>Ga0209180_10001083_pt1 | contig 13428 bp, 11 predicted proteins | sample CZO8metaG_3_FD_188355 | JGI IMG/M metagenome (GOLD analysis project Ga0209180, IMG submission 188355) | Vadose zone soil microbial communities from the Eel River Critical Zone Observatory, Northern California, USA - CZOApr15con2H2.8 metaG... | ecosystem: Environmental > Terrestrial > Soil >...
GTCCCTTTTTCGATGTGCCAGGCAAGCACGGCTTCCTGGCCGGTCAAATTGACTTCGGAATTTGCGAAGCACGGGCCCGTAAAGACGTCGGCAGTGCGGGATTCTATGTATTCGCCCGAAACGTGTCCGGCCGGCTGGGCCGCCCAAATGCTACAGGGCAGGGCGATCAAGGCCACCGCGAGAAGCAATGACCCTGCGGCTATCTTCACTTTCATCTGGTTACCTCCTCCACCTACCACAAAAACTATTTTCACATTCCCGGGGATGACATTCAATCCATCCGCGGGGGAACGCCTACGTTGTTTCACAGCAGGAACGCCCCGGGCGGCATTTCTCCGTATTCGCGAAGCCGCCATCCGGCCCCAGGAGCGACTGTGTTTGCGCGCACCAGAAAGGACCGCTTGGCATGGCGGCGGCCTTCTCCGCCGGCGAGATAATATCCATGCTGTTCGCGGGAGAAACGTCGTTGCCTTCATAAAACATCTTCTTCTCCCGCAGGCATTGGCAGACCGCGCCGTTCTGGATCAATCCTGTCAGGCTTGGCATGATCAAGCGCCTCCCTTCGCGGCGGCAAGCAACGCGCGTTTGACGGCGACCTGCGCCAGTTTGACCTTGTAACCGTTCTGGCTGAGCGGTTTCGCGCCTCGAACGGCAGCCTTGCCGGCATCGGCCGCCACATTTTCCGTTATGGCCTTGCCGGTTAGTTCCTTCGCAGCATCCTTGGCCTGCCACGGAATCGGCGCAACGTGACCCAGCACAATTCGCCCGGCGGTGACCTTGCCGGCTTCGATTTTTACCGCTACGGCAGCGGCTGCCAGCGGCCAGTCCAGCGCCGTCTTCTGCCGCACTTCGTATGTAGCGTTGCGCAAACCGCGCGAGCTTGCTGGAATTACAATCTGTGCGAGCACTTCATTTGGCTGCAACACGTTTTCGCGCTCGCCGTCTGATTTTGGAATCACGAAGAAGTCTTCCACGCTGACTTCGCGTTGCCCCTTCGGACCATACAACCTCAGTTTTGCGCCCAGCGCGACCAGGGCAGGCGCGAGGCTTGACGGATTCACGAAGTACGCCGGGCCGTCATTCCCCAGGATCGCGTGATAACGATTTTCGCCGTCAGGCACAAGCGACCGCCCGGTTTCGTCCTTTGCCAGCAGGCCAAATCCGTTGCGGAAATACCAGCAGCGCGGGCGCTGGCAGAGATCGCCGCCGACCGTACCCATGCTGCGGATCTGCGGGCTTGTTATGCCTTCAGCGGCTTGCGTGAGGGCAGGATACTCGGCGCGAATGGCTGCGTTTTCAAGCAACTCCTCGATCGTGGCGAGCGCGCCGATCATCAACCCCTCGGTTGCAGGATGGATCCCGCCCAGCTCTGCAATGCTCTTGATATTCACGATGCGCTTCGGCGTTACGACGTACTCTTTCATTAGGCTGATCAAATCGGTGCCACCCGCCAGTACCGCGGCGTCGTTCCAGTTTGCGCCCAGCAGCCCGATTGCTTCCTGTCTGGTGTTGGGACGGGCGTATTCAAAGGGTTCCATCAGGCTGTCACTCCTTTCTCCATTGCCGCCAGCACGTTATCGGGCGTGAGCGGCAGCGTGGGAACGCGCACTCCGATGGCGTTGGCCACCGCGTTGGAAATGGCTGCACCGGGCGAAACAACCGGCGGTTCGCCCAGTCCAATCACTCCGCGCTCGTCGTAACCGGGGCCCGTCATCATGTGCACCACGATGTCTCCGAAATCGCTTATGCCCGCGAGCTTGTAAAACTCCAAATCCGCGTTCAAGCAGCGTCCGGTCTGTTCATCCATGATTTTCTGTTCGAACAGCGCGTACGTGATGCCCATGATGCACGCCCCGTGCACCTGGCTCTCTGCGGTTTTCAGGTCAATGATCAGGCCGCAATCCTGGACCGCCACCAGTTTTTCCACGTGCACGATCCCGGTTTCGACATCTACGCTGACTTCAGCCATCTGCGCGCCACCGACTCCGCTGGAAAGCAGATCGTCATTTCCGCGCTGCCGCTGGCCCGCGGCTGCGATCGGCGTTGTGCCAAGCTTCGCGCAGGCCTGCTTCCAGGCAATCGCCTTACTGGGGTTGCCTTTCACGCGAATCTGTCCCCCGACGGCTTCCAGATCGTCGGGTTTGGCTCCCAGCGAGGGCGCAACTTTCTCGAGGAGCTCGTTCAAAGCGTTTGTCGCCGCTCGGCGCGTGGAGGAGCTAACTCCCCCAACTGTTGTCGAACCGCCTGAAGCTCCGTCGGCCGGATACTTCGAATCGCCAATATTCACTCGCACAGCCTCGAGCGGCAGACCAAACGTTTCCGCCGTGATGATGGCGATCACCGTGCGCGTGCCCGTTCCCAGGTCTTGCGAGGCCAAGGAAACTTCCACCGATCCATCAGGCTGAATTGTGCAGTTGCAATTGCTCGGGTGACCCGCGCCGCCCCAGGTATGAATGGACAGGCCCAAGCCACGCTTAATCGGACCGGATGTCTTATCGCCACGGCGGTGCCATTTCTTCTGCCAGTCCATCAATTCCGCGGCTTTTTCCAGCTCCGCCTGGTAAGTCTTCGCCAGCGGCCCGGTCAGTTGAATATTTTTCTGAAACATCTCGAGCGGGTCCATGCCGATTTTCGCCGCTAAGTCCTCTAGCGCCGACATCGTAATGAGGCACATCTGCGGGTGATTGGGCGCGCGCCACGCGCGAGCGGGACCGATGTTGGTCAAAACCGCCGTGTGGCGCACGCGCCGGTCCGGAATGCGCATGACGTAAGGCAAATTGGGCGCGCCGCCTTGCGCGTCGGGTCCGCCCGTGCCCCAGGATTCCGAAGACCACCCGGTGAGAGTTCCGTCGTTCTTCGCACCCACGCGAACCTTTGCATACATCGAAGGACGCGCCCCGGCGGCCATCAATTCCTGATCGCGCTCCAGCATCATCTTTACAGGGCGCCCCGCCTTCTTGGACAGCCTCGCGCACGCCAGGCCCCAGGTATCAGCCCCGAACTTGCTCCCGAAGCCTCCGCCCATCACAGGCGTCAGCACCCGCACCTTATCTGCGGAACTGACGATATTTGCTTTCGCAAGCTCCCCAGGAATCCCGCTTACGTTCTGCGTGGAGGCATACATCGTGAGATTGTCGCCGTCCCATTCCGCCACCTGCCCGTGGGCCTCCAGGCAGCAGTGTGTAATCACCGGGGAGCCGTACTCGCCTTCACTGACCATTTCGGCTTGTTGTAACGATTGGTCGGGATTTCCGTCAACCTGCTCGGCGATCTGCTTGGTGTGTTCGCCCGCCTTCGACGGCGGCACGTCGGCAACTAGGTGCGAAATTTTTTCGTATTTAACTTCAACGCGGCGCGCCGCATCCCGCGCCTGCTCTTCCGTCTCCGCGGCAATGGCGACGACTTCATGCCCGGCCCACATCACTTCCTTCCCGGGCTCGGTCATGATCTCAACCGCCTTCACGCCCGGCATGGCCTCTGCCGCGCTGGTATCAATGCTCACAACCTTCGCATGCGCGTACGGCGAAAAAACCATTTTGCCGTGGAGCATGCCGGGACGGTTGACGTCGTAGCTGTACTTCGCGCGCCCCGATGATTTCCAGGGGCCGTCCAGGCGCGAAATGCGTTTGCCAATCAGGCTGCGCTTGTCTGCTGGGGGCCAGTGATAGTCGGCCATTAGGCATGCCCTCCTTTCATTTTCATTGCTGCCTCAACGACAACTTTCCGCACTCCCATGTAAGTTCCGCAACGGCAGAGGTTGCCGCCGAGCGCCTCCTTCACTTGTTCGGCTGTCGGATTGTGGTGCTTCTCGATAAACGCTTTACAGGCCATCACGAAACCCGGCGTGCAGAAGCCGCACTGCTGGGCGTCGTTGTCCACAAAAGAGGCCGAAACGGGATGTAACTTTCCTTCCGGCGCCAGCCCTTCGATCGTGCGAATATCCGCGCCCGGCTTTCCTTCATGGTCGGCCACATCAATGGCCAGCGCCGTGCACGAATATGTCGCTTTGCCATTTACGATGACCGTGCACGCGCCACACGTGCCCCGGTCGCACACTTTCTTGGCTCCCGTAAGATCCAGGTGGTTCCGCAAGGCGTCCAGCAACGTGACGCGCGGCTCGACAGTCAGCTTTTTCGCTTCTCCGTTGACGCGCAGGGTCATGGGTACCGGCCCGGGTCCAATCACCTTGCCGCCGCCAACGACCGTTTCCTGTGTGGTGGCCGCCGCCGTGGCCAGTTGTTGCCGCGCGAGCACTTCAGCGGTAACAGCGACGCCGGTTCCGCCCACTAACTTGACGAAGTCGCGCCTGCCGATTCCCCGCTTGCTGCGCTTGGCTTTGTCGTCGTGCACGGAATCTTTGGGATCATCCCGTCTGCTCATTCTCAGACCTCCCGCGCGTTTTCGAGAATTGCCAATACCGTATTTCTTGGCTGGGTTGCGGAATTGCTTCGTGGTTGCCGGCTGAGCATCCGCCGGCCGTAAGACTCATGAAAGTACGTGGTCTGAATGGAACATCTGACCGGGCTAATCCGGTCCAGATACAAGCGCAACATCATCTTGCAGCATTGCGCCCGGCTTCAAACGATAGGCCCGCGCGTTTCCGGTGTCAATTTTAAAATACTGAAACTGCTCTTCGGTGCTGCTAAACGTTGCGGGCTCTGTGATTCAGCGATCGCAAATGGAAATTCCCACGGAGAGAAGCTCTCGTGTTCTCAGGAACCCGCGCCCGGACCCACAGCCACAACAAAATATGTTGCTGGCGTTGTGCCCACGTTTTTGATTCCATGCTCATCATTGGAGCGTACGAAACCCACAGAACCCGGTCCGAGCTGGTAGCTCGCGCCATTGACGGTGAGTTCCACGGTTCCTTCCCGAATGAGCCACATTTCGGAGTGCACGTGATGGTGCGCCGCGTGAGGCGCGCCGCCGGGCTGCAGCGTCGTTTCGTGAACCTCCAGTGATTCACCGGTCGCGAGCTTACCTTTCAGGACGTCGCGGATCTCCGCATGGTTGGGCGTTCGAATCGGCAGCTTTTCGAACGGATACATCGCCGAGGGCAGGGAGCTGTCCTGCGTTCCCGAGCCCTCGATTCGAATGAGCGCAGGGAATAATGCTGCGGGGAGCAACGAACAAATTTCACGCCGGGTCATGGACATTGGCTTCTCCTCCTTTGCCGCTTGTAAATGTATCGTTTAGGGAATTCGAACGAAAAGTCTTTGCGAAGCTCCTCGACTTCGGAACAAAGAAACTTTAGCATGCCGTCTTTCTGTCAAGGACGCATCTTTGCGTTCAATATTTGAAAATGCAGGTGGTCCGCCAAGTGAGCCAACAGACCCGAGCAGTGGAGTCCGGCAAGAATAGGGAACTCTCTGATCCTCGCGCGCCTAACTCCACGCAGCAATCGGAAATGAGCCGCGAGGCCGTGCAAGTCACGGCAACTGCTTTTATCGTTTTGTTTTGCATCGTGGGCATGGCGCTTTGGGGACTTCCGTTTTACTACGATTTTATGGTGCAGCAGTTCGGATGGACCCGCGGGCAGGTCACCTCTGGAAATGCGCTCAGCAAATTGGTCGTGGGGCCGGTCTTTGGATTTATTGCTGGGTGGATGGTGGATCGCTTCGGGCCGCGCCGGCTCATGATGGCGGGAATTCTGATGGCGGGCGCGGCGCTGGTCGGGCTCGGGAGTATATCAACGCTGGGTATGTTTTATTTCTTCTACTTGTTTAATGCGCTGGGCTACGTCTGCGGCGGACCGCTGCCAAATCAGGTGCTATTATCGCGCTGGTTCGTGAAGGCGCGCGGGAAAGCCATGGGATTCGCGTACTTGGGAATCGGATTGGGAGGCGCGGCGGTTCCCTGGATCTCTCACCTGCTCGTGCAGCGCTTCGGTTGGCAAAATGCTCTGCGCGCGTTGGGCTTATTGGTTATCTTGATCGGTCTTCCCGCTGCTTTTCTGGCAAAAGAGCCGCCGGAATCGAAAAAAAGCGGCGTGCCCGCTGGATTCGCCGAGTCACGGGGGGCGTTCACCACAATTCCATTTTTCTTGCTGACTCTCGGCAGCATGTTTTCCATTGCAGCGGTTAGTGGCACGCAGCAGAATCTGAAACTCTTTCTGAGCCTGGATCTTCACTTTGCGCAGAGCCAGGCCGCGCGCGTTTTGTCGCTGGTCCTTGGCTTCAGCATTATCGGGCGCCTGCTGATGGGCTGGCTGGCGGATCGCTTTTCGAAAAAGTACGTCATGCTCCTGATTTACTTGCTCGTGGCAGCCGCCATTCCTCTGTTGCTTGTTGGAAGATCACAGGCGGCTGTCTACACGTTTGCAGCCGTGTTCGGCATCGGGCTGGGCGGCGACTACATGATCGTGCCACTCATGACGGCGGAAATCTTCGGCGTGCAATTTCTTGGCCGGTTGCTGGGAGTGATCTTGACGGCGGGCAGCGTGGCAGAAGCGGTATCTCCGTGGCTGGTTGGGCGCTTGCGGGACGCGACTGGAAGTTATTCCGCCGGCTTTCTCGCCCTGATTGGCATGGCATTGCTGGGCGCCGCGGCAGCGGCGATGCTGCCGAAAGGACGGAAACCGGCATGAGTAGCCGGCCGATTTTGCGTCTTGGGACTTTGAAAGACGTGGCGCGATTTCAGGATCATGTGCAATCGCTTCAATTGAAAATTCCATGCGACCGCGAAATCGCGCGCGGCGCCGAATCGCCATTGCGGCGGCCGCTCACGCGCGCTGGAATCAAAATCGGGAATCGCATCGCCGTTCAGCCCATGGAAGGATGGGATGGCACTTCGGATGGGAATCCAAGCGAGCACACAATCCGCCGTTGGCGGAGATTCGGCCGTAGCGGCGGGAAATTAATCTGGGGAGGCGAAGCAGTTGCAGTTTCGCACGCGGGGCGCGCGAATCCAAACCAGCTCGTGATTGCAGAGCATACGCGTGAAGGGCTCGCAAGATTGCGTGCGGTCCTGATCGAAGAACATCGCCGGACGGCGGGTTCAGACCAGGGTCTGCTCATCGGATTGCAGTTGACGCATTCCGGGCGCTACTGCCGCCCGAATTCGCACGACAGGCCGGAGCCGCGCATTCTTTATCATCACCCGATATTGGACCGGAAATTAGGATTGCCCGGTGATTATCCGCTGCTGACGGATGGAGAGATTGAAGCGGTCATCGCAAACTTTCATCGCGCGGCGAGAATGGCATGGGAGCTGGGCTTCGACTTCGCCGACATCAAACACTGCCATGGGTATCTGGGGCATGAATTTTTGAGCGCACACACGCGGGAAGGGAAGTACGGCGGCAGCTTCGAGAATCGCACGCGCTTCTTGCGCGAAGTTGTGCAGGGTATTCGCGCGACGGCTCCCGGACTTCAGATGGGCGTGCGGTTATCGGCGTTCGACACGGTGCCGTTTCGTCCCGACCCATCGCGATCGTCGGATGGAAAGTTGGGGCCTGGAATTCCCGAATCGCACGAGAAGTTGATTCCGTATCGCTGGGGATTCGGCGTGAATGCGAGCGATCCCACGCAGACTGATTTGACCGAGACGATCCAATTCTTATCCTTGCTGGAAGAGCTGGAAATTCCTCTCGTGAATCTCACCGCGGGGAGTCCTTATTACAATCCACACATTCAACGGCCTGCGCTGTACCCGCCCTCCGACGGTTATCAGCCTCCGGAAGATCCACTGGCCGGTGTGGCGCAGCACATGGAAGTCACGCGGCAACTGAAGAAGCGATTTCCGAACCTGATTTTTGTCGGAACTGCATACAGCTACCTGCAGGATTTTCTGCCCCACGTGGCTCAGGCTGCCGTGGGCGAGGGATGGGTGGACGTGGTCGGACTTGGAAGAATGGTCTTGACCTACCCTGAACTGCTCTGGGATGCGACGGAAGGAGAAGTTGTTCAACACAAGAGAATCTGCAGAACGTTCAGCGATTGCACGACCGCGCCGAGAAACGGTTTGCCTTCGGGATGCTATCCCCTGGATAGCTATTACAAGACTTCCGTATTAGCCGAGCGGCTGAAGATTGCGAAGGCCAAGCGATGACAATCGAAACGCTCATCAACCGGCAACGGCCACGAAGGAAGGTGCAGGGGATCGCGGCGGCCCTGCTTCCGTTTGAGTTGGATGGGCGAGTGGCGGTCAAAGCTTTTCAGAGTCATCTCGTGGCCACGCATCGCGCCGGATTGATGAACGCCGTGAACATGGACACCGGCTACGTAAACTATCTAAACGAAGCGGAAAAACAGCATGTGCTGCGCTGGACCAGGGACGCTCTGGGAAAAGATGTGCCTTTCGTGGCGGGCGCCTATATCGAAGATGAGCCGGGTGACGTCATCGGGTTGTACCGGAAGCAGATGGACGTCATTGTCGGTCATGGGGCGATCCCGATTTTGTTTCAAACGAGCCGGCTTCACGGGAAACCGGCAAAAGAGAAAGCGGCGATCTACCAAGCGACGTGCCGCGGATATTCGCACGTTTTGGCGTTCGAGCTGGGACCGATGTTCGCGCCAAACGGAGAAATTTTTGATGAAGAGACTTTCCAGCGCTTGATGGACATTCCTGAAATCAAGGGGATGAAACATTCCTCGCTCGACCGGCTGATTGAACTGGAGCGGCTCGCGCTTCGCGATGCGCATCGGCCGGATTTTCGCATCTACACGGGAAACGACCTGGGAATCAACATGATCGAGTACGGCTCGGACTATTTGCTGGGCCTGGCGACATTCGCGCCGGAAAAATTCGCCGAGCGGGACCGGTTGTGGGAAACCGGTGACCCCGCGTACTATGCGCTCTCCGATGCTCTGCAATATCTTGGGAATGTGGCGTTCCGCGAGCCGGTTCCGGCCTACAAGCATTCCGCGGCGGTATTCTTACATCTTGTGGGGCGAGTTCCCTCTGATCTGACACACGCGAAAAACCTGAGGCGCGCGCCTTGGGAGGCCGAAATTCTACGGGACTGCGCCCGGCGACTCGGGCACACAGAGATTGGTGATTCGTGACGGGCCCGTTGCCAGGAAGGGGCCCCCTCCCCCTGTTTTTTGTAAGTGCGGATTCTAAAGGACTTAGCTTTTCCGCAAGTCCTGTATAATGAACACTTGCAAGAGGGCGCGTAAGTGCGGATTCTAAAGGATTTAGAATGCACTGAAATTGTGCAATTGTGCAAAGGCAACGTTCTTCGAGCGCGCACCTGGGAGGGGGTACGTACACCCCCATCTTTTTGCAAAGAGTGCGGATTTATCTGATACCAAAGGACTTGTGAAATCCCGTGACGCAAAAGAGTCTGTAACGTATTGATTCTAAAGAGCCCAAAAAACGGCCTAGAGCGACGAATTGCAAAAGAGTGGGCAAGCTGATCAAGAGAAAAGGGTTAGGGTACACGGTGGGGAAAGAACTTACTTCTTGAACTTCTGCCCGACTCGCAGATCCACGGTTCCGCAAGTTTACCCAGAGGGAAGTATAGCACAGAGTCGTCAGCAGTCAAATCAAAAATGGGTAACGAGTCAAACCTCTTTTAAAATGTCCCCTTTCTTACCTCGATTAAAGTGTCCCCTCGGAGGGATGGGAAGGGTTTGGCGCGCGACACATCCAAGCAGAGCCAGCCCGTTGCCGTCTCAACTTAGTACAACCCCGTTTCTGGGGATTACTTCCGAATAGCCGACTATCCGGAAGTCACCGCCTGGTCCTCGAATCAAAAATACGGAATACCCCCACTTCTGTGTGCAGCTTCTTATAGGCCCGCTTGAGTGCTATTGTTGAGCCGCGCTGTCCGGCAATCTATGCGGGCTAGCCTAAGCGCACTTAGGCCGCATGGAGGTGTTCATGGCTGTTCGGCTTGAACATGCAAACCTTAATGTACGTGACACCGAAGGGATGATCCGTTTCCTCCAGACGGCGTTTCCTGAATTTCGGATACGTGGCGAAGGCATATGTCATGGCATACGATGGGTTCACGTGGGTACCGATGACACCTACATTGTTTTGAATCCAGCGAAAACAGATTCCGAGAGACATTGGGTACCGTACACCGGCGAACCAGGGGTGAATCACCTCGCTTATGAGGTGGACGACGTTGAGGCCTTGTGCCAACGAATGAAGTCCGCCGGATACAGAGAGTCCACTCCGCCCAACGCACATCCATACCGCAAGCGTCGGTACTTCTATGATTCCGAGGGCAACGACTGGGAGTTCATTCAGTACCTCTCTAAAGATCCCGCTGAGCGCAACGATTACAAATTGCCGGATCGATAGGACATCCGCAAAGCAGCATACGCCGCATCGAAGCGGTGAGGTTGGAATGACAACGAACCAGTCACCGGCTGCTTTCATTACGGGACTCTTTGAGACGCACCTTCCGGTGGCGAATCTCGAGCTTTCCATGAAGTTCTACGAGAAGGTCCTTGGTCTCGAGCTTGCTATGAAGGAGCAAGAGCGACGCGTGGCTTTCTACTGGATAGGCGGGCGGGGCAGGACCGCCTTGGGTCTGTGGGAGAAACCACCCTGGGCCTCTGGAACGCCCAAGAACCAGATGATCACCCAACATTTCGCCTTCGAGATCGACCTCGCTGATCTCGGGCGCACGGTGGCTGCCGCCAAGCAGAGAGGGATCGAGATGCGTAACTTTTTCGGGCAAATCAGCGACGTACCCAGCGTTTTTGGTTGGATGCCAGCGGCTTCCCTCTACTTCAACGACCCGGACGGGCACCTTCTGGAGTTCTTGGCCAAGCTTCCAGGCAAAAGGAGACCTGAGATTGGGGTAGTTTCGTTGGACGAGTGGAAACGCTTGAATCAATCTCCAGACTAGCCGCGCCAGGCCTCTGGTCGACCTGCTGAGCTTGGTTTTGTTTCCTCTCTGAGATAGTCCACATGACTGAAAACGAAAAGGCGAGAGACCAAATTCGGATCGTGGCCATTTGCGGAAGCCTCCGCCCGGGCAGCTATACGCGCATGGCTCTGCAGGTGGCCCTGCGGGGCGCCCGTGAAACCGGCGCTGAGGCGATGCTGATTGATCTTCGAGACTATCAGTTGATCTTTTGCGATGGAAAAGAAAACGAGAGTGGATATCCCAAAGACGTTTTCCGACTGCGGGAAGAGGTCAAACGCGCTCACGGCGTGATTCTGGGAACTCCGGAGTATCATGGCGGCTTGAGCGGCGTCTTGAAGAACGCACTCGACCTGATGGGTTATGAGGAGCTTGAAGGAAAGATGATAGGCCTCGTTGGCGTTTCCGGCGGCACTCTTGGCGCAGTTCACGCCCTGAGCCATCTGCGAAGCGTCGGTCGTGCGCTTCACGCCTGGGTCATTCCCGAACAAGCCGCCGTTACGGAGGCTTGGAAGGTATTCGATGAGTCTGGAAATCCGAAAAACCTCGAATTAGAGAAAAGGCTCCTCGAACTGGGCCGTCAGGTGGCCCGATTCAGCTATCTTCATTCCTCAGAGAAAGCCCTCGAATTCTTGCGCCTCTGGGAAAGCGCGCCCGCGAACCCAGGCGGATAGTTTCGCGCGAAGACGCCCGGATCTAGTGGCGCTCTCGGAATTGCTCCCGGATCACGGGCCACACGGAAACTATCCGCGGCCAGAAGGTCCGTTCTAGGAAGTGGCCGAGATCGGTTAAGTCGCTATCGACCTCCGATTGATCCCGAGTGAGGCGGAGGAGACGATGAGAGCGCGTCGTGCTAGGATGACAACGCTCAAACGATTACATTAATGCCGGGTTCTACTCAATTTTGTGATTCGTGCCCATACACACGACTATCCAAGCGCACTCGCATCGCGATGATCGCATGGCAACCGTGGTTTGCCTTTCCCCATGGGAAGGAAACATGCGGGGAGTAGTTGAAGAACTCCCGCCGGAGGTGTAACGATGACCTCTTTCTGGCAGGACGTGCGGTACAGCCTGCGGATGATCGCGAAGGCGCCGGGATACGCGGCGATTGCCATTCTGACGCTTGCGCTGGGGATCGGCGCGAACACCACGATTTTCAGTTGGATCAACTCGACATTGCTGAATCCCATTCCCGGGCTGGCGAGCCCGCGCGAGGTGGTGTCGCTGTCGCTCGGCCGGGGCGCGCAGAACCCCTTTCCGTTTACCTATCCTGACCTGGAGGCCATGCGCGACGGGCAGCAGAGTTTTAGGGGTATCACGGCGTGCAATACCACTCCCATGAGCCTGACGGGCAAGGGCAAGCCGGAGCGGGTGTGGGGCATGTTGACGTCAGCAAATTATTTCGATGTGCTGGGCGTGCGGCCGATCTTGGGGCGTGGATTCTTGCCGGCGGAGGACGAGAGGCCGGGAGGCGCGCCCGTGGCGGTGATCAGCTACCGGCTATGGCAAACGCACTTCGCCGCGAATCCGGGCATAGTGGGTCAGACCATTGAAATCAATCAGCACGCGTTCAGCATTGTAGGCGTAGCGCCGGCGGTGTTTCAGGGGAGCCAGACGGGGCTGCGGTCGGAAATCTGGATTCCGATCATGATGGATGCGCAATTGTTGCCGCAGGGCGACTTGCTTCATGACCACCACTATTTCTGGCTGATCGTGTTGGGGCGGTTGAAGCCGGGCGTGGCGCCGGAACAGGCGCAGGAGGAAATGACGCTGCGGCTGAAACGGGAGGCGAAAAATTATCCTGAGGAGCACAGAGGACACGACACCGTCACAGTGCATCCGCTATGGCGCAGCCCGTTTGGCGCGAATCAGTTTCTCTCGATGCTGCTGCCGATGCTGATGTCCATCGCGGGCCTGGTGCTGCTGCTGGCGTGCGCGAACGTGGCGAATCTGATGCTGGTGCGGTCGGTGGCGCGGCGGCGCGAGCTTGCCATTCGAATGTCGCTGGGCGCCAGCCGGTGGCGGCTGGTGCGGCAACTGCTGGTGGAAAGCCTGGTCCTCGGGCTAGCGGGCGGCGTGATCGCGCTGCTGATCACCTTTTGGACGGCGGGAACGTTCATGAAATTCCTGCCGGAGACGGATTTCCCGATCTCGCTCAGCATTCGAGCGGACCGCGCGGTCTTGCTTGCGACGCTGGTTATCTCCGTGCTCACCGGTGTGATTTTCGGGATTTTGCCGGCGCTGCGGTCTTCGAGCGAAGCGCCGGCGGAGGTGTTGAAAGAGGACACGGGGACGGCGTCGGGTGGACTGCGGAAGGCGCGGCTGGCGAGCGGGCTGGTGGTGGCGCAAATTTCATTGTCGCTGATGCTGCTGATCTGCGCGGGATTGTTGATCCGCAGTTTCATGAGCGCGCAGCAAATCAATCCGGGATTCAATTCACATAACGTGCTGATCGCTTCCTACGATCTGTTTATGGCGGGGTATTCGGAGGCGACCGGGGCGGAATTCGATCACCAGCTCATCGCGAAGCTGGAAGCGCTTCCGGGCATTCAGTCGGCGGCCCTCTCGAGCCGTGTACCGCTGGGATTCGGCGGCGGCTC
>Ga0209180_10001092_pt1 | contig 13374 bp, 9 predicted proteins | sample CZO8metaG_3_FD_188355 | JGI IMG/M metagenome (GOLD analysis project Ga0209180, IMG submission 188355) | Vadose zone soil microbial communities from the Eel River Critical Zone Observatory, Northern California, USA - CZOApr15con2H2.8 metaG... | ecosystem: Environmental > Terrestrial > Soil >...
GACTTCTGGAAGCGGCGCCAAAAACTAGAACAAGCCATCGAACTTCTCAGCGACCGTATGCCGGCGAGAACGGAGAAGGCACCTTGATCGCAAAACGGCCGCGGGCCTTTGCTTTTCCCGAGCGCAGTGGCTGTGATTAAATGCCAGGGCACGGAGGTGCACCATTCCTCGCTCGGGCCGGCTTCTTGTTGGGACTTCCGGATACTCCTACAAAGAGTGGAAGGGCAGTTTTTACCCCGAGAAGCTTCCAGATCGCGACATGCTCAGCTTCTACGCCAAGCAGTTCTCGACGGTTGAAATCAATCACAGTTTCTATCGCATGCCCACAGAAAACCTGCTCCTGCAGTGGGCGAAAAGCGTTCCGGAGGGCTTTCGCTTCGCCTTGAAGGCCAACCAGCAAATCACTCACATTCAAAGGCTCCGCGGCTGCGAGGGCACTCTGAAGCGCTTCCTGGAAGTGGCCAGCGTACTGAACGATGGCGATCACCTTGGCCCGATCCTCGTCCAGCTGCCGCCCACGTTCAAGTTCGATCGTCCCCTACTGGAAGACTTTCTTGCTCTTCGACCGCCCGCTTTCGCTTTCGCCTTTGAAGTGCGTCATGCGTCCTGGTACACCGAGGAAACGTACGCCGTTCTGCGCCAGCACGAGACAGCGCTCTGCCTTTCCGAAACCGAAAAGCAAACGCCTCCCGACGTGCTCACCACCGGCTTCACCTACGCGCGCCTGCGCCTCGAAAACTACACTCCGAAGCAACTGGCAGCCTGGAGAAAACGCTTCGACCCCTGGCTTGCCCAGGGCGTCGACGTCTATGCCTATTGCAAACACGAAGATGCCGGCAAAGCGCCAGCCTACGCTCGCCAGCTCCTAGGAAAAGCAAACTGACCGCGCCCCCGCTTTGCAGCTCTCCTAAGCTCGGTATTACGCGACCTATGCGGAGCGCGCCCCTTCTCCGTGTAGCAGACTTTGCGACCAGGTAGCGCAACAATGGGCAAAATGCTGCCCTGTTTTTCCGGTGGCCTTCTCATGGAAGTAGCTCGTCACTCGTGAACTCTCGCCGGGAAAGGCCACAAATCAGATTTGGAGGCTATCCGTCCGCGTCCGTGCATGTGGCTTCACGGGCCGCCACGCGTTCATCCGAGATCGTTAAGGAAGTTTTGCCGCTCCTTTGTGCGGTGGACTATTCGTATCTCAAAGCAACCATCGGATCGACGCGCGTAGCCCGCCGCGCAGGGATGTAGCTTGCCGCGAGCGTAACGCCAGCGAGGATCACGGCGACCACCACAAACGTCAACGGATCGGCCGGTTTCACGCGGAAGAGCAGCGTCGCAATCAACCGCGTTGCGGCGAGCGAGCCCGCAAGTCCAAGCGCAAGGCCGATGGCTATGAGCTGGGTGCCTTCTGAAGTACCTCCTCTCAATCTGGTCTAAAAGATGTGGATGCTGCCATTTTTCGGGACGCGCGGTGTTGGCTTGTAATCATAGCAATGCCAGCTGACAGCCCATGGGAATGGCGATGCTTGTGGGACCTGCGAAGCGCTGCACGCGTTCGATTGCCACAGTCCCTTGCGCAGTCACCTTGGCGAGGAGCTCGGCGTGGTCCCTGAAACGACCCTTCCCTTCTAACGGAGCTGTTTGTTACTCAGCCTGTCGAGCGTTTTCACTCTGCGCGAAGGCGAGTTGCCCCGTGACGGTACTGGCCATATAGCCAAAACCGAGAAGAGTCCCTTCAACCCGCGAATGCCTTCCTGCAGGAGTATTTTTGCCACATCTGGCCGCCTTACAAACCAGTATGTGACGAAGCGAAAGATTGTGAGGTCTACTGCCACAGAGGACGTGCCGAAGACCATCGGGTGGTTGCTGGAAAGAAGCGAAATCAAGATCCAATTGCTGTATGGCGTCACTCTCCCTCTTCGAGAGGTGCGAGCTAACGCGTACGGGGAGTTCACACCAAACTCCTGTCGCCTGGAATCGCTTTCTTGTTCGTTGGCACCTGCAGTTATCGATATGACCGAAACCCGGATACAATCGCCTGCATGGAAATTTTCCCGCCAAGAGTCCTAAGAGTCGCGCGTGCCTACCTGTGGTCCATCTTGATTTGGGTGGGATTTTCACCGGTGCTTGCCGGACAGGATAAAGTCCGACTCTTGGAGAGGGGACAATACACAGCTTACTGGAATCTACTGCTCGTTAACGGGGCCTGGCTCTTGACAGCCGCGCTCCTGACGCCGCCGATTTTCTGGCTTGTGCGCCGGTATCCGCTCGTCAAATCCGCCGGACTCCCGCGTGTCGGCGGCTATCTCCTGGGGAGCGTGCCGTACGTGATTGCCTCTGCGTGCATCCGCTGGATCATGTTGCCGCCGTGGGATTCCCCCACGCAGCGATTTGGCCCCCGGACGCTCACTGGATTAGTCCACAGCACTTACATCTTCGCGGATTTAATTTGGGACTACATTGTAATCGTGGTAGCTGCTCACGCCTACGCATACTTCAAGCGTGTTCGGGGCCAGGAACTTGAGCGTGCGGAACTGCAGCAGGCGCTCGCCGCGAGCGAGCTACAGGCGCTGAAGAGCCAGCTTCATCCGCATTTTCTCTTCAATACGCTCCAGGGAATCTCGGCTTTGACCGACACGGATACGGCGCGCGCCAAGGCCATGGTTCTCAAGCTCTCGAGCCTGCTCCGCACCGCTCTTGAATATGGCAACTCCGATCTCATCACCCTCGGTGAAGAATTGAAGTTCGTCGAAAACTACCTCGATTTGGAGAAAATGCGTTTGGAAGACCGGCTTGAAGTGCGTTGGGACATTAGTCCCGAGACACGCCAAATGCTCGTTCCGCAACTGGTCCTCCAGCCTTTGATAGAGAACGCCATTCTTCACGGCGTCGCTTGCTGCCGCGGCGGGGGCTGGATTCAACTCGCGTCACGGCGAGCAGAGGACGCCCTGGAGATCCAAATTCGCAATAGCGTGGGAGGAAAGCGACAGGGAGGAATGGGGCTCGGCCTACAGAACACGAGAGCGCGGTTGAAACATCTTTATTCGGACGAGACGGTTTTCTCCTTCGATCTCGGTAGCGATGGCGTGGCGGTGACGACCCTTGTTTTGCCGGCGATTGGCTCGCGGAAGCAGGGATGGAGAGAAGCGTCGGTTGCGAATTCACACGGCTGAGAGACGGAGAAGATGATGCGTGTATTGATTGTAGACGACGAACCGCTTTCGCGAAGCGCCCTCGCCGATGCGTTAGCTGCGAGAAACGACATAGAAGCGCTCGATTCGGCGCACGATGCGATTGAAGCACTCGAAATGCTGGACGGCAAATCCTATGACGTTCTTTTGCTCGACATTCACATGCCCGAATTATCTGGAATCGAGCTCGCAGATCGTTTGAACAAGCGGCCGCGGCCGATACCGTCGATCGTGTTCGTCACTGCACACCACCAGCACGCGATTGCAGCATTCGAGAAGCATGCCGTCGATTACGTTCTGAAGCCCTTTTCAACCGGTCGCATTCATGAGGCCCTGGAAGTGGCGGTCCGCAGAACGGAGAGCGAGCGCGCGGCAAGTTTGATGAAGGTCTTGCCGCAGCTTGAGAGGCTGTTGTCGAAGTCTATCAAAATCGCCATCAAAACAAAGGGAAGGATCCTCTTTATCGATCCGGCGGACGTGGCGACTGTCGAGGCTGAGGGCAACTATGTGTTGTTGCAGCGGCACTCGGGTTCCTATTTGCTCCGGGAGTCGATCTCCACAGTGGCGGAGAAGCTCAAAGCGTACGGATTCATAAGAATTCACCGCTCCGTTCTGGTGAACAGCTCCTTCGTTGAAGAGATACAACCCTGGAGCACAGGTGAGTATGTGCTTCGCATTAAGGGGGGAAAGGAGTTCACTGTTTCTCGCACATACAAGAGCAATTTGAAGTCTCTGGCGCGGCTCTGGGTCGGGACGGACCCTTTTGTGACGGAATAGTCTTGGACGCTAGTAATCGCGCGGCGGACCCACGCGCGACTGGCGAAGAAGTCTACCTAGCATTGTGGGTCTACTTCGCGATTTTCACCCTCTCTCAAAACACATTGGACGCTTTCTCCCGAACAACGTTGCCATGGTGTTCGATGGATATGGATTTGTCTTGCTTAGTACGTTCGCGCTTCAATTGTATTCGCCCGGTGGCTTCATTCTCAGTGTCACTGACATCTCCGCAATCTGGAATTTACCGATGCGAGTTGCCACTTAGTTTGTTCCAACAAAAGAGACGGACGACACTACAATCTTGCGATGCGAAACGCGCAATGTGAGTGACGAAGCAAATCAAGTCAACTCCGCAAACCCATAAGTTTCTCAAAAACACTTCACATAAGTCATTGAAAAATAAGCTGCGAATTAACGCGCACGGTGGAGTCCAACGTGCCTTACGAACAGCAGCATACGATCGATTCCGACAAGCGGGTTGGGCCGTTGGATCGATGCCTTCTAATAATTCGGATGCCAATCGGATTTGACGAAACTCTTCAGGAGGTTTACGCAAACATGCGAAAAGCGGTGGTTTTTATCTTCGGGGCATTACTACTGGTCTTCACGGGAAGAGCTTGGGCGCAAACGGAAACCGGCCAGATTAGCGGCACGGTTCTCGACCAGCAAGGCAACGGAGTGCCTAACGCAAAGATCACAATTCGGAATTTAGGGACTAGTGCCTTGCGTGAAACGAATTCCGACGACCAAGGAGCGTTCATTGTCACCAACCTGCTGCCCGCAACCTATGCGGTTGTGGCGGAGGCCCAAGGTTTCAGCAAGCTCGAACAAGAGGTTGGGCTGCCCCCCGGCGGCAGGGTTTCGCTGGACCTGAAACTGAAGGTTGGAAAGCTTGCTGAAACCATAGAAGTTTCGGCGACGGCTGTGGCCGTGAATACATCGAGCCAAACCGTCGGCCAGCTCATTACCGCGAAGGACATCGTGGACCTTCCGCTCCTGACGCGGAATCCCTACGACCTCGTCGGCGGGGCCGCCAACGTGTCCAGCGCCGGCGATGCAGGCTTAACCATGCGTGGTGCGGGTTATAACATCAATGGATTGCGTTCCGCGGGCACGAACATCCTGCTTGACGGCGCCGCAAACAATTCCGAATTCTTCGCCGCAGTGGGCCAAACCGTGCCACTGGATTCGGTGCAGGAGATCAACATTTTGACCAACAACTTCACGGCGGAATACGGCCGGGCGTCCGCAGGCGTTGTTAATGTAACCACGAAATCAGGTACGAATGATTTTCACGGCACAGCCTATGAATTCGGCCGTTATGCCGCATTGGCAGCCAACACCTTCGACAACAACGCACGGGGCATCGCCAAGCCCGGTTTTACGCGCAACCAGTTTGGATATTCCGTTGGCGGTCCGGTCAAGAAGGACAAGCTTTTCTTCTTCCAGAGCACCGAATGGCTCCGCGTCCGGAGTTCTTCGACTTCCGTTGTAGACGTGCCTACGCCGCAGTTGATTGCCGCAGCAAATTCGAACACTCAGGGATTTTTCTCAAAATTTGGGGCTCTGCGGTCGAACTTCGTGCAGCTCAAGACCTACACACGCGACCAGCTAGCAGCAATCGGAGTCACGGCTTGTCCGCCTGCTCCCAGCACATGCGACACGGACTTCCCCGTCGGAAGCACGACTCCGATGTTCGCTCAAGGGCAATACTCCGTCCCGTCCGACTCCGGTGCCGGCAATCCCCAGGACACCTATTACGTGGTGGGCCGAGTGGATTGGAACGCCGGTCCAAAGACGCAGGTCTATGGCCGCTACGCGCTGGAGAAAGACAACGTCCTAAGCGGCAGTAGTACCAACAGTCCGTATGCCGGGTATGATTCGGGGCAGACCAACACCAATAACAGCATCCTGCTCTCCTTGATCTACACGTTCAACCCCAAGTTGACCAGCCAATCGAAGATTGTTTTCAATCGCCTAAGTCAGCTCAACCCGCTGGGTTCCAATCCCGTAGGCCCTACGCTGTACATGAATGCTACGGTGGCTCCCAATATTGCGGGAAACCTTATCGCCATGCCCGGCTACTCGGCGTTTACACCGGGCAGCGCGATCCCGTTTGGCGGACCGCAGAACTTCGTGCAGGCATATCAGGATCTCAGCTCAATTCATGGACGCCACACGTTCCGCTTCGGTGGCAATTACACCTACATCCGCGACAATCGGACTTTCGGTGCGTACGAGGAGGCCGTGGAATCGCTCAGCACGAAGAACTTTTCAACCAGCGATGAAAACTTCCTCAACGGGAAGCTGGCTCAGTTCCAAGCGGCTATTAATCCCCAGGGGAAATTGCCCTGCGGCGCAGCCGGCGCAGTTCCCAGCTGCACAGTCACCCTTCCCGTTGCGCCTCCAGTCTTCGCTCGGAGCAACCGCTACCATGAATTCGGCACGTATTTCGAGGATTCATGGAAAGCGACGAACCGCCTGATGTTCAACCTCGGCATGCGCTGGGACTACTTCGGCGTTCAGCATAACAAGAATCCGAACCTCGATTCGAACTATTACGATGCACAAGGCGGCGATATCTTCGATAACATCCGCAATGGCCAAGTCGCTACGGTTCCTAACAGCCCGATTCATGGTCTGTGGAAGAAGGATTGGAACAACTTCGGCCCGCGCCTTGGCGTGGCGTACGACCTATTCGGCAATGGCAAAACTGCCCTGCGCGGAGGCTGGGGCATCTCTTACGAACGCAACTTTGGCAATGTGACATTTAACGTTATCCAGAATCCGCCTGCTTATGCGGTCGTTTCTATCCTGCCCAGTGATGTGGGCGGTACCATTCCCATCACTACAGACAACTCGGGCCCTTTGGGAGGTTCGACGGGCTCGAAGGCATTGCCAAAACTCAGCCTCCGAAACGTAAATTCGAATATCGAGACCGCGTATGCGCATCTCTGGAGCGCCGTACTCGAGCATCAGGTGAAACGCAATTTCATCGTGGCCATCGAGTACAACGGGTCCAAGGGTGTGAACCTGTATTCGATCGAAAACCCGAATCGGCCAGGCGCCGGAAACGTTTACCTGTCAGACCCATGCACACCAGTGTCAGCCGTCAGCCCCAACAACGGTCAAACGTATACCATCCCTGCCTACCCGTGCCTGAATGCAGTCAAATTCAACGACGGCAGCGCGAATGGCTTCGTCGTAGCGAAGAACCAACTCACGCGGTTGCAGAACTTTCAATACAGCAATATCAATCGCCGCGGCGACAATGGCTTCTCCCATTACAACAGCGTGGCGGCACGCGTAGAGTTAACGAATATCGCCAACACTGGGCTTAGTCTGCATTCGAGCTACACCTATGCCCACGCCATTGACAACATCAGCTCGACCTTCAGCGAATCCAATAACAACGCAAATCTTGGGCTGCTGGATCCCTTCAACCCGAAGATTGATAAGGGCAACGCCGATTTCGACCAGCGTCATCGGTTCGTGTTCTCCGGCACGTGGGACATTCCGTTCGCGAAGAACATGTCGGGCATCGCGAAGCAGGCCCTTAACGGCTGGACGGTCGCCCCGATCATCACGATCCGGAACGGCTTCCCGTTCACAATGTTCGATTGCTCGAACGCGTTTACGACTTGTCCGCGGGCGTTCCAAACGAGCGCTCATTCAAGGTCCGGTTCCGCAAGGCCGGATCCCAGCGGTGCTCCGAACCTCTTCGATTACTTTGACTTTAGCTCTGGTTTTGACAGCAGTTACTTTAATCCCGTCGCCGGCATTTCCGACTTTGGTCCGTTCCCGGCCAACATGTTGACCCGTGGCTACTTCTATGGCCCCGGCGCTTACAACGTGGATCTTGGCGTTTACAAGACCACTAAGATCACGGAGCGTTTCAGTTTGCAGCTGCGTGGCGAATTCTTCAACGCGCTGAACCATTCCAACCTGTGGATAACGCTCACCGACAATGACCTGTCGTCGACGACTACCGTGCATGCGCAGAAGGGTGTGCCGCCGATCAACGCAAACGAGCGCCGGAACGTGCAGTTGGCCCTGAAGCTGATCTTCTAGTCCGGACCAGATCAACCTTTTTCCGCCGGGAAGCCTTCGGGCTTCCCGGCATTCCAACTTGGTGCCCTCGACAATGGCGAGAGTTGACGCGCGTCCGCTTAGACTTTTTTGGGTGACTTCAAGATTCGAATATACGTACTGGTTTGTATGTTGGGGATTACGTAGAAAGATGTGAATGATGTCTGCACAGCGCAGGAGGAACAGATGTGCCCAGTGAGATTCCAAAAGGTTATGTCTCTAGCCTTGGCAATGGCTTTTGTCCTGGGCGCGGCCTGGCAAGTGCAGGCACAGGATCGGCAACCATCGTATCCGAGTATGGCCCCCGTCGATCAATACCTCATGGCAGACCGCAATGGCGAGATCGCTCTGGCCCGGAGCGCGGCCCCGGAAGCGATATCCCGCGAAGCCACAGTACTGGTTTTTGGCAAACATGGTTATGAGACTGCAACCGAAGGAAAGAATGGCTTTACATGTCTCGTGGAACGGTCGTGGATGTCCCCGCTCGACAGCCCCGATTTTTGGAATCCGAAATTACGAGGTCCTATCTGTTATAACCTGCCGGCGGTGCGATCCATTCTCCCGTACACAATCTATCGGACAAAACTGGTACTAGACGGGCTGACCAAAGCGCAGATGAGGGAGAGCATTAAAGGCGCAGTCGCAAGGAACGCGCTCCCGATGCCGGAGCTTGGCGCGATGTCCTACATGATGGCGAAGGACGCATACCTTGGCGATTCAGTCGGGCATTGGCAACCCCATCTGATGCTTCACATTCCGAAAACAGATGGCGCGAGCTGGGGAGCAAACCTCCCTGGTTCCCCGGTTTTGCTGAATGACGAGTTCCGCGATGTTCCGGAACCGGAAACAATCTTCATGGTGCCGGTTGGCCATTGGTCGGATGGAACGACCGCATTGAATGGGACACCTTGATGAAGAAGAGCACGAAAATCTCAACGATCCGATCCAAAGTGCCTAAGGCTATCTACGCCAATTCCAACAAACCCCGCGAGGCGGTCGCGGAACTCGAACTGTTCGCCCAGCTTGATCCGAAGAGTGCCCACATGGACCGCGTGCGCGAGGTGCCTGCCCGTGCTTCGCCAGCGCGCTGCAGGTCCTTCTCCATCTGAACCCCGCTGAGTAAATCAGAAGCGCTTCGCGGCGGAAATCATCCGAGCTAACTTCCGACAAGTTCGCACCTGCTGTCTAGAAGGCGCGCAACTGCCGACTCGGGGGTAACGTTACAGTTGGCAGCGATACCACAGGATGCGGTCGCCATCTGCCGGCCGCGATGAGTATTCCACGGAGACGTAATCTACCGACTTCATTCTTGACGCGGGCAATTCCAGCAGAAGATTGTTTGTGAGCAAGAAGCCGCCTGGGCGCAGCATGGACTGGACGTTCGCCAAGGCGAGGGATTGCTCGAAAGTGTCGTAGTAGACGAAAATGTTCGTGGCGATCAGTAAATCGAACCTTGCATCTTCAGGCGCCTCTTCTCGCTGAAGAACGATATTTACGTCCAGTGCCCGCATCCGTCTGAGGAACTCGGGCCGCACTCGCACTGCGCGCAACTTGATTCCCCGCAAACCTGGTGGCACGGCGACTGGAGCCGCCGAACTTCCAATTTGCTCGCCGAATCGCTTCCAGTAAGCCACGAGTTCAGGCTTCCATCCGTGTAATGGATCGCGCGGAAGTTGAATCGTATAGCCACGCCCCCGCATGGCGGCGCGCCGCGAGCGTTCGAGGTGGTAATTGACGCGCGGACTCAGGTCCAGAGTGTCTACTTTTAGTTCGTCGCCTCGCGCCAATCCCAGCCGCAACAATGAGTCCATCACGGCAAACGGCTGGACCGTCTGCGTTGGATAGAAATCGTAGCCTTCGTGTTTGTCCGTGAAGTCGAGGCCCGGTCCGATGATCCCCACTCGTCGCACGCTGCCAGGAGCCAACACACCGCGGTCGCACATGGCGGCAAGCGCCACTTCCAACGCAAAGTCCGCGGGCAACGAGGTATCCAAGGAAAGCCCACGGTTTTTGTAAAGCTTCGATCGCCCGGCAAACTCTTCGGTGGGATCGTCTAGACTTTTCGCCGCCTCGAGCACTTGTTGGTAGCTGCTTTGCTCCTTAAGGACGCGACGATAGTTCTCCAACAAGTACTGCGCGGCTTTCTCCCGATCTGCTCCGGGTGTGAAGCTGATCCCATTACGCTGCGCCACTCTCCGTGCAAAGAGAAGGCGCTGGTTGTTACCCGGAACAACCATGCCTGTCACCAGGTCTTGAATTCTTCTTACAACGACTTGCCGGAATCTTGCTGCAGCCTTGTCACCTGCGTCTGCGCTGCTGTTTCCGGCGAGCTCTCGAAGTTGTGCACTGGTCAGGCGCGGTTCGTGCGTAAAGGTTGTTCCAAACAGCAGAAAGTTCACCAGGGAATCTTCATCTCCACGTGTCAGGCGCTCACGAATCTGAACGTCGCGCGACTTCACCCAGTCAAGCCACGTGCCTTCCAGTTTCTCTGGAGCAACATCGCGCAATCCCGCAGGGGCAACTTCTGCGAGGGCCTCCAGCACTGGCTTCGCGTCTGAATAAGAGATATATGTTATGTGCCCGACGGAGCGCCCCGCGAGAACTGGCAGAGCCAGCAGCGCGAGAATGAGGTGAAGGAACTGTCGTTTCACTCGAGACATGGCTGGCACTATTGCAAACGTAGGCTGCTTAACCCAAAAACATACAGTTGCTGCATGATTTGAGTAATCGATATGTGACGAAACGGCTTGTTCTTGGCGCCAGTGGCCGCTAGGGCGCTGTGAAATACGTGCTGGCTGGAGAGAAAATTCAACAAGCCAGAATGCGTGCGCCAGCGGTGATCTCAGGGGCGTTGAATGTCGCTATGGTCTGCCCCCTTGAACAGAAGCTTGCTGCACCCGTCAAAGCGGATTCGCGATTAGCTATGTACCGCCGGAATTCCCTCTCATCTCGATGTTATCTATAGTTGTCTACAAAATTTTAGATTTTAAGCTGAATGGCCCGCTTGGTTTTGATTCGCCTGAGAACGTGACGAAGCAGTGTGTGCACGGTGCGAATCACCAAAAATGGGAAACGAATCAAATTGGCCCACCTCTGCAAACTCATATTTGCTGTGAAATGGCTTCTCCTAAATCATTGAAAATACACTCCACAATCCCTTCGGAAAGTGGCGCTTGATGTGCTCTCCCAACGGTAGTTGCAGTCGATTTCTGTAACGGATTTTTTCGGCGGCAGATAGTGGCGCGTATCGGTATCAAGGTCCGCAAACGCGCTCAGGGGTTCGTTTGTTCTTTTTTCAGCGGAACCCTTCACCCGCAGGGGGATAGAAAAGGCGTAGGTCGGCAGATCTGCCGCTCGGCTTCAAGAATGAATCAAACAGGAGGCAATGTGAAATCCAGGAAGATATTGACATGCATGACCGCGATGACGTTGTTTGTTGCGCTGGCGGTGCCAATTCGGCTCGCCGCGCAAACCAATTACAGCGTTGTCGAACTCGCCGGACTCGGCGGAACATCAGGCGGAGCCAATGGCATAAACGATCGGGGTTGGATCACCGGCGCCAACAATCTGCCGGGAGACCTGACGTCTATGGCTACTCTTTGGGTGAATGGATCAGCCATTCCTCTGGGTACGCTCTCGGGGGGACCGAATAGCGCTGTGGCCTGGCCGGTTAAGAGTAACAATGGTGTGATCGTGGGCATCTCCGAATTGCCAGACGCCGATCCAACTGGAGAATTTTTTTCGTGTTGGCCCTTCTTCGCCGCGGCCACTCCTTCGGGGCTGAAATGCAAAGGTTTTCGTTGGCAGAACGGGCAAATGACAGCACTGGAACCGTTCCCTGGCGGTTTCAGCAGCTACGCCACCGGCGTCAATAACCAAGGTCAAGTGGTCGGTTGGGCAGAGAATGGGGTCCATGATCCAACTTGCAATACGTCCTTCCAGATCTTGCAGTTCAGAGCGGTGATCTGGCAGCCGAATGGCACTATGCAGGAACTTCCACCGCTGTCCGGCGACAGCACCAGCGCGGCCGTAGCAATCAATGACCTCGGTCAGGTGGTCGGCATCTCCGGCGATTGTGGCATTGCGGTCGGAAGCGTTAGCGCCAGACACGCGGTGCTTTGGCAAAACGGGGTTCCAACTGACCTTGGGAACATCGGAGGCGATTCCTGGAACACTCCCACAGCAATCAATAATCAAGGGACGATCGTCGGCTTCGCCAACACCGCCCCTGGGGTCGCAAGAAGTTATGAGGCATTTATCTGGACCAAAGCAGGCGGCATGAAGTCCTTGGGTAAGCTGCCGGGCGATATCCGCAGTGTGGCCAACGGCATCAATGAGAAAGGCCAGATCGTAGGTGCCTCTCGGGGAGCGTTTCCCCAGGCGGTCCTGTGGGAGAATAACAAGTTGTTCAACCTGAACTCTCTGGCTGTGTCGGGCTCGCCCTTTCTGCTCGTGGCGGGCGATATTGATCAACAGGGCCAAATTGTAGGGGAAGTGTATGATTTCAATACGGGCGATACTCCTGGCTTCATAGCGACTCCGGTTCCTCCTGGGGCGGCTGTGTCCTCGGCGGTCCGGGCAACCCCAGAGAGTCTGCCCGAGAACGTCCTACGGCAGATTGAGCGGCGGATGGGCCTCGGCATCTTCGGAATTGATCCTATAACGCCGCAATGACCATCCGAAGATAGCACTCCCCAATGCCGTATGGACCTGAGAAGTTAAACGGCGTGAACTGGGATTTGACGGGGGTAGGGAAAATGCCCTACCCCTCGTTTCCTTGGCAAGCATCCTTCGCGGAACGCGGAATACAAGACGCACACGTAGTATGTAAGCGCTAAATAAACCAGCCTAGGAAAGGTGGGAAACCAGCACAAGGCCACCTGGAGGCGTTCCAATGAATGTCATGGCGTTTCGCTGTTCGCTCCAAAGAAAACTAATCCGAGAGCACGCAGTGCGATGAACAAAACCAGCATAGGAGACTCTCGATGACAAACTCAGTGAGTGATGGGCTGGCGGCTTCTTTATACGCAAAGACGCAGCCATTTCCGGCCATCGTCGTCGGCGGACTCATCGTCGGTGTGCTCGACCTGACTTACGCGATCCTGGCTTACAGCCCCCAAAAGCCCATTCTAATTCCGCAAACCATCGCCAGCGGCGTCCTCGGCATGAGATCGTTCAGCGGCGGCGTGCAAGCCGCCGCGCTGGGGGTCGTCCTGCACTTCCTCATCGCGCTTGGTGCCGCGATCGTATACTACCTCGCTAGCCGCAAGCTCGCGTTCTTAGTTCACCACGCTGTCACATTCGGCCTGATTTATGGCGCTTTGGT
>Ga0209180_10001094_pt1 | contig 13366 bp, 14 predicted proteins | sample CZO8metaG_3_FD_188355 | JGI IMG/M metagenome (GOLD analysis project Ga0209180, IMG submission 188355) | Vadose zone soil microbial communities from the Eel River Critical Zone Observatory, Northern California, USA - CZOApr15con2H2.8 metaG... | ecosystem: Environmental > Terrestrial > Soil >...
GCCGGCGGCATCGATCGTCTCGGCGTCGCGCGGGACCTGAGCGCCCGACCGCTTGCCGGCGTGTGTCACGTGCCCGTCTTCGATGACCACCACCGCCTCACGCGTGGTCTGGCCGGTGGCTGGGTCCAGGAGTCCATCGGCATGGACGGCGCGAATCACGGATGGATGTTAGTGCCTATAGATTCCGCACCGATGGCGACAAACGAGCCGCTGACGCCCAGTCGATACGCATGTCTGGCGACAAACGGGCGAGTTGGCGAAGTTTGGTGGGCCCGGGTGGCCTCGATCCACCGACCAGCCGATTATGAGGCCCGCCACTGACCGTCTCAGAGAGTGTCAGGGAGTGTCAGGCGTACTCAATAAGCACGAGCGACGAGTCGTTTTTGTGTCACAGAGTGTCAGGGAGTGTCGCGGCGCTGTTGTCAAAACTGTTGTCAAAACCGACGGGCTGAGATTTGCCAGTGCCGGGGCGAATGTGGGCGGCAAAATCTCACAAGAATTTACTTGGTGTGTCACAGCGTGTCAGGAAGTGTCCTGGCGTGTCAGCGCGTCTCAGGCAGTGTCACGCACCACATCGCGCCGTCGTTTCGATGGGTTGCCAACGTCCAAACCTGGGGATACGGTGCAACCCATGGCGCAGGGTTTACACGAAGTCCAGGACGTTGCGGCCGACGCCGGCGAAAGCCGTGTGTCGGCTCGGCCGTCAGCCGCCTGGCACGGAACGCGTAACACCGTGCCTTCCAGGGCGTTTGCATCGGGATCCTCAGTCGTTGGATTCGGCCATGCATCGAATGCCGAGGGGCCGCGATGAGCGCCGGGCGCCGAGGCAACGGTGAGGGAACGATCGTGAAGCGGGCTGACGGGCGCTGGGCAGGGGGGATCATCTTCGACGGCAATCAACGAAAGTGGATCTACGGCAAGACGCGACGTGATGTCTCCGACCGCTTGCGGAAGATCCGGAGCGACGTCGCTGAGGGCCGGCCGGTGATGAACGAGCGACTCACGATCGCTGAGTACTTAAACCGCTGGCTGTACGAGGTTGCAAAACAGCGAACGCGGCCAATGACCTGGCGCGGTTACGAGCACCTCGTTCGGCTTCACATCCTCCCCATCCTCGGCCGGGTGCGACTGGCCAAGCTCACCCCACAGCATGTCCACTCGCTCGTGACGCAGAAAGTGCGCGAAGGTCGGCTGTCGCCGCGGACGATCCAGTACATGCACTCGGTCCTGAGGGCAGCACTCAACCAGGCAGTTCGCTGGCGGATGGTCCACTACAACGCGGCGGCGATGGTCTCAACTCCGCGCGTTACACGCCGCGAGGTGCCGGCGCTCACGCCTGCCAACGCGCGCCTCCTGCTTGACGCCGCGAGAGGCGACCGTCTCGAGGCTCTGTACTCGGTCGCGCTGGCCCTTGGCATTCGTCAGGGCGAGGCGCTCGGACTTATGTGGAGCGACATCGACCTCAGCACTGGTGTGCTCCGCGTTCGCCGCGCTTCTCAGCGGGTCCCACATCAGGGCACGCAGCTCGTCGAGACAAAAACTGGGCGAAGCAGGCGAACCTTGGTCATGCCGCCAATCGTTATCAACGCGCTCTGCGCGCACCGTGGCCGCCAAGTCGTCGAGCGCCTCGCAGCTGGAGAGCGCTGGGTCGACCTCGACCTGGTGTTCCCAAGCGAGCGCGGCACACTCGCCGACGGACCGAATGTGACGCACCGGTTCCACAAGCTCCTTAAGCGAGCAGAGCTGCCACCGATGCGCTTCCATGACCTTCGCCACGCATGCGCGTCCCTGCTGCTGGTCCAGGGCGTCCATCCACGGGTGGTCATGGAGACGCTTGGCCACAGCCAGATCAGCTTGACGATGAACACGTACAGCCACGTGCTCCCAGCGTTGCAGCGTGACGCGGCGGACAAGATGGAAGCAATTCTCCAAGCGGCGCCAACGTCGGCGTAATAGCCCCTCCTTCGGCAGTATGATCCCGGCGCCATGAACCGGGAGCTGCTGTCAGGCGATCGTCTCGCGCGTGAAAGATGGCCTGTGTTGTTTTGGGCAAATCGACTCACGCTGATTGGCGCCGCCGTCTGCCTCGCAACAACGATCGTTTTGTTCGTATATGAGTCAGGTCTGGCAGTTGAGGCGCCCGAACGAGGGACCCTGGACGGAATCCTTGGCGCGGCTTATGTCCTGACCGCACTTCTCGGCATCGCCTTCATGGTCACTGGTTATCTGCGCCTGTTCATGGTCCATCGAGTCCCCGACCACGCACCCTGGCCGAGATCCGCGCGACATCGCACATCACCTTTTCAGCGGCTTGCCGGAGCCGTGGTGTTCCTCGCCGCCATTGCCGCTGGCTGGATCCACTGGGGAATCGGGACGGCGCTCGTGTTTCTTGTTGTCTTCGCCGTCGTATACCTCCCCGTGCTCTGGCGCTGACCTGCAATCGTGTTGCTCCCCGCTTGGCTCGATCCGTCCCGCGATCCACGCCTCGGGGCCGGGTTCGCTACACGGTCTCGATCGTAGCTGCATCCGCCGCACCAGCAGCATGCCCGATCGCCATGGGCCACCAGGGCGACGTGGCCGAGGGGGCAGAAGCTTCTGCGATTTCGGCCTATGACCTGTGTGCCGACGGATAACTATGCCCGAGCAACTGTCCACCTACCGCCTGGCGTTTCACCGGCGATTCGCAGAACAACGTGATCCGCTCCATCGCATCGGACCACTACGTATCCCTTCCGCTCCGCAGCATCCTTGACCGCGCCCAGCAATGCGTTGCGGGTGATTGCGTCGGGCTGGTCATCCCCACGCATGGGGCTGTCGCTGGCGCGGAGGACCAACCGATCGTCCTCGACTAGCAGTTCCATGATCGCCCGTGCTGCCTCGGGACCGCTGATCATCCCAAGTACGGGATCATCGAAAGGTACAGCCTCAGCCTGCGCGGCGAGGGAGGGCGTTATTGACCTAGCCACCTCGATCTCGTACCAGCGCACGAATTCATCGCTGATGCAGTCGTTGCCACGGAGCACGACCTGCGGTTGACGGCCTAACGCTTTCAGCGTATCGACGGGCATCCCTGGCTCTCGATTAACAATCACGACCTCAGCCTTGGGTGCGAGGTGCTGGCCAACAAGCGCTAAGGCCGCGAGGTCATTTGTGGGAAGGCGATAGCCGATCACAACTAGATGGGTTGCTGACTGCAGTGCCAGACGGGCGTCAAACCACTGACGACGTATCGCGCTCACGTCGTACAACGACCCTTTCGCAGCAATCGGTGGAATCAGGACGCGCTCATCACCAGCAGACTCTGAGTCTCGCTCGGGCCGTGACCAGCCAGGTAAGAGGTCTTGCTCTCTAATAGCTGACACCGACGCCGCGTCTCTGTCGCGCCACCAGATGGTTGAGCCGTGCAGTTTCAGCAATTTGAACGCAATGTTTGGCCAGGTGTGCTCGGTTCCGAACGCTGCCGAAGCGGCGTGTTCTATCAGGGTGTCGTAGTTAAATGTAATGACTGTCGCGCCAGTCTCATCCCAGAGCCGGAGTAAGTGTTGGAGCCAGGGCGGTCGATTGCCTTTCAGGACCTCAGCTTCGGCAGTATCGATTTCGTCACCAATGTCTTTCGCGATTTGAGCGAACACGCCTGCATAGAAGTGCGCCTCAACATCACTCACAAAGGGAGCGGGGCTTGCCAGCATTGTCAGCCAGCTTTCAAGGTCTCCTCCCGGTATCCGACCTTTGCGCATATCGACCTGCATCGCGACCGGAAGGACACCAATTGCTGGATTGTTAGCGAGCCGTCGGATTATTGATTTACCCAAGTCGCCAAGCGTCGGCATTTGATCGGATACTGCATTCGAGAACCCCGCGCCGAGCATGATGACGTGCTTCAGCGGTGAAGTAGGCCTCGCCGGGACGGACTCGACGACAAGATAACCCCGCCCGCCTAGCACAACCTCTTCACCTCGCTCACCGGCACCATCAAGGTGAATCCAGTTTCCGACGCCCGCATCTTCCCCGCCGCGATCATCGTCTCGACCTCGGCCCTGGTGATGTCCAACCGCGTCGCGAACTCGCCGCGCGTGAGCACAAGCACCGACTCGACCTTCACCTGAACGGACTCCATCGGCATCGTCATCGGCACATACGCAGCAGCCATCTGAGGCCCATCGCGCCGCGTCGCGTCACCCAGCCCTTGGGCCACAACCGCACGAGCTTGTTCGACCTTTATTCGTTGGCCGGAACGGCTGCGCGTCATCGGCGTGAGTCTAGTGCCGTTGGGCGAGGGGAAAAAGGTCGATGTCCAAACCAAATCCTGACGGACTAGTCTGCTTCCATGAGTCTACTGAGACGAACACGGGTGTGCGGTGCACGACTCTGATCCGTTCTCTGCGATCACACGCGCGACAGCCGACGGTCGAGACTGGATGGCCGCAGCGATAAAGTTGGAAGGGCTGCTGACGGGAGCCGACGATCCGGCCATCGCTGATCTGATCGCCCTTGAGTACATCCTCGATGTCGATCGGGACTCGGATCAACAGAAACGGTGGGGGCCATTCGGGCCAATGATGGAACGAGACGGTTATGTTCGTCCGATCCCTCTCGATCGAGTATCGGATCCGGTTCTTGAGCGTTGGGAGCAGGTGGCCGAAAACGTGAAGGACCCACTGGTTCAGTCCAGATTTCACGATTTGTTGTGGATTCGCAAGCGCGGCCATCCAGATGTTCATTGCCGATCTGCGATCAGGGCATATCGCGAACTTGGCACTGGGCCGTGGCTACATGAGCAAGCGGGGCATCTTGGGCTGTGCCGTGCAGTACAGCTAAGCCGTCAGTTAGGCGACGACACCGAGGTAGCCAAATCGGTTCAGGCTCTACTGGAGTACGCCAAAGCTGGACTGGCGGAGCATCCTCCCGGAATGGGATTGTTCGCCACTGAATTCCTTGCCGATCTACCGCCAAACATTCGCCCGACTGATGCCCTAAGGCCGGTGATCGAAGGGGTCGTTGGTCGCGACGATTTGGACATCGACCTCATCAGTGACACATTCGGTCTTCTCGGGAAGCTTGCGCCAGACTCGACCGTGGCACGCGATTGGCACCGTCGCCAGGTTTCAGCTTGGCTTGATGAGGCCGAACAATCTAAAGGCTTGCTGCGAGTTCACCGCCTCGATCGAGCGCTAGCTCTCGCCGGGAACTTGGGAATCACCGACCTCGCGGACGATGCGCGATTGAAACTGCAGAGCGTCACCGACGACGACCTTGAACTACACGCTGTGTCGGCACAGATCAATGTGCCGGCCGATCAAGCGCAAGCCCTTGTCGACGCATATGTTGGCGATGACAGTTGGACGCGCGCTCTGGAGCGCTTCGGAGGTCGCCCAGCTCCGGCAGGAGACGCATCAAAAAACGAGGCGAACGTGCTGGACCACATGCAGCGCTTCCCCTTCCAGCACCTGGTGACCAAAAGGATCATGAACGCTCTCAACCTTCCGGTTGCGATTGTCTCTTCGCAGGAGGAGCACTTCACCGCAGCTTTGCGTGAGTGGGAGACGAGGTCAATAACGGTGTGGGGCATATTCGCTGCTCCTGTCCTCGACCAAATAAAGAAGCGGTACGGTCAACCCACGAAGGACGATCTCACTGAGTTCTTCACGACAGATGTCATCCCCTCCCACATCGCTGAGCGCATCGCGCGAAGCGTCGAACTTTGGTGGAACGACCAACCTGATGAAGCTGCTCATCTCTTACTCCCAAGACTTGAGGCTGTCATCCGTGAGCTTGCCAGGAGGGCCGGAATTATCGTCTATCGGGAACCACGGGGCCGAAACCGAGGCGGCGTCACGATCCTTGGTGAATTGCTACGCGATCTAACCGGAGTCATTGACGAATCATGGCGGCGGCATCTGTCGAATCTTCTCGCCGATGAGCTTGGTTACAACCTGCGAAACCTGGTGCTTCATGGGCTTATGCCTCAAGTCGAGAAGGTAGAAGCGGCTCTACTGATCAACGCGGCCTGTTACCTCAGGATGCTCAGGGTCGTCCAGGAGACCGAGAGCACCACCTGAATATTTGCGCGGCAATGGCGGCCGGCATGAAGACTACCGTTGTTGGGAATATGCGGCCAGAGTTAGCGTTGAGCCCGTGATCGGAAACAGTGGAGAGTCGATGCAAATTCGTCCCAGGGGTTACGGCCTGGTGCCCTTTTCGGTGTTGTCACTCGCATATCCGCTCATTCTCTTCTACTCCGCGTGGGTTGCCACCTACTCGAATCATGTGACGCTGGTGGCAATGTTCATTCTCGCAATAGGTGCGCTGGCCACCTGGGTATTGGCCTACCACTGGCGAGCACAAATCATTGCGAACTCTAATGTTGGGACTCTTCGGGTCCGCGGTCGTCTGGTCTCGCAAACCATCCAGCGGCGTGATATCCACTCTGCGGTCTTGTATGGATCTGGTTATAACCAGGCGGTGGCCTACCTGGATCGGCATGAGCGCCGATTATTGACGTTGCGGTTGGGCTACTGGTCGCTGTCCGACATCGAGCGAGTCAACGGCCGGCTCGAGATTTTCCTCCACGAACGGAAGAAGCCTGCGTATCCGCCTCCAGGCAAAGGTCTACTACCGTCGATGGAGCGACACCAAAACTGGGTTGGAGTTGCAATGTTCGTAGTCCTTTTCACCGGTGTTTTGCTGGTTCGCGGTCTTTGGAGCTGGTGGTCCCGCTGATGCAGCCGCCCTCAGGCGTGGTTCCCTGATGTTGGCCTCTAGGGGCAGCGTCACGACAGGTCGGTGAAGAATCTCGCCACGTCGTAGTTATCGATCAGACGAGCGAGGCCCACTGGCGTCTGTCCTGAACCGTTGGTGAGGCGCGGATCAGCGCCGGCCGCCCTGAGTAGCTCGATCATTTCTCCTCGGCCCCTCGAGTTGAAGACAGCAGTGAACAGGGGTGTGTTGCCATGTAGGTTCACCGCATCGACGTCTGCTCCCGAGTCGATTAGGAGTCGCGCAATCGCGACCGCATGCTCTTGAGCGGCAAAGTGCAGTGGAGTGAAGCCGTCTCGGTCGCGCGCATTCACAGCTGATCCGGCAGCAATCAGCGCGTGCACCCTTTCAAAGTCGCTGTCGACCGCGGCGTGGTGAAGGTCTGTTCTGCCGCCAGCTGCTGGCGAAGTCACTTGCCCAGCTTCTGGCGATATTCGAAGCCCGCGTCGGTCCACGTCGCAAGTAGCACCGAACCGCCCTTTCCGAGGTCGTCGACGAGCTCGTACGAGATCGGATGGCCGGCGATCACCTTCGCGAATTCGGCGTCGGTGCGAGTGAGCTGCTCGATCTCATCTTGTGCACTTCGCAGCTCTGCCTCCGCCCGACCGGGCGTGATGCTGCTTGCCTGTCTGGCGCTCTTGACTCGTGCATAGATGGTCCTACCTACTCTCGAAGGTCCGGCCCCGACCTGGCTCCGGAAGGTCAGACCGATGGCCCGCCATTGGACGTAGCCGCCCTCCGCAAGGATTTCGAGCGCGGCTTTCCATCTCTGTCCGGTGGCCTCGTCTACTTCCAGGGCCTCGCCCCAGAGGGGTTCTTCTGCCATGCGCCACACCGTAAGCCAAGATGCGGCTCGCGGTGAGTCACCCAAACTGTTGTCAGAATTGTTGTCAAACCGCCTGCAGACGGCGGCTACCACCACCAAGGAGGCTCGAAATGAACTCGAAAATTGGTGGGCCCGGGTGGCCTCGATCCACCGACCAGCCGATTATGAGTCGGCCGCTCTGACCTTCTGAGCTACGGGCCCCGTTCGGATTCAAGAGTCTATTCCGGCCACGCGGCGCGTTTTGATCCTGCCCGATCCTGGGTATTTGCGTAGTCAACTAATATTCGGGGGGACCGCAAATGACAGCTCTTGGACTCTTGATTCTTCGCCTGGTGGTGGGGCTCATCCTCGCCGCGCACGGCGCCCAGAAGCTCTTTGGCTGGTGGGGCGGCCCCGGGATGACCGGTTGGACCCAGTCGGTCCAGAGGCTGCGCATCAGGCCGGCTCAACCATGGGCATGGGTCGCGGCCCTATCCGAGTTCGGCGGCGGTCTTCTGCTCGCCCTCGGATTGCTTTCTCCACTCGGCAGTCTCGCGATTGTCGGGGCCATGGTCGTGGCCATCGTCACGGTGCACTTGAGCCGCGGTTTCTGGACCAACAAAGGCGGCTACGAGTTCAACCTCTCCCTGATCGCTGCAGCTGCGGCGTTGGCGCTCACCGGTCCCGGACCCTACTCGCTCGACGGCGCGCTGGGCATCCGCCTGCCCGAGCCGCTCACCTTGCTGGTCGGCACGATCGCGCTGATCGCCGGCGTGACAGCGACGCTTGTGTCGCGCAGCCCGAAGCCGCAGACCGAGGCCAAGCCCCAGACGACCTAGCCGGGTCAGGCCGGCGGGCGCCTCGACGGCATCACGGTTAGATCCCGAAGCACGCCGGATTGGGCTCCCCCTGGACGTCGAGGACGCTACTGCCTTTGCGAACGGCTGCCTGATTCCGCACCGGCAATGCAATCGTGGAGCGGTCGAACAGCGTCAACAAGCCGCTCGTGCTCGCGCTGGCCGAACTGGAGGCAAAGTGCATTTCGGTACGAAAGCCGCCGCAGCTGGTCAACCCCGCGCTGTTGTTGGTGGACGTGACCCCCAGCCCTGTCCATGTGATTTGAACGGTAAGGGGCATTGTTATTCCGCCGACGTCCCCCGCTCCGATCTCTGGTCCAGCACCGAGAACGCTCGCGAGAGGCACCGCACGACCCTGGCAGGCCTCAGCCGCGCTGAGCGTGGTGTTAAGGCTTGCCGACTGCACATTGTTGCCTACTGCGAAGTCCGCGTCAGGTATCACGAAACAAGCGGAGCCATTCACCGGCCCGCCGTATGTGAATAGCAGAATCTGGAGGACGGTTGCATGCTGCACGAGCGGCGTGCCGCCCGCCGTTGTCGGCCTGAAGACGAAGGTGTCCCTGTTTACGTTGACAATAACCTGGATAGGGTTGCCCTGCGTGTCCTCAAACCAGGCGCCATTGGCGCTTGCGAAGCTGCTCTGGTAGTGGCCTGGTCCGAGGAATCCAGCCGCGATCGCGCCTGCAGATGTCACCGCCGCGATCAACACGACGCTTATGGCTATGACGGTAAGCCTGGTTGCAGTCCGCATAGTTCAACATCTCCTCGACAACTCGACTGTTGACCCCCGCGAATGCCGGCAACCAGGCGATGCTGAGCCTCAAGAGCGCGAGGCTGGCAGACGCCTCTGCCTTTCGTCCATGGTAAGCGCAAAACCACGAACATGGCGTCACTCAGTGCCGTGTTCGCGCCCGCGTTAGGGCAGCGCAGCGACGTCGCGTCTACTCGGGGGCGATGATTTCGACCTCGTTGCCGTCGGGATCGTCGACGTAGAACGTTCGCACGCCCTTGAGCACGGGATGAATCCCAGAGCGCACCTCAATTCCCGAGGCGGCGAAGCTGTCCTTGAGCCCCTCATATGCTGCTTCCTCGACACGAAAAGCGAGGTGGTGCAGAACGCGCTTTGCCTTCTCGCGCGGGAACACGGATGACGAATCGGGATGTGGGATGAGCACGATCATCTCCGGCACTCCATCCCCGCCGTCACCGGCGCGCAGGAACTTGTTCGGCAGCGCCGTCGGCGAAATGAGCTCGAGTCCGAACAGGTCCCGATAGAAATGCAGCGCCGCGTCCATGTCGCGCACCCAGAGGACGATCTCCGCCAGGCCGGCGACGGCTCGCCTCAAGCCGCCACCGCTTCTCCGATCGCCACCAGGTTGATGTCGCGCACGCGCGGGGGGACCGAGCAGCCGGGAGCGAGCAAGAGGCCCCGGCCGCCCGTGTCGGCGATCGCGCGCCGTGCCTCCGCCTGCACCTCGGACGGCGGGCCATAGAGGAGGCTCTTGCGCTGGCCCAGGCCCCCCATCACCGCACGGCCGCTCAGGTTGCGACCTTGCGACAACGTCGGAGTGCCGAGGTTGTGAATCGACCAGCTCACGACCTGCGAAGGCAGGTCGTTGACGAGGTCGAAATGCAGCTTGGAGCCGCACAGGTGGACGGCGTTGAACCAGGCGTCGTGAGGCAGCTGTCCGAGCACGGTCTGGTCGCTCGGCAGCACGAGCTCGCGATAGACGTCCTCGGGCATGGCTTCGCGGCTGGCATAGCCCGAGATCGCGTAGAAAATTCCTGCGGCGCCCGCGCCGACGGACCGCTTGCTGAAATCGACCAGCGCGTCGGCGATCCGCTCCAGCGCCGGCCGTACCAGGTCCGGGTGCTTGCGCAGCTCGCGCACGATTCGCGACTTGTTCTTGCCGACGAGATATCCGGCCACCGTGAGCGGGCTGAACACGGTCTGGATCACGGGGACCCCGAAACCGAGCTGCTTGGCCACCATGCGCAGAGAGTCGACCTGGTCGTCGAGCGCTTTGCGGTTCACCAGGGCCACCGTGCTCCAGGCCTCGAGGTCGGCGACGGCTTCGCTCTCCAGCACCGGCCCCTTGAGCCGATGGCCGGCCGGCCTGTACACCGAACCGAACGCCTCCGCGAAGCAGGAGGCGCGCGGCTGGAACTTGACGAAGTCCCAACCGAACAACTTGGCTCGCTCCACGGTGATCGCGGCCAGGTCCGCCGGCGACCACTCCTCGCGATACCTGTGCCCCCAGGCCCCGAACGGCGGACGGTCGGCCACGCCCATGGCGATCGCTGCTTCCACTCTCTTCCGGCCGTCCATGGGTTCGAGTTTAAGCTGGACCCGTTGGATGATGAGATCGAGGCCGGCGCCGCGCGCCTGCGGGCGGCTGCCGAGGCGCGACCGATGAAGCTGCCCGTCAACCGGCGCGTGGACGAGAGCCATCACGCAGAGACCGCGGACGGGCTATCAGTCTGGTACACGATCCAGGTCTCGCCCCACAGCCGGATCCAGGAGGCCATCTTCGAGCGAACCGACCGGGTGCCCTCCGACGAGGAATGCCGGCGCTGGCTCCGGCTCCTCATCGTCGGGGCGGTCGCGACAGAGGCGCCCGGCATGCCGGGCGCGACGACTCGGCGCTTCGAAGCCTTCGAGCGCAGCCCGGAGCGCGAGGCACCGCTGGCCTGATGCCGCTAGAAGCGGCGGTGATCGAGGAGCTGCGCAAGGCCGTCGGCCGCGAGCACGTCATCGATTCCAGCCACGATCTGCGCATCTTCGAACGCGACGCGTCCATCGAGGGCGCGATGCCGGACGCCGTCGTCCTGCCCGCGAGCACGGCGGAGCTCTCCTCTGTGATCAGGATCGCGGCCAAGCACCGCATCCCAGTGGTGCCACGCGGCGCCGGTACCGGCCTCTCCGGCGGCGCGGTGACAATCCGCGGCGGGATCGCGCTGCAGGTGACGCGAATGCGCCGGATCCTCGAGATCGATCCCGTCGCGCAGACGGCGCTGGTCGAGCCGGGCGTCGTCAACCAGGAGCTCACCCTCGCCGCCGCCTCGCACAGGCTGTTCTACGCACCAGACCCATCGAGCCAGAAGGCATGCACCATCGGCGGCAACGCCGCCGAGAACTCAGGTGGTCCCCACTGCCTCTACTACGGCGTCACCACCAACCACGTCCTCGGCATGGAGGTCGTGCTCGCGGACGGGAGCGTCCAATGGGTGGGCGGTGACGCTCCGGATCGGGTCGGGCTCGACCTGTGCGGCGTCCTGGTGGGTTCGGAAGGCACGCTCTGCGCGATCACCAAGATCAAGGTGCGGCTGCTCCGCACGCCGCCCAGCGTCGCCACGCTGCTCGCCGCGTTCCCCACCATAGAAACCGCGAGCCAGGCGGTATCCGCGGTCATCGGCGCCGGCATAGTGCCGGCGGCTATGGAAATGATGGACGGGGTCTGTGTCGGCGCGGTGGAGGCGCACTACCATGCCGGCTACCCGACCGACGCGGGCGCCGTCCTGTTGGTGGAAGTCGACGGCATCGACGAGGCGACGAGTGAGCTTATGGCTGCGGTGCGCAAGGTGCTCGCAGGCAACCAGGGTTACGCAATGCGCGAAGCCCAAAGCCAGTCCGAACGAGACCTGCTTTGGGCGGGCCGCAAAGGCGCCATCGGCGCGCTCGGCCGCATCAAGCCCAACTACTACCTCCACGATGGCGTCGTGCCGCGCAGCAGGCTGCCGCAGATCCTGTCGGCGGTCGGCGAGATCGGCGTGCACTACAAGCTCCCTGTCGCGAACGTGTTCCACGCCGGCGACGGCAACCTGCATCCGAACATCCTGTTCGACCTTCGCGACCGCGACGTACTGCCGCAGGTGGAGAGCGCGGGCGAGGAGATGCTGCGCGCGGTCGTCGAGCTGGGCGGAGCGTTGTCGGGTGAGCACGGGATCGGCCTCGAGAAAAGCGCGTTCATGCCGTGGGTCTTCAGCCCCGACGACCTCGATGCGATGAGACGCGTGAAGGACGCGCTCGACGTGCACGGCATCATGAACCCGGGCAAGATTTTTCCCGACCCCGAACGCAAGCGCCTTCACCTGGCCGGTCGCACCGGTCTCGCGATCGAGGCGAAATGGTGGTAAGAAATCCCCACGAACTCGGAGGCTTCGCCGCGAATTCGCGGGGACCCCGTGACAACGCGACCGTCGAGAAGCCCGCCACAGCCGACGAGCTTGCCCGGCGCCTCCACGAAGCGGCCGAGTCAGGCCTGGCCGTTTTTCCGGTCGGCGGCGGACGGTCATTGGAGATGGGTGATCCGCCTGCCGTCGACGGCGTCGAGCTGCGGACGAAGGCGCTCGACCGCGTGCTCGAGCATTCACAGGCTGACATGGTGGTGAGCGTCGAGGCGGGCATCACGCTCGAGGCGCTGCAGGAAGAGCTCGGCAAGAGCGGCCAGTTCCTCCCTCTCGACCCATTCGGCTCGCCCGGCCACACGATCGGCGGCCTGCTCGCAACCGGATGGACCGGTCCATTACGCCTTCGCTACGGCTCTCCCCGCGACTTCCTCATCGGCATCCGCGTGGCGCTCCCCGACGGCCGCCTCGCGAGCGCCGGCGGGCGCGTGGTCAAGAACGTCAGCGGCTACGACCTGATGAAGCTTCATTACGGCGCGCTCGGAACGACGGGGGTGATAGTCGCTGCGTCTTTCAAGGTGTTTCCTAAGGCGCTGCACGACGTCACGGTCGAGTCGAAGCACGAATCGATGGCTGAGGCCTGGGTCGCCGCCGAGCAAGTCCTCGACATGCCGATGGCGCCGGCTGCAGTCGAGCTCTTCTCGAGCGGTCGCGTGCTCGCCCGATTTCTCGGCAGCCCCGACGCAACCAGGCGGATGGTCGCCGACCTGGGCTGGACCGCGGCTGATGCATCCGTTTGGAAAGAGCACTCGACGGCCGC
>Ga0209180_10001096_pt1 | contig 13363 bp, 8 predicted proteins | sample CZO8metaG_3_FD_188355 | JGI IMG/M metagenome (GOLD analysis project Ga0209180, IMG submission 188355) | Vadose zone soil microbial communities from the Eel River Critical Zone Observatory, Northern California, USA - CZOApr15con2H2.8 metaG... | ecosystem: Environmental > Terrestrial > Soil >...
ATTGTAGCGCCATTTTTCTTTCATGCCCGCCAGTAACGCTTTTTCATCAGGGCGCAGGTCGAGTACCCACTCGTTGCGGACATGAACCGCGTATGGATTGGGGAAAAACCCTTGCTTTTTCAACGCTGCCAGCCATCGTTCATCTCCATCCAGCACACTGGGCTCAACTTTGAGCATGAATGCGCCGCGCTTGCGTGCTTCTGCCTTCACAAAATCGAGCAAAGCAGTCATCGCCGGTGAGTTGGGATCATCGATGATCGGGCCGCGAGCGGCATAAAAATAAGGTCGCCGCAGGACCGGGGCACGAGTAATCAGCAGCAGCATGGCTGCGCAGAGCTGTCCTTGCTCGTCTACAACGCCTACCCGTAGCGCCTCTGCTCCCAGGTGGGGTGCAAGTTCGCCCCACTCATATGATTGGGTGATATTGCAGCAGACAGAAGCCGCCACAAAATCGTCCCATTGCTGGCAGTCCGTGATGATATACGCTTTCATCCTATCATTCTTTCTTACTTTTGCCCTTGGCGGCCCGTTCCAATTCCACCTTCCTGCGCTCTTCATGCCTGCGAGCGCGGCGGATTTCCACCAATTTACGCCAGGCGCTGTAGATAAGTGGGCGGTAAACATAATCTTGGGTTGGCATGTTCAGGCGTGAGAAGCCTCCAAAACCTTGCTTATATTCATAGACCCCCCACATTTCTTCACCCGGTTCCAGAATTTCGGGAATGGTACGAAAATCGAAATAGGAACAGCCCCGCGCCTTTGCCCATTGAATGCAGCGATACTGTAACAGGTAATTGGGTTTCAGGTTGCGCTTGTTGTTGGAAGAGGCGCCAAACATATCCCAGCACCACTCACCGAAGCGAATCAGCATCTTGGCGCCGATCGCCTCCCCCTCGTGCTCGGCAAGGTAGAGCACCGCGTCGCCCTGATCGGCAAATTGGCGCAAGATCTCCCGGTGATAGTCTCTGTTATGGATGAAGAATGCATCACGCTCGCTTGTGATCTTGAGCAATTCATAATACGCATCAAAGTCGGCTTCGTTTGCAGCCTCGCGAATGACAACACCCTTGCGCTCGGCAATGCGCACATTCTGCCGCCACGTCATTTTAAAATTGGCAAGCAATTGTTCGGCATCCGGTCGAATATCAAGCACCCAGCTTCGCCGGCCGTGCACAGCATCAGGATTCGTCTGAAATCCAAGCTCGTGGTACGCGGCGATCCATTCGTCCATGTGTGGGTCATCATCGGCGATACTTGGCTCCAATCTTAGCACAACGGCATGTTCTGCACGTGCAATCCCCTGAACACTTTCGATCAGCGCCGCAAGAGCAGGAGAATCTGGACATGCTACAGTTGGCCCACGGGAACAGTAGAGCCAGTTAAAGCGCAGCCCCGGCGCCGGTACGGGCGAAACAGTCAGCATCATCGCCCCGATCACGCGCCCGTTTTCCAGGGCACCCAGGCGAAACATGCGCCCGCCCAGGTACCGATTCAATTCGCCCCACTCGTATGATTGCAGCAAGTGCCCTCGTGGCTGGCTGGTTAAAAACCCGTTCCATTGAGCGCGGTCGGTAATCTCTTGAATGGTGATGGTCATACGGCAATCAAATACTCTCTAAAAATTCGCTGCGCAGTATACTGTAGACGCGCACATCGTGGTATTTGCCAAAGCGCAAAATCACCTGGCGTAATCTCCCCTCAAACTTCATGCCCGCCTTCTCATCCGCGCGCCAGCCTCCGGTATTCTCTTCCATGTCCTGGGTCTGAATCCGGTTGAGGTTGAGTTCCATAAAGCCATAGCGGAACATCAGCCTTGTGGCTTCGGTGGCGTACCCTTTGCCCCATATTGAACGGTCGCCAATGATGATATAGAACTCAGCGCTCTGGTTGATATAATTAATGTCTTTAAGCCCGACAAGCCCGATGAGCCGGTTATCGCTCTTGAGGGCCACACCAAAGATAATATGCTTGCCATCTCTATAGAGTTGCTCCAGCCGCTCTTTACCACGAGCGTCGCTGGTAGGGTAAATCGAGAAATCGCGGCGAATCTCTTCATCGTTCATCCAGGTTGAGTACAGGTGATTATCCTGTGCAGGCTCTAACGGACGCAGGTAGATACGCTCTCCTACGATAAATGGGTTCTGCATCTGCGAGTTATCTTGTGTCATGTGTGTGCAACACCTCCCTTCTCGTGTTCGAAGGCAACTATAACATAGGGGCTTTGTCGTCGAGCTAGGTGAGCTCTATAGGCCCTGCTAGGTGGGCTCTACTTGCCCCCGCCTGCTAGGTAGGGCTCTATAGATGTGGCTGGGAATCACCCGCTAAACGGTCTCCTGGAGGAATAATTAACGCGGAAGGCTCGTGTTCGTCTTTTCCACCCTCGCGCTCCTGGTCATCGGACAGGACGGGGCGGCGCACTTTGCGTTCGCGGGTGGCCTGTGCTCGCTCATCTAATTGCAAGGGTAGTATCCGCGCGGAGTCCTGCTTATCCTGTTCGTCACTCTCCTCGTTGAAAGGGGGGTCTAGCAGTGCGGCCTCGATCACCCGATCCATAGAATCTACCAGCTTAAAGTCGATGCGTTGCCGGATTTTGGGCGGGATATCGGCCAGGTCTTTCTTATTCTCCAGGGGAATAAGCAGGCGATAGATATTCGCCTGGTGCGCTGCCAATACCTTCTCTTTCAACCCGCCAACACCCAGCACACGCCCTCGTAGGGTTATTTCGCCCGTCATAGCCATGCCCGCGCGTATTGGACGCTCGGTTAGAGCTGATATGAGAGCTATGGCAATCGTGATGCCCGCTGATGGGCCGTCCTTGGGAAGCGCATTCTCTGGCATATGGATATGCAAATCCATCGAGTCCTGGAAATTAGGATCAATCTGTAATTCTTCTGCGCGTGAGCGGATATAGGAGAGCGCTGCATATGCAGACTCACGCATCACTTCTCCCAACTGGCCTGTAATCAGTAGCTCTCCCTTCCCCGGCATCGTAGCCACTTCCACCGGCAACAAAATGCCCCCGGACTCCGTCACGGCCAGGCCTATAGCTACGCCAATCTGCGTTTTTTGGACTATCGGACTTTCAAGGTAACGAGGCACTCCAAGATATTGCTCCAGGCTGTGGCTGGTAAGTCGTAGACGCGTATCTTGCCTCTCAAGGATACGGCGTGCGGCTTTACGACAGATGGTTGCCAGTTGGCGCTCGAGATTGCGTACACCGGCCTCGCGCGTATATCCTGTAACAATTTGTTGCATTACAGACTGCGGAATCTTCAACTGTTCGGGGGCAATACCATGTTCTGCAAGCACTTTAGGCAAGAGGTGGCGCAAACCAATATTCACTTTCTCCTCGAGCATGTAGCCTGGCAGGTCGATAATATCCATGCGGTCGGCTAACGCGCGCGGAATCTGGTATCTCACATTTCCGGTACAGATGAAAAATACCTCAGAAAGATCGTATGGCACTTCCAGGTAATGGTCCGTAAAGACGCTGTTCTGCTCAGGATCGAGCACTTCTAAGAGCGCTGCTGCAGGATCTCCCTGGTATTCCGCTGAGAGCTTATCGATCTCATCGAGCAGGAACACAGGGTTGCGTACTCCCACAGTCTTCATCCCTTGTATGATACGCCCTGGCAGCGCTCCCACGTAGGTACGGCGATGTCCGCGAATCTCTGCCTCGTCATGTACGCCACCCAGTGAAATACGCGCGAATTTGCGACCCAGGGCACGGGCTATCGAGTGGCCCAGTGATGTTTTACCTACCCCTGGAGGGCCGATGAAACAAAGAATCTGGCCCTGGCTTTCGCTGCGTGTGGACCCATCCCGCGAAGCACTTTTCTGGCGCAACTGTCGTACCGCCAGGAAATCAATAATACGCTCCTTTATACCCTCCAGCCCGTAATGGTCTTCGTCCAGTACCCCGCGTGTAGACTCAATGCTGAAGGTGTCTTCGCTGCGCTCTGACCATGGCAGCGCCAGTATCCAGTCAACGTATGAGCGTATCACTGCGATATCCGCTGATTGAGCCGGTGTGCGCTCCAGGCGATCGATCTCTTTGCGTACCTTCGCTGCGATATCCGCTGGCATTGACTTTTCGTTTACCCTGGCACGCAGTTCGCTCGCCTCGTTGAACGTATCTATCCCTAGCTCTTCCTGGATGGCGCGTAATTGCTCGCGGAGGTAAAATTCCTTCTGCGTGCGATCCACCTGCGAGCGTACGCGGCTGCGAATCGTCGATTCCAGTTCCAGAATTTCGATTTCGTTACCCATAATCACGCAGATTTTCTCAAGTCGCTCCAGTGCATCAAATGTTTCCAGCAGTTCTTGCTGCTGTTGAGGATCGGTGACGAGGTGCGCTGCAAGCATGTCTGAAAGCCGCGCAGCGGTCTTTAGCGCGACAATCGAGTTGATATCTTCGACCGAGAATCGGCGATTCAGTTGCGCGTAGCGCTCGAACAAGTTTGTGGCGTGGCGTACCAGCGCATCAGCTTGTGGGCCGCGCGCCTGGATTTCTTGTGACGTGGACACGCTCACCCGTAGAAAGGGTTCCAGCTCAAGATACCCCTCAATCCGCACGCGACGTATACCGCTGAGCAGAACCTGCAAGCTCCCATCCTGTTGTGGATGCATGGTTGTAATTTCTACCAGCGTGCCCATGCTATAGATATCCTTTGACTGGGGATCGTCAATCTCTGGGTCGCGCTGGGAGGCAGCGACGAGCAAGTGTTCAGGCTGCCTCAATGCCTCTTCAACCGCACTCACCGACTTTTCACGTGCAACAGCTAGCGTCATGCGAGTGCGAGGAAACACTACCATGTTTTTTAACGCCACGAGAGGATACGTCTCATGGATATCCATATTTGTTTCCTGGCGTTCTTGTTCGCTCACATGTCCCACCTTGGTAGGGACCCGATTAGTCTCAGTGCACGGGCGACAGTAGAGCCCTGCTGCGCACCATTCACCGGGACAGGTATCGCGCCCAGATTAAAAAATATTGTAAGAAACCGATGAGTCTACATTAAGCAGACTCATCTTCAGAATAGGCCGTATTTCGCTCGGTGCGCGTAATCAGCAGCGGTTTATTACGCTGCGAAATTACATCGCCGTTGATAATCACCTTCTTCACATCCGCACGCGAAGGGATTTCGTACATTACATCAAGCAGTACATCCTCGATGATGCTGCGCAACCCCCTTGCTCCTGTACGCTGCTTCAGTGCGCCCTCCGCTGCTGCATCGAGCGCGTCGTGGGTAAACACCAGTTCAACCCGGTCAAGTTGTAAAATCTTTTGATACTGCTTGATGATTGCGTTTTTTGGCTCAGTCAAAATACGGATCAGAGCATCTTTATCCAGGCTGTCCAGCCCAACAGCAACAGGCAAACGTCCCACGAACTCTGGAATCAAGCCGTATTTGAGCAGGTCGTCCGGAATAAGTTTGGTTAAGACCGACTCTTCAGGCTTTGTTGGAGCAACATTCGACCTGAAGCCCATGGTCTTGTTGCTGCCCAGGCGTTGCTCGACGATCTTTTCGAGCCCTTCAAAAGCTCCTCCACATATGAACAGGATATTGGATGTATTGATCTGTATGAAGTCCTGATGGGGATGTTTACGCCCGCCTTGTGGTGGCACATTGGCGATTGTACCCTCGACAATCTTCAGCAGAGCCTGTTGTACTCCCTCGCCCGAGACATCACGGGTAATCGACGGGTTATCCGACTTGCGCGCTATTTTGTCGATCTCGTCGATGTATACGATGCCCCGCTCGGCACGTGCAACATCAAAGTCCGCCGTCTGTATCAGCCGCAGGAGGATATTTTCGACATCCTCACCGACATAGCCCGCCTCCGTCAGCGCGGTCGCATCAGCAATGCAGAAAGGCACATCCAGTATCTTCGCAAGCGTCTGGGCCAGTAACGTCTTACCGCATCCGGTAGGGCCGATTAAGAGAATATTACTCTTACCCAGTTCTACCTCGTCTATCTGCATGCCTACACCAATACGCTTGTAGTGGTTGTATACCGCCACTGCCAGGGTTTTCTTAGCTCGCTCCTGCCCAATCACATATTGACTGAGCTGCTCATAAATCTTCTTGGGCGCCGGTATCTTGCCCGTTTGCAGACGCGGCTTCGCGACAGTTGCCTGCTCCTCTTCGATAATCTCTCGACAGAGGTCAATGCACTCGTCACAAATGTAGACGCCTCCCGGTCCAGCGATCAACCGCTGTACCTGGTCCTGACTCTTGCCGCAAAAGGAGCAGCGGTAAGTAGTACGCATATTTTTCGAATTTGCCACGTCTGTCACCTTTCCCTGTAAGGGGCCGTGATCGCGCCTGTTACGGCCCGATTTATTGCACCTCTACGCCTTTTTCGACGCTCGATTCATCCGTAGTAGTTCTTCCTGCCTCTGCCCCCTCCTCTTGCTCCTGAGTGGCCCTGACTTCACCTGCCTCGTTCTGAGCTTCCTCCTGAGTACCCTTTGCCTCCTCTTCACCTGCAAGCGCGGCTGTCTCGGCATTAGCTACGCTGACCTCTTCTTCCTCGCTGCTTTCAGGTCCAGCCGTCAATTCCACCAGGCGTGTGATGGCCTTTTCACGAAGAAGGCCCTGTGACAGGGACCGGATCTGCCCATCTGTGCGTGGGAGATTCTGCCCCATCTGAGCATAAGCGCGGAAGAGAGCCTCTACCTCTTCAGGCGCAACAGTGATCTCTTCTTTCTTTGCCACTTCATCCAGCACAAGTTGACGCTTCACGCGCTTTTCGGCATCAGGTTCCAGCTCTTTCAGGTATTCTGCGCGTGACTTCTTCATCAGCAGCAAGTATTGATCCAGGGACATGTGTTGTCGTTCCAGCAGGTGCGAGAACTGGTGCAATATATCCTCGCTTTCTTCCTGGATCAGTAAAGGATGAACCGTAATCTGTGATTGGTCGATGACTGCGTTGACCACCTTCTCTCGTAGTTCATCGCGTATACGCCGCTGCTTGCTTTCCAGCAGATTATCACTGATTGCCTTGCGCAGGTCTTCCAGTGTCTGATTTTCGTCGTCGCTTACCTGGGCAGCAAACGCATCATCAAGTTCAGGCAGTTCTTTAACCTCTACCTTGTGTAGAGTGACTGCATACTGGGCTTCTTTTCCCGCGAGTTTCTCGTTGCTGTAATCCTCGGGTATGGTGGTCGTGAATGTCTTGCTTTCGCCTACCTGCATGCCCACAACATGCTCATCCATACCCGTGAAAAGGCCGTGTCGCTCCTCTGTCAGTTCGAAAGGATTTTCTTTGAGATCAGAGATACTTTCACCATCTGCGGTCAACTTAAGATCCATCGTCACGCGGTCACCTATCTGGGCAGGTCGCTCGACCACTTCCCAGTTCGCCTGCCGTTCGCGCTGCGACTCAAGCTCCCGTTCAACCTCTTCGGACGTAACACTTTCCTCCTCGCGCTCAAAGTGCAGAGCACGATAATCGCCTAACTCAACGGGGGTCAGGATAGGCACCTTGAGGCTGAAGTGGTAGGGCTGGCCCATCTCGAAAACTGGCGCATCCGTTTCTGGCTGTCCAAGAGGCGTGATGTCATGTTCCTTCAGTACGTTACGATACGTCTCGGTCATCAAATCGTCGAGACCTTCCTGGTAAATATGCTCCTTGCCGAGTTTGCGCTCTAATAATGAACGAGGGGCCTTCCCACGGCGAAAACCCTGTACATCAACTTGCTGTACCAGCTTGCGGTATGCCTTCTCAGAAGCTTTTTCCACTTCATCCCAGGAAAAATCAACTTCAACGACTGCCTCACTGCCTGGCAACTTTTCAACCGAGACCTTCACTTTTCCTCCAACACGTGCGTCTTTGCTGTGTATCTATCCTAATAGAACTTGTTGCGTGCCCGCAATAGTGATCACTATTGTCAGGGAGCACCCGCAAAGGTAGCTCCCGGCTCTATTTTGATTATACCCCTGGCGAAGCCCGGGGGCAAGCACTCCCATTAGACCGCCTGAGCACCGGGCAAAAGACATGTCGCCCTCTACACCGCAGGGCTAAAAAGGGAAGATACCTTCCTCGACATGCGTGATCGTCCACGATCAGGCAAACCTGGAGCGGGAGACGGGGATCGAACCCGTGACTTTCTCCTTGGCAAGGAGATGCTCTACCACTGAGCCACTCCCGCGTGATTACAGCATACAGGGTGCAGTACCCGCGCGTAACACAGTGGGCGGTGAGAGACTCGAACTCTCATGGCTTGCGCCAACGGATCCTAAGTCCGCCCTGTCTACCAATTTCAGCAACCGCCCGTAATGCTCTCTAGGAATAGAAAAATCCTCACTTCAGGATGATACATCAGTGCACTAGCCACTGTCAAGACAAACTCAGGCAACCTTCCGTTTGGGCTATTGTGACATGCTCATTCCTTCACATCGCGTTTCCACATCGGGACGAGAGCGAGAACAAAGAAGACGAGCGCATAAAAGCCGCAGCCGATTTGTGCCTTGCTCCTGTAGAGTGATAAAATGAAGCAAGATTTATTAAACTTCGTAGTCCACAGGATCATCTGGGTAATGCAACAAAATCTGATACCTACAACCATCTCTTCAGACCTGAATCGACCCGATCTTTATATCAACCGCGAATTGAGCTGGATCGAGTTCAACCGGCGCGTCTTCGAAGAGGCGCAAGATAGCCGTCACCCGCTGCTCGAGCGTGTAAAGTTTGTCTCCATCTTCGACACGAACCTCGACGAGTTCATCATGATTCGCCTGGCTGGCCTGAAAGATCAGATAGCGGCCCATGTTACCACCGTCAGCCCCGATGGGCTCACCCCCGAACAGCAGTTGCTGGCTGTGCGCCAGGAGCTGGCCCCACAGGTGCAACAACTGCGCCAGCTATGGCGTGATGAGCTTGTACCGCTGCTCGCACAGCAGCATATCTACATCCTCGATTATGAGCAATTGGATGAGCGTCAACACAAGGCGCTGCGCTCCTACTTTGAGCGTGAGATCTTTCCCGTCTTGACCCCCCTGGCGGTTGATGCAGGCCATCGTTTTCCACATATCTCTAACCGCAGCCTGAACCTGGCGGTTGTGATTACCGATACTGCTTATGATCGCTTTGCTCGTGTCAAGATTCCTCCTGTCTTGCCGCGTCTCGTACCTGTGCCGCTTGCAGAAAAAACGCCGGGAGCCTTAGCCTTTGTGTGGATCGAGCAGGTCATCGCGGCTCACCTGAGCATGCTCTTTCCAGGCTTTGACGTATGGGAATCCTACCCCTTTCGTGTACTGCGTGATGCCGATATCGAACTGCGCGAAGACGATTCCTCCGATTTACTTGAGAGTATCGAACAAGGCCTGCGTGAACGGCGTTTTGGTTCGGTGGTTGATCTTGCAGTCAATCCCTCGATGCCGCCGCGCATTCGCAGCCTGCTGTTTGACAAACTGGAGATCACTCCAGATGATCTGACGGTTATCGATGGACCTCTTGGTATGGGCGATGTAATGGAATTACGCGAAGTGGATCGTCCCGATTTAAAAGATCCCCCGTTTACGCCGCGCACCCCTCGCGAGTTCTACAAAGGAAATGACCTATTTGCGGCTATACGGCAGCGTGATTTATTGGTGCACCATCCTTACGATACCTTCGACTCGGTAGTAGAGTTTATTCGCGCTGCTGCCCATGATCCAGATGTGCTGGCGATTAAACAGACGCTGTACCGCGTGGGGACGAACTCCACGGTCGTCAATACCCTGCTGGAGGCTGTAGAAAATGGCAAGCAGGTAGCAGTGCTGGTCGAACTGAAAGCGCGTTTCGATGAGGAGAATAATATCGAGTGGGCAAGGGCATTGGAGCGTGCCGGCGTGCATGTCGTGTATGGCCTGGTGGAGTTGAAGGGCCTGGTAGGCTTGAAGACGCATGCAAAGATCGCGCTGGTGGTTCGTAAGGAAGCGGATGGGCTACAACGTTATGTACACCTGGGTACCGGAAACTATAATTCTACTACTGCTCGTATCTATGAAGACCTGGGCCTGTTGACCTGTCGCCCTGAGATTGGAGCGGACGCAACAGAGCTGTTTAACTTACTGACAGGTTTTTCACGTCAAAGCACCTATAGTAAACTGCTGGTTGCTCCTCTAGGCTTACGGCAGGGCATGCTGGAGCGTATTGATCGCGAAATTGCGCTGCATCGTGAAAATGGCAATGGTCACCTGATCTTTAAGATGAACGCGCTGGTCGACCCGGCAATAATTTACGCGCTCTATCGCGCTTCGCAGGCTAGTGTACGCATCGATTTGATCGTACGCGGCATGTGTTGCTTGCGTCCAGGCCTGCCTGGCGTGAGTGAGACCATTCAAGTCAGAAGCATCGTCGGACGTTTTCTTGAGCATAGCCGCGTTTACTATTTCAGGAATGGTGGCGATGAAGAGATACTGCTTGGTAGCGCCGATATGATGCAGCGCAACCTCGATGGCCGTGTCGAGACGCTCTTTCCAATAGACGATCCCATGTTGCGTATAGCTATCCGCGATCGACTGCTAACGCCTGCGCTCGCGGATACAGTGAATGCCCGTGAATTGTTACCTGATGGTAGCTATAAACGCATTCGACCCAAACCCGGCGAAGCTCCATTTGATAGCCAGAACTGGTTTATCTCACATCCCCTGGTTGACTCAGATACAAACCAGCAGAACCACACAATCGGCGCTTTGCCCTCCGGCTCGTAAAATGAAAAACAGGCACCCATGAAAAGGTGCCTGTCCTGGCACTTGTGACCTGTGAACCCACCTGTTGGAAAATCTCGCCGCGTCTAATAGGAGATGAACGTTACTCCTGGGCCGGGCCAAAACTCCACGTCTGTCACCTCCCAGTAGTACGCACCCCAGTTCATGGTGCTCGCGATCACATCTCCATTGCCGAGGACCTTCTCCACCACCGCCACGTGTCCCAGGCCAGAAGCCCCTTCTACCCAGGGCTGTAGATTAATAATGGCTCCTGGCGAGGGTTTGCTCGAAACGTGCCAGTGGAAATCATGCGCACGTGCTGTCCACTCCCACGCGTTGGACTGTGTAGTCCATGGCACGTAAATCCCATGTAGCGCGAAGTAACGTTGACTTGCCCACCAGGTGCATTGGCCGTAAGGGAAAAAATTCCCCCGGCCTTTGATGGGCGGCGGGCCGCTGTTTACCACCGGTTTTCCAGGAATACAGACCTTCTGATCCACGTAGATCAGATTAGGGTTCTGGATGTGATTATAGGAGGCGAGCTTCTGCCAGCTCGTATGGTAACGAGCTGCAATGCCCCCTAACGTGTCACCGCTTGTGACACTATAGACTTGATCACCACGGGAGCACGGGGATTGCGCAAATGCCGCAAATATGTTCGCACCCCACCCACTCCCCAGTAAAAGCAATCCCAGCACCCCTATCACACTTATATGCCCTACTACAAGGACCCTATGCTGTCGAAAATAGCGCCAGATTCGTTGGTGTGTTTGCATGCGCAAGTAAACCTCTCCTCTGTATTTTTGCAGGTCAACACAGGTCGCATTGCTCGCAACAAGATAAATCGATACGGGTGAGGATATTAGCGCATCCACTACAATGGATAAGCTTGAAACAGCTTGAGACATAGGAGAAAAAGGCTACAAGGTTCTAGCACAAATCAGGAGTCGGAGGGAGTGAAATCGTAGGGGCGGGGCTTGCCCCGCCCTGGCCGCCAACCCCCTGCCCTGGCCGCCAATCCCCCGATTCTTGCTGGAACTAGCTACAAAGCTACAATGGGTGCGGTTCATTTTTTTGCACAAGCCTCTCCCGTACGCTCAGGGGTGGAAGGAGGACGTCTGAGAAAGGGTCTGCGCCAGGAATAGCCAGCACCAGGACGACGAACTGGTTGCTCCGCGAGGGCCTCAGCCGTCGGTGAGGTGGAAACAGGCACAGGTGGATGGGACAGCCGATAGGCGCGCGCTCCCCAAAAGACGAGGAACCACAAGGCACTGGCCAGTCGAGGCTTTCTGTCTGCTTGTCGCTGACTTGTGCGAAGCGCTCGTCGATGAGCCACTGACGTCGCCCAGGTCTCGTGCCACTGGCGATTGCAGACCGCATTGCGGAGCACGAGCATGGGGTTGACGTTCTGCCGACCCCAACGCATGCCAGCCCCTTTGAGGCGTGCTTCGACGACTCCCTTGTTAGCGCTTTCGACGCTCCCCGAGCCGATGGGCCAGCCTGCTGCCTGATAGGTCGGGTACTGCATGTGCGCCTCGCGCTTCTGCAAGTAGGTCAGTTTCTCCTGCAGAGTTGGACTGGGATAGCGAGCAGCTAACCAGGCCAGGTGCTTGAGCACCCTGGCTGGTCCCTGGTGTTTGAGCCGGTGCAGCACCCCGTCCAACCACTTGGTGGGCAGTCTGCCTCCTGCTGCTCGCACGACCTGCCCGATCTCATTGACGTATTCGGCGGCATGCGCAAAATCGAGGATACGTACCGCATCCGCACGATGGTAATCCACCAGCCCCTGCAGCCACTCCGCTCCATCTTGCACCGCACAGGCCTCTGTGGCCCGTTCCAACCCCCGCCGATGTGTTTCGACCAGCGCTGCCTCCGCAAAGCGCTCAGCGTCAGCGAGTCGCGAGAAGGAGGAGACCTGTTGCATGCACACCTCCTCCCGCTTGTTGCGCGTGACCTCCCCCATCGTCAGTGTCTTGACTTCCACCCACTCGCCCCCTACCAGATGCACAAAAGCTCCATCCCCACTCATCGCTTGCTTGTTTGCTCCAGCAGGCGCTTGAGGCACTTCTTGCTTGAGGCGCTCCTCCTCACCCTCACACACCGCCAGCGCCGCCTGCCCTGTCGCCAGGGTTGCTCGCCTCGCCGTCGCCTTGCTCACCTGCATCCCCAGCAAATCCTGGAGCAGTTCCTGCGCTGGCGCGTAGGGCATCCAGCTCGCCAGCCGCGCCAACGTTTCCTCCCCACGTGGCGTCAACCCTCCACTCACGAGTCCTAACTCCTCATCCAGGGGGGAAAAAGCCTACCCCACACTGGGGACAGGCTCCATACGTGCGCGTTAGCTTGACCGCTTCTCCTCCGGTGGTTTGCAGCCAGCGCGTTTGCTCTCCTCGCGCCCACAGCGGCTTGCCACACGTTGTACACTTCGGACGCTCCGCCTCCGGCTTCTGGCTCCAGTCCTCGCTCTCCCCCATCTGCACCACGTCCTGGAGCAGCTGCGCACGTAACTGGTTGATCTGTTCATCTACCGCTGCTTCAATCTCTGCCCACGTCGCCTTCGGGTGCTCTTTGCGCCATTGGGTCATCCCCAGTACGTCTCGCAGTCCTGCGCTCACCTGTTGCATCTGCGCACTCCGTTCCCGTTTGTTCTTTTTCGCTTTCATCCT
>Ga0209180_10001098_pt1 | contig 13357 bp, 10 predicted proteins | sample CZO8metaG_3_FD_188355 | JGI IMG/M metagenome (GOLD analysis project Ga0209180, IMG submission 188355) | Vadose zone soil microbial communities from the Eel River Critical Zone Observatory, Northern California, USA - CZOApr15con2H2.8 metaG... | ecosystem: Environmental > Terrestrial > Soil >...
TGGAACCTGCTGCCCATCGGCCAGATCCTGTGGCTCAAGGAGCTGGAAACCTACAAGGAGTTCCCCCCCCTTCAGGATCCGGCGAGCTACAACCTGGATCAGGTCATGGAACAGCTCAAGAAGGGTCAGGGGCACCCGAGCCAGTAGTTCGGATGCTTGCGGGTGATGCGGGCGCCCCACGGGGCGTCCGCGGACCGCACCAGCTTTCCCCGGGGGGCTACTGAGGAAGTGTAATATCAAACAGCGGTTGGATAAGTGCGGCGGTGTTGTTTGCCATGCCCCAGGGGGTGGTCAGCCTGAATTCCCGTCCAGGGAAATACAAGCTCCCTTGGGTTACGATGCTACTGGCTACGGCCGCCACATTGCCCTCGCAGTCGACGATGGGAGCTCCTGACGCGCCATGGTCGAGCACATAACGGTCGTTATTGCGCTCCTCGATATCCCACATCTAGAAGAGCCCCGATCCCGGTCGCACTTTGGCAAACGGATGATCGCCGGGGATGTCGCTGCTACCCGCAATTTCAGCGAACCTGCCCTTTGCAAGGCGGAGTCCGCCGGGATAAGCAATGCTGCGTACCGGCTCGTTTCTTGAAAGCGGCTTCTCGCGAAGCTTGAGGGTGTGCGCGTTAGGAAATGGTTCCTGCAACTCAAAGATCGCGAACCCCTCGGGAAGTGCCCTTACGACGGCAAGTAACCGAGCACTCACCTGCACCGTGACGTCGCGCTGCTGCACATCTACCTTCCTCCACTCGCCTCTCGGCAGCACGGGGGCGTCATCGACGAAGTGCGCTATCGAGACTAAATACCGCGTACTGCCGTAAAACCAAGCTGTCGCGCGATATCCGTCAAGCGATGGCCTGGGTTTCTCGTCAGCGGTGAAGTATCGCGTGATGCTGACCGTTGTTGTCGCGAGCGTTGAAGGGTCGATACAGGCGTCCTCCGCACGAGCACATTGCGCAATCACCATCATGGGCACCAAAATCATTAGTCGCGCGGTCAGGCGGGCAACCAGCCCGGCGCAGGCCTGTTCCAGTCGCGTGAGGAGGGCGCTCCGGCGACTAGAGCCTTTTCCGTTTCGATAGAATCGAAACGGGGCTCTAGATTCTAGATTTGACGCGTTTTCTTGACGCGAACCGGCCTCCACTTCGCTTGAAAACGCTCTAGTAATTCGGCCCAGCAGGAGTATGCGGGTCGCGGACGCGAGGCTGCTTAGCGCGGTGCCATGATCCTCTTGGACAGATTGATCGAATACAAATCGGACACCCACAGCCCGCAGGCCCACCAGCATTCCCACATGCGCCCCCATTTGCCCGGTCCCGATGACATGAAAAGTGGATTCGGGCGAACGGACAATTGGCACAAGGGCTTGGTCTTTGATTTTTCCTCACTATTTTGGTCTGGTTCGGTCGAATATTACCGGCGCCCTCTGGCCCAGCGGGACGGCGCTGAATTCCGGCGGCTGAGCTGACAGTACACCGGACGATCAGCCGGCCCGCTGACCTTCCCCTATCTGCAATATTGCCCGCGCGTGGCCGACGTCAGAATTTCGGAAGGTGCCTATTTTCGCCGATATGGCGCCAGGTCGCAGCGGCGGGAGCGGCGCAACCCTGATGGGCGGGGATCGGCGCCAGCACTGCGCTGATGAACGGCTATCCCAAGGTGTTCAATATCGTATCTTACCCGCACGGGGGAGCACAATATCGGCTCCATCTCCGGAGAATTGCCCTCGTCCACGCTGCGGCGCTCGCTGATCAAAACGACCTGATCAAACATTTTCTGCCGAAGTAGCATAGCGGGTGCAAAGCAATCTGCGGAAAATCGCCGGATCGATAAAGAAGCGGACAGCCTGGGCGGTGGTCGGGGCCAGGTCTCGCGAAAAATCCGAACGCTCCTGCCGCGAACATGACGCGGTTTTGAGGGCGAATGAAAAACCCTATGCGCGCAGGTACAAACATGAATGTCTTTAGCTCAATTCATTACCATGGAAAGCGAGTGAGACGGCTTCTGCCGCGCCAGAAACCCGGCTCTATCTCGATCGAGCAGGCGATGAACAGGTTCAGAAAACCCGCCAGCAAGCAGCTAGCGAAGCGACCAACGTGAAACCGATCACCCCCCAATTTGGTATCAATCGGCGTGCTCTGCTCTCGTCATTGGCGGTGCTTCCGTCCTTGTCCGGAGCGCTCCTGACTGCCGCCGCGCAGGGACAGAACGCAGCGCCGGCAGGCGTGCTGCCATCGTGGAATGAGGGGCCTGCCAAGCAGGCGATTCTCGACTTCGTGCGCGTCACCACGGACCGCGCGAGCCCGACATTTGTTCCTCCTGAGGAGCGCATTGCCACGTTCGATCAGGACGGCACGCTCTGGGTGGAGCATCCGATGTACTCGCAAGTGATGTACTGCCTCGATCGTGTTCCCGCGGTCGCGGCGAAAAAGCCCGAGCTAAAGAACGCCGAGCCCTTCAAGACGGTGCTCTCCGGCAATCGAGAGGCGATGGCGAAATTTACGATGAAGGATCTTGAGATGATCCTTGCTGCCACCCTGACCGGCATGTCGGTCGACGAGTTCAATGCCGAGGTGAAGAAATGGCTAGAGACCGCAAAGGACCCGCGCTGGAAACGTCCCTACACCGAGCTTGTCTATCAGCCGATGCTCGAAGTGCTACGCTACCTGCGCGACAACGGCTACAAAACTTACATCGTGACCGGCGGCGGCCAGGATTTTTTGCGCGTGTACTCCGAGCGCGTGTATGGCATTCCGCCCGAGCAAGTCGTCGGCAGCATGGGCGGGACGAAGCTCGGCTATGACAAAGACGGCAAGGCGTTTCTGACCAAGGAGCCGAAGCTTCTGCTCAACGACGACCACGCCGGGAAGCCGGAAGGCATTCACATGATGATCGGGCGGCGGCCCTATGCCGCGTTCGGCAATTCGGTCGGAGACCAGCAGATGCTGGAGTGGACTGGCGCCGGAGCCGGGGCGCGGCTGAAGGTGCTGCTGCTGCACGACGATGCTACGCGTGAGTACGCTTATGGCCCGGCCCAAGGGTTGCCGAACAGCAAGGTCGGTACCTTCACGCCGGCGCTTTACGACGAGGCAAAGAGGAGCAGCTGGACCGTGATCAGCATGAAGAATGACTGGAAGCGGATTTTCTCATTCGATTAGCACCCAGAGTACATCAAGGAGGTTGCCGCTATGACCGACACTGCATTGCTGCCTCAGAGGTCAAGTATCTGGTGGGTCTTTCTGCTCCAGGGTTTCGCGGGAATCATTCTTGGTCTCATGCTGGTTACCCAGCCCGGCGCCACCATCGTGGCGCTTACGACTTTCCTTGGATTCTACTGGCTCATTACGGGATTGCTTGGCCTGGTCCAGGTCTTTGTCGATCGCTCAACGCCTTGGATCTGGTCGCTGCTCAGCGGCCTCGTCGGCATTCTGGCCGGTCTTTTTGTCTTGAGGCATCCACTCGTTGCCGCCCTGACGGTCCCTACCGTGATCGTCATCGTCCTTGGTATTCAGGGGTTGGTCATGGGTGCGCTTCAGATCATCGGCGGATTTAAAGGCGGCGGTATCGGACCGTTCATCCTCGGTGGGATCAATGTTCTGGTCGGAATATTGCTGCTCGGCTCGCCGATCGCTGCGGCGCTGGCGATACCGATCGTATTCGGTGTGCTGCTGCTCATTCAGGGCGTGGGACTAGTTATTTTGGCGTTTCGTGTCCGCGCCTGAGAGCTTTCGTACGAGCGCACCGAAGGAGCAGCTGTTCGGGAGCATGTCATGGAAGCATTATTGGGATTTCAAGTCGGCTTCTGGGACTACGCAACCTTTGTAGTTCTTTTTATCCTCGTCGCCGCTGGTCTCGCTGTAGCTGTATTCGTTCTGGGCCTTCCCGGCCGCATTGCGATTGCCCGCAAACACCCCGAGGCCGACGCGGTCTATCTGATGGGTTGGATAGGCTTCCTTGCCGTCGTGCCCTGGATCCAGGCGCTGGGCTGGGCTTTCAAGCCAACCACCGTGATCGACGTTCGCAACCTGCCCAAGGAAGAGCGGATAGAAACTGACGCAATGATCGCAAAGTTGACCGGCATGGCATCGTCGGCACCCGCGCCGCCGGGACCTGGCAGGAGCACGACGTCATGATCGCTGCTCTTCTCGTTCTCACCGTCGCGTGCTCCGTCTTTTGGCTTGTGTTTTTTAGATTCAAGCTGATCAGGCTCACGCCGGGCTGGGGGATCATCTTTGCCTTTTTTGTGGTCCACCTGATGCTTGTCTTCCTGATAGGGATGCGGTTCATAACTCCGTACTCCGCCAATGCAACCGTAGTTCAGCGCACCATTCAGCTCATTCCGCGTTTGCCGGAGCCCACCCTCGTCACCGCGGTTCTTGTCGCGGAAGATGCGCCGGTCAAAAAGGGCCAACCGCTGTTCCAGTTCGACCGCCGCCCGTACGAATACAAATTCAAACAGATCGAAGCGCAACTCGCCGAGGCCAAACAGAACGTCAACGTTTTGAAGCTGGATGTCGAGGTGGCGGCCCAAAACGCGACGAAAACCAAAGTCGAGCTTAGCTTCCAGCAATATCAAAAGCGGATGTTCGATAAGCTGGCCCAGGAACAGGCGGTGCGCGAGGACCTTGTGGAACAGTGGCTTACCCGGGTGAATTCGGCACAAGCGACCAATGATGCGGCAGTCGCCGAACTCGAACGCGCCGGTCTCAAGTACAAATCCGAAATCAATGGCGTCAACACCACCGTCGCTAACATGGAAGCGCAACTTCACCAGGCGCTCTACTATCTGGATAATACGACCCTGACAGCACCGGAGGACGGCCATATCATCAATCTTCAGGTCCGTCCTGGTATGGTGTCCGGCATCTATCGTATCGGCGGGATCGCGGCGTTGATCGCGGACGCCGACCGCTATGTACTCGCGACCTATTTTCAGGAGAACCTGAAATACGTGCGGCCGGGTCAACCGGTTGAGGTTTCCCTCGATCTTTATCCGGGCCAGATCTTCGCCGGAAAAGTTGACAGCATCTGGCGGGGAAATGGAGTGGGACAGTACCTTCCGAGCGATGAGATTCCGAAATTCCAGCAGCCGAATCCAAATGTCGCTCAGGGCCAGTACGCGGTAAAAATTCTTCTCGATGATCCTGATCAGTTGAAGTTTTCAATCGGAGCGCAGGGGTCGACAGCCATCTACACCGGTGGAGAACAAGGCGCCTGGGCCGCGCTGCGCAAGATCTCGATCCGCGCCCATTCCTGGTTCAATTGGCTCTATCCGATTAATTTCTGAGGAAGCCGGAAACACCCTGTTGGGAATTGAGAACGTGGCGCGTGACAAACGCAATTCTAAAAAAAAATCTCGGCTCGAGAAGCGCCTCGTTGTCTCGGCGCCAGCCGAGAGAGCGGCGGACACGCCGCGTGAAGATCATGCAGCCGGCGTTTGGTTGAAATCTAAGACCTGGCTCGGAGCATTGGCCGCGATAGCGGTCATCGGAACGGGTAGTCTGGCATTTCTGTTTTTCAACAGCGGATACAACGTTCCGTTCGCGGGACCTCATTCCGGCGTTGTCGCTCCCGCCACGTTCGTCGGCAGCGAAGCCTGTGCTGGCTGCCATCATGCTGAAGCAGATTTGTGGAACACCTCTCAGCACAAGCATGCCATGCAGCACGCAACCGCTGCTTCCGTACTCGGCAATTTTGGCGACGCGAGCTTCGATTATTATGGCGTGCATTCCCGCTTTTTCAAAAAAGATGGAAAATTCGTTGTTGAGACCGACGGGCCGGATGGCAACCTCGCGGTCTTTGAGGTCAAATACACATTCGGCGTCGATCCCCTGCAGCAGTACCTCATAGAATTCCCCGATGGTCGCCTGCAGGCGCTTTCAATTGCCTGGGATAGCCGGCCAAAGGGGCAGGGTGGTCAGCGCTGGTTTCATCTCTATCCCAACGAGGAGATCAAGCACGATGATATCCTTCACTGGACCAAGCTGAACCAAAACTGGAATTTCATGTGCGCCGAATGTCATTCGACCGGGGTGCAAAAGAAGTACGATGCAGCCAGCGATCGATTTGCCACCACATGGGCAGAAGTAAGCGTCGGCTGCGAGGCGTGCCACGGAAAGGGTTCACGTCACGTCAGTTGGGCACACGACCAGCAACGCTGGTCGCCATTCGGAAAAAGTGACGATCCCGGAAAAGGTCTTGCCGTGTTCTTAAATGAGCGTACCGGCATCACTTGGCCTCCCGATCCGAGAACCGGTAATCCAAAGCGTAGCATCCCGCCTGCCATGCTGCGCAAGGAGGTCGAGACCTGTGGCCTTTGCCACGCGCGGCGCGGCGAATTTTCCGAGGACTGGGCCCCGGGTCAATCGCTGTCCGACACCCACGTCGTCTCCGGCCTTGCTCGCGGGCTCTACCATGCGGACGGTCAGATGCTCGACGAAGTTTACAATTATGGTTCATTCAAGCAGAGCAAGATGTTCGCGGCCGGTGTCACCTGCAGCGATTGCCACGAGCCACATGCCGCGAAGCTTCGCGTTTCAGGCGACGGGGTGTGTTTGCAATGTCATGCTACCGATAAGTACGAAGTTGCTACACACCATCATCACGAGGGGGTGACGCCTGCGGTTACTTGCGCGTCATGCCATATGCCCGTCAGAACCTATATGGAGATCGATAAACGACACGACCACAGCCTTCGGATTCCACGGCCAGATCTCTCCATGAAACTGGGCACGCCAAATACCTGTAACGATTGCCACGCCGACAAATCCCGGGAATGGGCGGCCTCTACGGTCGAACGATGGTATGGGCCGAACCGAAAGGGTTTCCAGAACTACGCTGAAGCCTTTCAAGCCTCTTGGAATGGCCGTGCCGACGCAGCAGCACTTCTTGCAACGGTCGCTGCCAATCCGAGCACCCCAGCGATTGCGCGGGCGAGCGCGCTAACCGAGCTCCATTCACGGGTTTCGCCCGCCAACATTGAACTGGCGCGGACCGGGGTTGCTGATCCGGATCCCCAGGTACGGATCGCCGCCCTCGACATGCTCGAGGGCATCGCCGGTAACCGTGTTTGGCCTTTCGTTTCTCCACTTCTTTCCGATTCAAGTCGCGGCGTTCGCATCAGGGCAGTGTCACTGCTCGCAGATGTTCCGACCGCTAATCAACCCGCCGCCGACCGCGCCTCTTTTGAACGCGCAGCAGCAGAGTTCGTCGCCGCGCAGCATTTCAATGCCGATCGACCTGAGGCTCGATCCACGCTCGGAAATTTTTACACTCGTCGTGGGCTCTTTCCCGATGCCGAGACCGAGTATAAAGCCGGCCTGCGCCTCAGTCCGAAGTACGCACCCGCGGCGATCAATCTAGCCGATCTTTACCGGCAACTTGGACGAGATAGTGAAGCAGAGAATGTGCTGCGGACGGCGATCGCGACATCGCTTCAGGACGCGGGATTGCACCACACGCTCGGGCTGACGCTGACCAGACTCAAACGTCCCGATGAGGCACTTTCTGAATTTCGCGTTGCGACCGAACTTGAATCTGATCGCCCGCGGTATGCTTATGTATACGCGGTCGCCCTACACACAGCTGGCCGCACCGATGAGTCCATGAAAGTACTGAAGGAGAGTTTGGCCCGGCATCCGGATGATCGCGACACCTTGCTCGCCCTTGTAACTTTCAACCGTGACGCAGGCGATATCGGTGCAGCCCTCGACTATGCTGAGCAACTTACTCGCCTTGCGCCAAACGATCGTGAATCAAACAGCCTCGTTGAGAATCTTCGCGCCCGCCTCAAGAAATAACGTCGATCGCCCAAGGCCACTGATTCCGGGACCTCGGACGCCAATATGCCAATCTTGGTCGTGATTTATCAAAGGAGTCGAATAGCGATGTGTATACTCAATTACCCAATCACTTACCGCCGAATGACGATGGGTCTTATCATTAGCGCGGTGCTCAATCTGAGCACAACATTTGCTCAAGCTGGCCCGTGTAGCGAAGAGATTGTGCAGTTTGAAGCGGCCGTGCGTCAATCAGCAAACAATCCGAATGCTGGATTGACGGCACCGCAGTCGGTCGGCGCGCAGCTTGATCGCCAGCCTACGGTCGCTTCCATGAAGCGAGCCGAAAAGAATCTGAAATCGAAATTCTTGGCGACCTTGGCGCGCGCCAAACGGCTTGATGCACAGGACAATCGTGCAGGCTGCACCCGCGCTCTTTCCGCGGCTAAGCGAATGTACATTTTGTGAAACGAAAGAAGTCAACGGCGCGCCAATGTTCGATGGCGCGGTGATGTCGCCTCGATACCAAAGCATCTGACCTTAATGCAGACCTAAATGAAACGGTAAAAAGAGTTGCGGATGAGCAGCGAGCCTTGGCTCAACCACAAAAACAGTGGTCTCAATCTCGCAGTGCCGACGAGGCGCAACGCACCGAGGAAACTAATTTTGGCGGCACGCCGAGTTACGTCGATCTGCTGACGTGTCTTCAGGTTGCGAAAGAGACCCGTTTCGCTCGGTGCGGCGTGCCGACCCGGCGACGGCAAGCGTCGCAGAGATTGCCCGAATTCACCAATTCCTGGAGCCTGGGCGCTTCGCCGTGACCTACCGCACCATCTTCGGGGAAATGCCCTCGACCGCGTTGCGGCGAATTCTGACCGAATTGGCGTGACGGTATTTCTGCCGAAACCGCATAGCGCGCGAAACAGCTCTTCGGGCAATGTCACGAATGAAGCAACCCCGGCCGCTTGATGCGCAGCCCGGAGATCGTGATGAATTTCGCCAGTACGAAATCGCCCCCTGACTACGGACAATCGTTCGAGCATCCAGCAGATGAGGGGATGCTGTATGTGCCGGGCGGCACCTATCGCATGGGCTCGGACAGGCATTATCCGGAGGAAGCGCCGGTCCATCGTGTTAGCGTGGCCGAATTCTGGATCGACCGCACGCCGGTCACCAATCGCCAATTCCGCAATTTTATCAATGCGACTGGCTACGTCACTTTTGCCGAAATTGCACCCGATGCGAAGGACTATCCGGGCGCGCTGCCGCAAATGCTCAAGGCCGGCTCGCTTGTCTTCACGCCGCCGAAGCAAGCTGTGGACCTGCGCAACTGGGGACAATGGTGGACGTTCAAATTCGGAGCCAACTGGCGTCGGCCCTATGGTCCGCGCAGCAACATCAGCGGGCTCGATGAGCATCCCGTCGTCCACGTCGCCTACCGGGACGTCGAAGCCTATGCCAGATGGGCCGGCAAGGAATTGCCGACCGAGGCCGAATGGGAATTCGCCGCACGTGGCGGGTTGGACGGCGCGGAATTCGCCTGGGGCGACGAGCAAATGCCCGGCGGCAAGCACATGGCGAACACCTGGCATGGTAATTTCCCGCACCAGAATCTCGCAGCGGACGGCTTCGAACGCACTTCGCCCGTCACCGCATTCCCGGCCAATGGCTACGGCCTGCACGACATGATCGGCAATGTCTGGGAATGGACGGCCGATTGGTATTCGCAGAAGCATGAAGCCGATGCGCCAAAGGCGTGCTGCATTCCGCAAAATCCTCGCGGCGGGCCGGAGGCTGCCAGCTACGGCTCTTGTCGGCCGGACCACAGGATTCCACGCAAGGTGCTAAAGGGCGGCTCGCATCTCTGCGCTCCCAACTATTGCCGCCGCTATCGTCCGGCCGCGCGTCATGCCGAGCCGATCGACACCTCAGCAAGCCATGTCGGCTTCAGGTGCATCAGCAGGAAGAGGATCACGTCATGAGTAACGATAGGATTCCGGAAAAGCCTGACATGAGTACGGGGCCAACCGGCGGAGGATTGAAACGCCGCGATCTATTGTTGAGCGGCAGTTCTCTCGTCGCCGCTTCGGCACTCTCGGCCGTCGGTCTGACAAGCCTCGCGCAAGCGCAGCAACCGGCAACGGCGCCAGCCACCGCCGGCCAAAAGCCGAACATCGTTGTCATCATGGGTGACGACATCGGCATGTGGAATATCGGCGCCTACCACCGCGGCATGATGGCCGGACGGACGCCGAACCTCGACAAGCTCGCCGCCGAAGGCATGCTGTTCACCGATTACTACGCCGAGGCGAGCTGCACGGCGGGTCGCGCCAACTTCATCACCGGCGAGCTGCCGATCCGCACCGGCATGACCACGGTCGGCCAGGCCGGGGCGCCGACTGGCATTCCTGCGCAGGCGGTAACCATTGCCGCCGCCCTGAAAGGGATAGGCTACGCCACCGGCCAGTTCGGCAAGAACCACCTTGGCGACAAAAACGAGTTTCTGCCGACGGTGCACGGCTTCGACGAGTTCTTCGGGTACCTGTATCACCTCGACGCGATGGAAGATCCAGCGCATCCCGCCTATCCGCAGGAGCTGCTGAACACCGTCGGCCCTCGCAACATGCTCCATACGTATGCAACCAGCGTTGACGACACCACCGTGGACCCGCGTTGGGGCAAGGTCGGAAAGCAGAGGATCGAAGACGCGGGCACGCTCTATCCGAAGCGGATGGAAACCGTGGACGACGAAATCCGTGACCTCGCCCTGAAGTTCATCGACAAGGCCAAGGCCGACAACAAGCCGTTCTTCCTGTGGCTCAATCCGACCCGCATGCACATCGTCACGCATCTGTCGCCGAAGTACGAAGCGCTGCGCAACTCCAAGAACGGCTGGAGCATCCATGAGGCCGGCATGGCGCAGCTCGACGACGACATCGGCATCGTGATGCAAAAGCTCAAGGACATGGGCGTCGATGACAACACCATCGTGGTCTTCACCACCGACAACGGCACCGAGGTCTTCACCTGGCCGGACGGCGGACAGACGCCATTCGCGCAGAGCAAGGGCACGGTATTTGAAGGCGGCTTCCGCGTGCCGGCGATGATCCGCTGGCCGGGCAAGGTGCCGGCCGGCAAGGTCGAGAACGGCATCATCTCCGGGCTGGACTGGTTTCCGACCTTCGTTGCGGCGGCTGGTAACCCGAACATTGTCGAGGAGCTGAAGAAGGGCAAGCAGATCGGCGACACCAACTACAAATGTCATCTGGACGGCTATAACCAGATGGACATGATCACCGGCAAAGGGCCGTCGAACCGGCACGAAATCTGGTACTTCGGCGAAAGCGAGCTGGGTGCCGTGCGCATCGACGACTACAAGTATCGTTTCATCGACCAGCCTGCAGGCTGGCTGGGTGAAAAAACCAAGCCTGACGTGCCCTATTTGATCAACCTTCGCCTCGATCCTTTCGAGCGCACGGGCTGGCCCGACAGCGGGACCAAATACGGCGCACAACAATACTTCGACTGGTTCAAATATGAATTCTGGCGCTTCGTGTTTGTTCAGCAGCAGGTGGAGAAGCTCGCCATGACGGCGATCGAGTTTCCGCCGATGCAAAGGGGCGCGAGTTTCAACCTCGATGCCGTGAAGGCGAAGATCGCGGCAGCCCAGGCTTCAATCGCAAAGTAGGTCCGCCAGGGCTTTGACTGATCGTCGTGGCGGGCACCCTGGGCCCGGGGTGCCCGCTTGACAAGCGCTTGCCTATTCGACGCTGGCGCCGCGGTGCAGATCGGCCTCGATCTGCAGCCGCGTCCCGCCGCCGAATCGCGCGCGATAGACCTGCAGATTCTCCATGATTCGCTGCACGTAATTGCGGGTCTCGGAGAACGGGATCAATTCCACCCAATCGACGGCATCGACCTTGGGATCGCGCGGATCACCGTAACGCTCGATCCATTTTTTGACGCTGCCGCGGCCGGCATTGTAGGCCGCGAAAGTCATGATGTAGGAGCCGCGATAATCCTCGATCAAGCCGCCGAGCTCCGCGGCGCCAAGGGCCGCGTTATAGACCGGATCGGTCTTCAGCCGGCCGAGGTCAAAGCTGGCGCCATATTTCTTGCATACGTATTTTCCGGCATCCGGCGTCACCTGCATCAGCCCGTAGGCTTGCGCCGGTGACACCACCGCCGGATTGAAGGCGCTCTCCTGCCGTGCGATGGCGAACACGATGCTCTGCTCGACGTCCGGCCCGATCGACTTGAACGGCGGTATCCCCATCACTGGATAGGCGTAGAAATCGAATGGCAGCCCGCGATTGAGCGCGGCCTTGCCGAGCAGCAGCATGCTGCGCGCGTCGCCATTGCGGGAGGCCAGTTCGCCGAGCCCCACCAGCGCGTCGGGATCGCCGTTTTCGCCCATGTCGGCGAAAATCGGGATCGCGATTTCACGTTCATCGAGGCCGTAGAGCAGCTGCACCGCGCGGACGATCTCCAGCCGTTCGATCGCACGTCCGCGTGCCGCCGGCGCGCCGTTCAGTTCGATCTGCGGCAATCCGAGTTTGGCACGCGCCAACTGGCCGTAATAACTGGTCGATTGTTCTGCCGCCGCCGTGTAGGCGGCGCGGGCGTCCTGCGAGCGGCCCGCCGCCTCGGCGGCACGGCCCTGCCAATAGCCGCCGCGCGCGAGCGCGGTCGGATTGACGCTGCCGACGCCGACGCGCGCAAAATGTTGCGCAGCTGTCGCCGGGTCTTTCAGAAAGCGCAGCGCGATCCAGCCCGCGGTGAATTCCTGCTCGGTCTTGTAGATGTCGCGCGCGGGCAGCGCGGCGTCGCGGGCGATCAGATAGGCGGTGCGGTGCTCGCCGATGTCGAGCATTTTGCGCGACAGCAATCGCCGCTCGATCCACCATTCGTCGAGATTGTACAGCCGGCCCGGGTCCTTCGGTGCGCTCAGCATCAGCTGCGCGGCTTCGGCGAATTTCTCATCGCGGCGGAGCAGCTGAATTCTGCTGAAGATGTAGCCGGGATCGCCATGCAGTTCGTGCGGAACCGCGTCGAGCAGCGCTTTGGTGTTGGGCGCCTTGCGATAGGCCGCGTTCCGGGCTTTCGCCAGCGCAACGTGTGCCGCGCCCAATCGCTTGGCGGCGCGCAGGCCGGCTTCCTGCTCGCTGCCGTAGAGCATCGTATCCATCCGCGCCTTGTGGTCGCCCGGCGTCAGCAATGCGCCGAACAGATCGAGCGCCGTGCTCTCGGTATCTTCGGACATGGTATCGTTTCGCCAGGCCTCGCGCACCAGGCGCTCCGCATTAGCCCGGTCGCCGCGCGCGATCATGACCCGCGCCAGCGAGAATCGGCCTTTGGCCGACAGCGGCGATTCGTTTTCGAACCAGGCCCACACGGTGGCGTCGTCGCGATGGTCGTCCCAAAGTGCTGCTTCGAGGCGCCGGCGCAGGAAGCTCTGCGAGGGCCAACTCGGATTGGCCGCGATGAATGCGCGGTAACGCTCGACCGAAGCGCCGTTGTCGTCGCTGCGCAAGATGATCCATTCCGCGAGCTTTTTGGCGACCGGGTCCGAAATCACC
>Ga0209180_10001099_pt1 | contig 13348 bp, 9 predicted proteins | sample CZO8metaG_3_FD_188355 | JGI IMG/M metagenome (GOLD analysis project Ga0209180, IMG submission 188355) | Vadose zone soil microbial communities from the Eel River Critical Zone Observatory, Northern California, USA - CZOApr15con2H2.8 metaG... | ecosystem: Environmental > Terrestrial > Soil >...
CATTCGAGAAGCCCCGCGCTCCTTCTTCTTCCGCGCGGCTCAATTGCTGGCCCAACGCGATTCCCAGGACTAAGCGGTCCACTTCCAGGTTGATTTCTTTCCCTGATTCAAGACTTTCGGCAATCGCACGCAAAAGTATCGCCGCGTTTGCGCGCAGCTGGTCCAGCGTTGCAATTGCTGGATGAAATGCGTTTTCGCGTGTCAACCGGGATCGCAATCGTGCCAGCGTCGTCAAACTCAGCCGGATTCGTTCGGCTTGCGATAGCAGTGACCGATAGCGCAGTGCTGAAATTGACGTATCTGTTGTAAGCCCCGATAACGCATCGTGTGCCTGCGCAATTTCTTTTGTACCCGGCGGCGCGGAAGTCGCCTCGCTGGGATGCGTGGCGATGCGCGCCAGTTCGAAATACAGAGCCGCCAACGAGCGCCTTTCCGGTTCGTAGCGCCGCACCGGCCACAAAGCGGTCGACAGCATGATTTGCAGCAATCCACCGGCAAGTGCCAGCCCCGCTGCCTGCAACGCCTGCAACGGCGTCAACGCCTGCGTCGAATACACCAACAACACCACCGTGCTGATCACTCCCACATCCGCGGCAGTTGTTCCCAGTGAAACCAGCATCCCGGCCGCGAACGCCCACACCGTCGCCACCATCACCGCGACGATATTGCTGTGAGCCGTCAATCCTCCCAACAGCACCGCGCTCGAGCACCACGCCGTGGAAGTCAGCATGCGCTTCGCTCGCCGCGCGTATGGATCGCTGCCGTCTGAATACGACACGTTCAACGCGCCGCTCGCCACCGCCAGCCCGCCGCGCGGCATGCCCATAGCGAGCCCGACGATCAGCGGCGCAACAACTCCAATCGTATTTCGCAGCGCCTGCCACGCATTGATCTTCGATCGATCGACATGTGTAACAATCTGCCACAGCGCCTTCATTGGGCTCTGATTTTGCTGTTCCGAAGTGGCGGCTTTGCTGATCGTCGTTGTGGGTGGAGGAGAAGTAGCCATGAAGGATTCGCGCTGCCACCTGCCGCCAACTGCGACTCATCTGGGCACCGGCAAGCGCGATCCATAAATCTAGCGCATGTGCCAGTCCGAGTCGAAAAACTTCCAGTGGCGGCGTATTTTTTCTGGATCGGGGCGTACCCTGCGTCGAATTTCTTACATCTTAGGGATTGAAAGCTGATCTTGGAGGCGAAATGGAATTCAGAACAATCGGCAAGAACGGAATACAAGTTTCGGCGCTCGGTCTCGGCTGCATGGGCATGTCTTTCGCTTACGGACCGGCGAATGATGAGGAATCACTCCAAGTGCTTCACCGATATCTGGAACTTGGCGGCAATTTTTTGGATACCGCCGAAATTTACGGGCCGTACAAGAATGAAGAGCTGCTCGGACGCTTTCTGCGCGAAGTTCCGCGCGAAAAGGTTGTGGTCGCCACCAAATTTGGTTTCCGCTTTAGTCCCGACGGAGTCAGGGGCGTTGACAGTTCGCCGCAGAACGTGCGGCGGGCTTGCGACGCCAGCCTGGGCCGCCTCGGCATCGAGACTATCGATCTTTTCTACCAGCACCGTGTCGATCCGAACGTTCCTATCGAAGATACCGTTGGCGCAATGGCCGAACTCGTTTCCGCCGGCAAAGTGCGCACACTGGGATTGTCAGAAGCTGGCCCAGAAACTTTGCGCCGTGCAGCAAAAGTTCATCCCATCGCGGCGTTGCAAAGCGAATATTCGTTGTGGACGCGCGACGTTGAGACCAACGCCGTGCTGGCCACCTGCTGCGAACTTGGCATCACCTTTGTTCCTTATAGCCCGCTCGGCCGCGGCTTCCTGACCGGCACGATACAAAATTCAAATGATCTGGACTCGACTGATTGGCGCCGCACCAATTATCCCCGCTTCCAGGAGGAAGCGATGCAAGCCAACCTGAAACTCGCTGCGGCCGTGAAAGAACTGGCCAGCGAAAAGGGCATTACGCCCGCTCAACTGGCGCTTGCCTGGGTTCTGGCACAAGGCCAGGACGTCGTGCCCATCCCTGGAACAAAACGCATTCGCTATTTGGAAGAGAACATGGGCGCGCTCAATGTGCAATTAAGCAAAGTCGACCTCAAAAAAATCGCGGCCCGCTTGGCCGAATTCAAGATCGTTGGTGAACGTTACACGCCGCAATTGATGGCGCTAGTGCAACGCGCCTAAAGTCGGGAAATGAAGACTACTTGCCCGTCGAGCGCAACGCTGGCAGCGTAAACGTAGGCTTCACTTCTTTTCGTTTTGCCCAATCGTGATACGTGTGACACTCAAAACAACGCGACTCAGTGTGTTCCGGGCCCGGCGCATGACACTTCTGGCAAGTTGCAATTCCCGGAATCAGAATGTCCAAAGTTTCCGTGCTCGTCAGCGCATTCTGATGGCAACCGATGCAGGAAAATCCGCGATGCGCGTCGTGATCGAATCGTGATTGCGGCAGCCATTGAAGCGTGATGTTTGCAGCCGCTACCTCTGGTAAAGTGGCGGCACCGCTTTCGTGGACATTGCCAGTCAGGCTCGAAGTGATCCTTGTCGCACCGTGAGCGTTCCCTGCGTCCCAACGCGCGATCCTTACGTCCTGAAGCGGCGTCATGGAAATTGCGTGGCATTGGGAGCAAGTCTTGTGCCACAACAACTCTTCCGAAACTGCTACGCGCTCCGCGACCCACTGCGCTGGCGACAGCGCTCGGCGAACCGGACCATTTGCTCGACCGGTTAAATGTCGCTGCGGATCCTGCACTTCGTGAAGCTCCGCGCCATGCGACGCAACGTACTCCGAGAATTTCTTCACCAGGTACGCGTGAATCACTTGTGGCTTGTCGTGAGGCACTCCGGCGTCAGAGCGCTTGTCAAACGTCAGCAGATGGCATCCTGCACACGCATTCGCAAATTTTGGCGGAGTCATCAGTTCACGGCCTGTAATCGGCCGCGGACCCTGCAGCGATTCTTGAGGAATTTGCAGAACCACGTCACTGTCCTTGTAGCTGACATTTGCCGCGCGATATTTGGCATCCGAGTAGGTCAAATTCGGATTCGTTGCTCCCGTGGCGTGGCAAGTGACGCAGTCCAGTTGCACCATCGGCCCGCTGGGTCCGCGTCGAATCAATCGCATATGCATTGCGTGATTTAGCTTAATCGTGCCGGTGTCACTCGCGGGCACTCCGGCAATCGGGCGAAGCGCCGCAAACTCCGGATGCCCGTCTGCAAAAGTTCGAATATGCTTAAAGTATCTGGAATCACGGTCGGCCGTCGAAAGATCGCCATGGCATTGCCCGCACGATTCATTTTTCGTCGCCACAAGATTGACGCGTCCGCGATGCTCGACGTGGCAGTCCGCGCAGGCCAGCGTCACATTTACGTTCGTTGCGTGATGTACGGGTCCGTCATGGCAGGCCAGACAAGCCGAATCCGCCGCGCTAGCCGAATACCCGCCAGCCTGCTGCACATGGCAGGCGGCGCACTCCTTTTCGAGAACGGCGTGAGCCTCGCTCAATCGCCCGCTCGAATAAACTCGGTTGTCCCGTCCCAAAACGTGCCAGCCAATCCACACCAGCGCAATCGCCGGCGCAAGAATCGCCAGCCATAACTTCGCTCGCTTGAACGGAGTTGGCCTCTTGAAATAGTTCAGGTCGATCCGCTGCGCGACCGTCTTGGTTGTGCGTGTTCTTGCCATTAGTACCGCAACGCCATCACCGCGTGCACGGCTCCCAGCAAAATCAGCGCCAGCGAAAGTGGAATGTGTAGCAACAGCCAGCCATGCAGCCAGCGATGCAATCTTTCTTGCCGCAGCAATTGCCGCGCTTCATCGCAAATGTCTTCCAGATCAGCCAAAGTGTTGTGAGCCGCTGCCGGCAACAGCGTTCGCAAGCTGACAAAGACGCTCGACGCCCGCGCTTCATCGGCAAGACGACGCCCGCGCGATTTCGACTGCTCCAGGTAAGGCCGCATCTCCTCGATATAGAACTTGCGCAGCGGCGCGCTTTCCGCTTCGCTCAGCAAGATGATTTCCGCAGCGGGAGCCACTGCCGCGCTCGCTCCCGCGCTTACCGCAGCCGAAGTGCGCAGCGGCGCAGCGCTTGCCGCGATCGGCCGTAGCGCGGTAAATCCTCCAGCGCGTTGACTTTCTCCGGAAACATCCTTCGCAAATCCCACGTCGCCGCAGATCGATTCAACGGTGCGGTCCGCCTCCTCGCGTAACAATTTCCGCACATGAGAAATCTCGTCGTAAATCGTTTCCAGTGGAATATCCGCCGTCATTTTTTTCGGAATGGAATTCTGCAGCGCCGCGCCATAAACGCCGCTCGCCACGGTAGCAATCAGCAGCCACATCAGCACTCGCGTCAGCGTCCCGCCAAAATGGAATCCGCCATGAAACAAGACCAGCGGAAGCGACAGCAAGCCCAGCCATAGGTGTCCGCGCATCCACGCTTTCGCGCGGCCAATCCGCCACGTGGGCACCCGCTTCCGCGCGCCCAATGCTGCGGCAAAAATCATGAATGCAAATCCCACTACGCCAAATATCAATCCCATCGCGCTCCCGCCCCGCGGCCCTTGTGGGGCAATCCAAGCCTCCAGGAAATACATAACTAATGCCGCCGCAAAAATTCCCAGCGAGCCGAGTCCCCATCCGCGTTGCGTCCGATCAATCAGCATTAGATCCCTTGCAGGTGCGAAGCATGCTGCGCACCTGCTTGGCAACCAAGCCCAAAAAGTAGCGCTCTGCTGCAGCCGCCAATTGAGTGCTGCAAGTGGAAAGTCTTGAGCGTACCAGCTGACAAATTCCATTCTTCACTTCACCGCCCCAGCCGCCAATATCCCCGCGAAAAATTCCCGCGGATCCACACGATGCGCCGCATCATGTGGGCACGCATACACGCAACTTGGCTCCTTCAAATGCGTGCACAAATCACACGAAGTCGCCTTCTGCCTGACTACCGCCTTCTGCCGTCCCGCATGTTCCGGATCATCCGCCATCACTTCGAACGGATGTAGATTGATATTTCCGTACGGGCAATTCCGCGCGCACAAACCGCAACCGATACACCAATCTTCGATAATCACTTCCAGAGAATTGCGCCGCCGAATCGAGCCCACCGGGCAGCCGACCATGCACAGCGGATCGCGGCACTGCCGACAACTGGTTGCAATCAAATAATGATCGAAGCGCAATCCATCGCGCACCAACCGCGTAACTCCCTCATGGGCATCGGCACACGCGTTCACGCAGGCATCGCAGCGCGTGCAATTCTGCAAGTCCAGTACCAGCAAACTCTGCGCCTCCATCAATCCCTGCGACAAAAATTGATCGATGGGGATGCTGTGCACCATCTGCATGCGCTGAGCATTTGCCGAACGCCGCTCCTCGGCCACCGCTTCCAGTCCGCGCCGCACGCTCGGAAACCGCTCGATCATCTGACGGAAATCGTCGCAAGAAACGCGCACCACTTCTACGTGATCCAGCGCGGTGCAAGTCGCTGTCCGCACACCCCCGCCGAGTAACCCGATTTCGCCGAAATAATCCCCGCGCGAAAGATAAGCCAGCACCAGCTCGCCACCCGGATAATTCTCTGAGATCTTCACGAAACCGATGCGCACCAGATAAAAACTGTCCGCGGCATCGCCTTGCCGCGCAATCACCTGGCCGGGCGCAAAGCGTAGCAGCTCGACGCTTTCCTTCAGATGTTCGATGAAATCGCTGGAAAGGTCCGCGAACATCGGTACGCCACGCAGATGATTTTCCAGCGCGCGTTTCCGGTAGTTCTGATCCACCTGCGCGCGAAAGGTCTTGTTCTTGAGCATGATGTCCAGAACGTTGCGCAACATTTCGTACGCCACCACGCCCGATTCCGCTCGTACCGTTGCCGACCGCGGATAAAAGTTCATGCACGTCATTTCGCCGAACAAATCTCCTGCTCCCAGCTCAGCCACCGGATTTTCGTAGCTTAAGTCCACCGAAGCATCGATCGGAATCGTCCGGTCGCGCGCTTCTTCGTCGCGTTTGTCCGCTTCGCGCGGCGCCAGCGTGCTCGTCAATCGCTTGAAGAATCCTTGCGCGCCGCCCTGCGTCTTCACATGTGCCATGGGCGAAGAAATCGACACTTGCGCTTTTCCTTCGAGAATAAAAAACGCCGTCGAACCAAATTCGCCTTCCTTGCAGATCAATTCGCCCTTGCGAAACCTTCGCCTAACAATCGCTCCGCGATTCAGCTCCAGAAATGTTCCAGAAACCCCCTGAAACACCGGAATCTTCAGCAAGTCTTGCGCTTCAAATCCTTCCGCGCCCGGTCCCGTCGAAATCGCCGTGCCCGCAACGCTCTTGTTCGTCAACGCGCCTGTGGGACACGACACCATGCATTCGCCGCAGGAAATACATGTGGAATCGCCCATGGGCGAATTTAGGTCGAAGGCAATATCCGCTGCGTAGCCTTTGCCCATGCGCCCAAGCACGAAATTATTTCGCACTTCATCGCACCCGCGGATGCAGCGATCGCACAGAATGCACGCATCGTGATCCACTGCAATCGAAAGGGAAGAGTCGTCGTGGCCTCGCGAAACTGTGCGCCGCGCGTAGCGCGGCTCGCTCACTCCAGCGGCAGCAGCCAGCGTTTCCAGTTCGCAATCGCCCGAATTCTTTTGTCGCGCGCAAGGAGACGGATGGTCCGCCATCATCAATTCCAGAAGTGTCTTCCGCGCGGCCAGAACTTTTTCGGAACCGGTTATGACTTTCAGTCCCGCTTCAACCGGGCGCACGCAAGCCGCCGTAAGCACCCGGGCGCCAGTGTCTACAACACAGAGGCGGCACACTCCGACAGGCGTTTCATTCTGCAAATGGCACAACGTAGGAATCGAAATGCCTTGCATTCGTGCGGCGTCAAAGACCGTGGTGCCTTCCGGCACTCGCACGGCCGCGCCGTCGATTGTCAGTTCGATCATTCCCGCCGGTGCAGTCGTGGTGGACATAGGAATTAGGGCCTGATTCCCGCCCGATTTGCCTCACCCGCCCGCGCCGCCGCCGTAAAACAAATCCCACTCGGGCACAAACCCTGTAAAACGTGCGCATCCACCTCCGCACGAAAATGCTTCAACACCGATTGAATCGGCGCGGGAGCGATCTGTCCCAGTCCGCAAATCGAAGCCAAACTCATCGCCTGCGACAACTCATCCAACAAGGCCAGATCCGCGCGATATTGCACTTCCGGCAAGCCGCCTTGCGTCCACCTCGCCAGCAAATCCACCATTTTTTGCGAGCCGACGCGGCAGGGAACGCATTTCCCGCAAGACTCGTTGCGGTAAAAACGCACTGCGTTCAGTGCCATATCCAACATGCAAGTGTTTTCGTCGCAAACCACAATCGCGCCGGAACCCAGCATCGATCCCGCCTCAGCCAGCGTCTTGAAATCCAGCCGCACCTCCGCCATCGATGCCGGCAAATATCCCGATGATGGCCCCGAGGGCGCGAACGCTTTCAGAGCACGGCCGCCGCGCACTCCGCCTGCATAGTCGAACAATACTTCGCGCATGGTAATACCGAGTGGCACTTCAAAAACTCCCGGCCGCGCACTGTGGCCGCTTACGCCGACAAATTTCAATCCGCGCGAGCCATTCCGCCCCGCCGACTTATACCATTCCACGCCGCGCGCAAGAATCTGCGGCGCATTAATAAATGTTTCTACGTTGTTGATCACCGTCGGCTTCTGCCAAAGTCCCACGGCGACGGGAAACGGCGGCTTGTTGCGCGGTTCCGCGCGATGCCCTTCGATCGCTTCGATCAGCGCGCTTTCCTCTCCGCAAATGTATCCGCCAGGACTGACAAACACACGTAACTCGAATTCCAGCCCGCTGCCCAGAATATTTTTCCCCAGACGTCCCGCTCGGTAACAGCGGCGAATTTCCTCGCCAAGAATTTCTTCCTGCAAATGGTATTCATGCCGGATATACAAGATTCCTTGTTTCGCGCCGGTGACCAGCCCAGCCAAAATCATTCCTTCCACCACCAAGTGCGGAAGGTGGGTCATGATGAAGCGATCCTTGATCGTGCCCGGCTCACTTTCGTCCGCGTTGCATACGATATATTTTTCCGGTCCAGGCTGCTTGCGCACGAGATCCCATTTCATCGAAGTGGGGAATCCCGCGCCGCCCATCCCGCGGAGTTCCGCTTCTTTCAGCAGCGCGAGTAACCCATCCCAATCCTTGGTGGCAATCGCCGCGCGCAACGCGCCGTATTTCTCCGTATCCGGATAAGGATCAGACCCGCATGCCACTCGCGCTTGCGCCGGATGGCCATCATGAATTTCTTCGCCGCGCATCGCCGTGCGCACCAGCGACTCGGCCCGGTCCCCAGTAATGTCCGTAAAAATATGGTCGTTCACCGCAATTGCGGGAGCGTGGTCGCAGCGGCCCAAACACGAGACATCGCGAATCTCCACTTCACTGCGTCGTGCGTTCGCGAAGCGCCGCTCGATGTCGGCGCGCAGTTCGCACGCCCCGTTCAAATGGCAGCTCATGTCGGCGCACACGCGAACCTCCGCGCGCGCGGGAGGCACCAGGTGGAAGTGCGGATAGAAGCTGGCTACGCTGTGAATTTGATAAAGTGGCGTCTGTGTGCGCGAGGACAGCGATTCCAACTCCGTCATGGGCAGAAAGCCATGGCGAAGCTGGATAGCTCTCAGATCGTCAAAGATCACGGTGCTGGTCTCGCGTGAAAAGCGCCACGCGGAAGAACCCGCCGCAGCGCTCTGAAAAGTTGACTGCAAACTGCCTTGCATACTAATCACCTCGCGGCGGCGTGTAAATAGAGCCGCGTTGCCTTTTTAGCGCTCTATTCGATAAAGGCAATGCTCTGACGTTGACTTCTCCTGCCATCGGACGATATAAGCGAGAAGATTCTTTGCCCGATTCTTGATGAATCCCGTCGCTAAACTTTGTTTACGCAATGCGCTCGCAGCGAGCAGCGCAATCCTGGCACTCGCATTCGCGGTCGTAGCGCAATCTGCGAAATCGATTGGCGAACCGCAAAAATATATCGGTCCTGGCTCGTGTGCAGCCACCAGTTGCCACGGCAGCGTAAAACCAGTAGCGGACAGCCGCATCCTGCAAACCGAATACACGACTTGGATTTTGCAGGACAAGCACAGCCGCGCGTACCAGTCGCTCACTGGCGACGTCGGCGAACGCATGGCGCGCATTCTGAAACTTGACGCGAAGGCGGAAGAATCGCCGAGGTGTCTGGCGTGTCACGCGCTTTATGCGGCTCCAGCGCAGCAGGGCCGCAGATTTGAAATATCCGAGGGCGTGAGCTGCGAAAATTGCCACGGTCCGGCCCTGGCCTGGCTCGGCCCGCATACCACGCGCGACTGGCAGCACGAAAAATCGCTGGCAGCGGGAATGGTTGACACCAGAAACGTAATTCGTCGCACCGAAAAATGTCTCGAATGTCACTTGGGTTCTGAAAAGAAATTCGTGGATCACGAAATGATTGCCGCCGGGCACCCGGATCTTTATTTCGAACTGGACTCCTTTTCGGCGGTGATGCCGCGGCACTGGAAAGCGCCGCGGGAATCGGCTCCTGGCAAAGCGGCGGAAGATCCGAATTGGGTTGGCGTGCGCGATTGGAGCGTCGGGCAGGCAGTACAGCTGCGAGCCGCGATGGAACGGCTTGCTTGGCGTGCTAACGCCAACGACGCAGTCGGAAACAAAAAAAATTGGCCCGAATATTCCGAGCTGTCCTGCATTGCTTGTCACCATTCACTGGGGCCTGCACAAAATAGCTGGCGGCAGGCGCACGGCTACGCAGGCCGGCGCCCCGGCGATCCGGCGTGGAACGCTTCGCGCTACCTGGTGTTCCGCATTCTGGCGAAGCAGGTTGACGTGGCCGCGGCGCAAGAACTCGACAAGCGGCTCGCCGCTGTCACAGATGAGATGAGCAAGCTCAATCCTGATCGGAGCGCAGTCATCGCCGCCACAAATTCCGTCGCGCCCGTCGCACAGCAATTTGCTGAGCGCCTTTCAACGATGACTTATGAGCCAATCGTCACTTTGCGAGCGATGCAGGGAATCACGCAAGACGCCGAGAATATTTCGCTGGGCGATGAGCGCGCCGCAGAGCAAGCGGTAATGGCCCTGGATGCGCTCTATATCGCGTACAGCAAGCAAGCTAACCCGCAAAATGCTCCTGAAGTGCGTACCGCGATTAATGGATTGTTCCAGCAGCTTGAAAGCCCATCTGCGTACAACGCGGACCAATTTGCCTCGGCACTCAAGCGAATTCACGATTTGTTACATTAGATTAATTTGCTTCCCTCCCAGGCCTCGCCAGGGCTAGCATTAAGTAGCCTCGCCAGGCAGGATTTCCATGAATAAATTTGAAAATTGGTTTTGCGGTTCCTCCATTTGGCGCTTTGTTACCGAACGCAAACTTCTTCCGTGGATACTGTCTGGGTACGCGCTCGGCGACCACGTGCTGGAGGTTGGCGCTGGGCCCGGAGCGACGACGGATGCGTTGCTGCGTCGCGCTGGCCGCGTGACCAGCCTCGAATATGATCCGTCTTACGCTGCCAGACTTGCTGAACGCCACAAAGATTCGCAAGTAACCGTGGTTCAGGGCGATGCGGCAGAACTGCCTTTTCCCGATCATGTTTTTTCATCGGTGATCGCAGTGCTGGTGTTGCATCATTTGAAATCACCTGAGCAGCAGAATGCGGCGTTTCAGGAATTTCACCGTGTGCTGAGGCCTGGCGGCATGTTTTTCGCGTTTGAAATTCGCGATGGCTGGCTGCAGCGTGCCGGGCATATTCACAGCACATTTGTTCCAGTTTCGCCCGCCAGTGCATTTGCACGCCTAACCATTGCAGGCTTTTCCCGCATCGCGGTGGATATTGAGCGCAGAGGATTCCGGGTTTGCGCGTTGCGCGCGACGGAAGCCTGAGACGCAAGACGCGTGTACCGCCGTGAAACTCGACGCCGGCAGAAGTCGGACACCATAAGTGTGAAAGAGAATACGCAACATTGACCCGATGCTGCAGGTTCTCTAGCATTTCTGTATGAGTGATTCTTCCCCGCAGAAATTTCCTCCTGGTCCGCCGCCTAATTTAATCCGCTCGCTGTTTGGAGCCATGCAACAGAATCCGCTCGATTATTTCACTGCGATGGCGCAGGAGTACGGCGACGTGTCCGGGATGCGCATCGGTAAATTCCGTTCGCTGTTCATCAATCATCCGGATCTGATTGAAGACGTGCTGGTAAACAACTCCCGCAAATATCACAAAGGCCGTATTTTGCAGGCCAACAAATATCTCTTCGGAGAAGGATTGCTCACCAGCGAAGGTGATTTTTGGCTGCGCCAGCGCAGATTGGCGCAGCCGGCTTTCCATCGCGCGCGGGTCAGCGCGTATGCCGCAACCATGGCCGAATATACAGAGCAACTGATCGCGACATGGCGCAACGGCGAAGAGCGCGACATCCACGAGGAGATGATGCAGCTGGCTTTGCGCATTGTCGGCAAAACTCTTTTCGACGCCGACGTTACGCGCGACGCCAAGGAAGTCGGCGAAACGCTCGATATACTTCTGCACATCGCTGCGAATTTCGGGCGCACGATTTTGGTGCCGCTCTGGGTGCCAACTCCGCGCAACATTCGCGCCAAGCTCGGTATCAAACGCCTGGAAAAAGTGATTTATCGCATCATCGCCGATCGCCGCGCCAGTGGCCGCGATACGGGTGATCTGCTGTCCATTCTGCTGCAGGCGCAAGACGAAGACGGCACGCACATGAATGACCGGCAACTGCGCGACGAGACGATTACATTATTTCTCGCTGGCCACGAAACCACGGCGAACACTCTTTCGTGGACGTGGTGGCTTCTGGCGCAAAATCCCGCCGTTGAGAAAAAGTTTCACGAAGAACTCGACGGCGTCCTCGGCGGACGCGCGCCAACGGTCGACGATTTGCCGAAGCTCACGTATCTGAGCCATGTGCTGACGGAATCGCTACGCCTGTATCCGACGGCCTGGGGTATGGCGCGTCTGGCAGCTGAAGAACACGAAATCGCCGGCTATCCGGTGCGTCCAGGATATGGCGTGGCGTTTGCGCAGTGGGTGATACACCGCGACGCGCGCTGGTTCGACGCTGCGCTGGAGTTTCGCCCGCAGCGCTGGGAGAGCGGTTTGGCCAAGCAGCTCCCGCGATTCGCGTATTTTCCCTTTGGAGGCGGCCCGCGTCAGTGCATCGGCAACACCTTTGCCCTGATGGAAGCCAGCGTGGTGCTGGCAACGGTCGGGCAGAGGTTCCGCTTCGCCCTGGCGCCGGATCACAAGGTCACCCCGTTGGCTTCCATTACCTTGCGGCCCAAAAATGGCATTCAAGTGAGGCTTGAGGCCAGGAAATAAACTCGCCTGCCCGCGCGGGAGACTGGCGAGCGCCGGTCCTCGCGTGATTCCAGCAGGCGATGTACGTCGCCGCCATGGATGCTGCGTCTGCGCGAACACGAAGTGTCCTTCTAACCACAATTCAACAGTTTTGTGTCTTTAGTAAGTCTCGCGTTATCAGCTAGATAGCATTGGCTGTGGGCCTGCCATCCACGTTTACGCAACACGGGAGGCAAACAGATGAGTTCAATAACACAGTTCGCAGTTTTAACCCTGACCACAATTCTCGCGGGGACTCTGGCTTTTGCGATGGTTTGGGCTTTTCTTCGCGGGGCATTTCATTTGATGCAACCGGCCGCTGTTCACAATTCGAGAACGAGCGCGCCTCGCGTGTCTCGACAATTTCATTCGGATCTTGTGCCAGGTACGCGGGCCGCGGCGCGGCAATTTGCGCTGCATCGTTAGAGGCCGCTACCGAGTCCGAAGAGAGGCGAGACGAAAGGAAGGACGTGCCAGCAGGTTTGCGGATGTGACTTAGCACGGGAATGAAGGAAAGGATTACGACGATGATTGCACTGAAGTACTTGCTGATAATTCTGGGGATCGGGTTGTTTGGAAGTGCCGGAGCTTTGGTGGTTTACGACGTCTATGCTTCCTCGCAATTGCGGCGATTGCTACGGCGGTCGAGTGAAGAGTCCGCGGGAGGTGCGAGCGCTGGCGCGACGAGTTTTTTGTCGTCGGGCCATTTTGGGCCGGTGCGCTGGCAGCGCGCACTCCAGCTGGCCCTCCTGGCGATCGTACCGCTGCTGATTTCGAAAAGCATCGTCGTGGTTCCGGACGGCACAGCGGGAGTGCGCGTCAGCCAGTTCTGGGGCGTTCGTCCCGGCACGTTGTATCCCGGCGTGCATTTGGTTACGCCGTTCGTGGACAACGTGACGCTGTATAACACGCGCGAGCAG
>Ga0209180_10001100_pt1 | contig 13330 bp, 10 predicted proteins | sample CZO8metaG_3_FD_188355 | JGI IMG/M metagenome (GOLD analysis project Ga0209180, IMG submission 188355) | Vadose zone soil microbial communities from the Eel River Critical Zone Observatory, Northern California, USA - CZOApr15con2H2.8 metaG... | ecosystem: Environmental > Terrestrial > Soil >...
GGCTTCACGATGAATCTTTCCGACGGAATTCTCCGCATGCGCTATCGCGATTCCCAGGAGAAGCCCGAGTTGATGAATCCGGACCAGGTTTACAAAATCTCCCTGGACCTATGGGCTACGAGCAACGTCTTTAAGAAGGGCCACATGATTCGCCTGGAAGTTTCCAGCAGCAATTTCCCGCGCTTTGATCGCAACCTGAACACCGGCGCGGATCAGGCGACGAGTGGCGAGTCTGTCTCGGCCACCAACACGATCCTGCACGATGCCGAGCACCCCTCGGCGCTCTTAGTTCCTGTGATTCCCAACAGAGCCGCCGCACCTCGATGAATGCACTCGGAAATCGTCCAGCATCGAGTGGACCCAAAACCGAGGGGATTGTTCACCTGGGGAGTTTGCTAATCCAATGAGTGGACGACACAGCATTGTCCTGGCTGCAGGAGCATCCAAATGGTCCCCGTGCATAATGCGGTCGCGGGCGGTGCCTTCTTCGCTAAGATTCCCGTCGACGGGTATTTTCCGGACGAGTCAATGCAAATCCTTCCCGCGCTGGTCGAAGCCTATAATCGCAGCGGCAATCCGGGCCGATTTGAACTGCACACAATGAATCACGTGTCATTTGACATTGTTCCATCTTCCGATGGTCCGCAAACGGCGCTTCTCGATACTGTGATGAGCTTTGATGCGACAGATGGTCTCAGTGCCCCGGTCACCCTGCGCAGGTTTTGCGAAAAGTTATCACGTCAAAGCGGCCAGACCGTTGTATTTGGTGGGACTGGCTCGCCTTCGGAGAATCGTTTGGACCAGGCTCGTATTGAGCAGCATTCGCAAAATCAGCCTGCCCGTGAAATTATTCGTCAGATGTATAAACAGGTTGGTTCGACTGACAGCTGGCGACTCCTCTACGACCCTGATTCAAATAGATTTTGGCTGGGGATGCGCTGATGTTCACCACGCCTTAACGCCCCAGCGTTCATTCGCTCGACGGCGGAATAGAGGCTAGGTCCCGGACAAGTGGTTTTTTCAAAGGATAGAGAGCTTCAAGTTTTCCTATGAGGCCGGAATTCTGTCTTTTCAAAAATGGACGCTTTCGGCTAGAGCAAGCCGCTTCGCCGCTACAAACCAGGTGGGCGTCGGAAACGTTGACGGAAGGGATCGTGCGTATTGTGCTCACATTCGTGGCGGGCCTAACACTGTGGACAAGCATATTCGCGGCGGTGTGCTATGGGCAGGCTCCGGGAGCTTCCAAGGACGCGAAAGAAAAACAGGAAACCTGCCAGGTATCGGGGATAGTGTTGAAACTGGCGGACGGAACGCCGCTGAAAGGCGCTACGGTGCTACTGGAGAATGGAGAGGACCGGGAGCACACCATCGCGACGAAGACCCCGGCGGACGGACATTTCATATTAAAAAATGTGCCAGCCGGACGCTACAAGCTGATCGTCAGCCGCAATGGGTACGTCCAGAAGGAATATGGCCAGAGAAGGCCAAGCGATGCAGGTGCGGCGTTGGCGTTATCACCGGGCCAGATTAAAGCGGATATCACCATCAAGTTGATTCCCTCGGCCGTGATTTCGGGTCGGATATTTGATGACGACGGCGAGCCGGTGCCAAATGCTTCGGTGACCGCTTCGCGAGAAACTTACCACGAGGGGCGAAGGACCCTCGCGGCATTCACACAGGGGATGACCGACGATTGGGGAGCATTCCGGCTTTTTGGATTGCCCCCGGGGCGCTACTTCGTGAGCGCGGCGGAACCGCAGTGGGGCCAGGTTGCAGGCGACAAGGAGTTCTCGGGAGAGGCAGGCCAAGCGGGTGGCGAGCAAGGCTACGCAAAAACTTATTATCCGGGAACACCGGACATTTCGCGGGCTGCAGCGATCAACGTAAAAGAGGGCGACGAAATTCCCGGGACGGACATCGCGCTAAAACAAGTGACGGTGCACCGCGTACGCGGGAGAGTTCTGAATCAGGTGACGCACAAGCAGGCACAGGGTGTTGAGCTGTTTTTGGTTCCGCGGACAAAGCGGCAGGAATGGGATTTCGGCGGGCAGGCGCAGGTAAAAAAGGCGGATGGATCGTTCGAAATAACGAACGTGGTGCCAGGACCTTACAGCTTGATCGCTTATTGGCTCGATCCAACAGAATCAAAAAGTCACCTTGCGGCGCAGAAAATTGATGTCGGCGAGAGCGATTTGGAGGGCGTACAGCTCACAGTTGGAACGGGAGCGACGATTCAAGGGAGAGTTGTCTGGGACGGCAAGCCAAGCCTCGAAGGAGACGAACTGTCCATTACCAGCTCGGGGCTCGAGTCGATGTTCTTACCTGGAGGCATTGCGCGGGTAGAATCCAACCAGCAATTCACATTGAGAGATTTGATGGAGGGAGATGTTCGATTGCAGGTCTCTGGCGTTTCGAAAGACTGCTACGTAAAGCAGATCACGTTCGGTCAGACGCTTATTAAAGATGACGTGATCAGCGTTGCGAAGGGCGTCAATCCGGCGCTGGAGATTACGGTCAGTTCGCGCGGTGCGCGTGTGCAAGGAAGCGTTGCCGACAAAGATGGCCTACCAGCAGCGGGCGTCTGGGTCGTTGCAGTTCCAGATGAAGCGCGACGGACAACACTTCGTTTATTCAAATCACAAACCACGGACCAATATGGAAACTTCGATCTCCACGGACTAGCGACGGGAGAGTACAAACTTTTTGCGTGGGAGGGAGTTGAAAACAATGCGTGGGAAGATGAAGACTTCTTAAAGCCTTTCGAACAGCAAGGCGCAAAGCTTGAACTGCGTGATGAAGACTCGACGAAGGTTAATCTGACGGCGATTGCGATCAAGCAAACAGGGAGTAACTGAAGACAGCAGGAAACGAACCGCAACCTGTTCCCTGTAACCCACGCGATGCGAGCAAACCAATTCGAAGTGTCAAACGGGCGCGGCGATTGTCCAGCGCGCGATGCGCCACAGCAGCCCGCAGACGAAATGCCGCTACCAGCTAGGACTCACTCATTCGCCAGGTTCGAGAGCACCTCGAACGAAGAAAAAAAGCCTATCAAAGGGCGTGACCTGTGACATTATCGTGACAATGAAACCCTCGCAAATTGCGAGGGTCCGTAACTAAATGAAGATGTACGCCCGGAGGGACTCGAACTCTCGACCTTCTGGTTCGTAGCAGAACAAGGTCAAAATCTAAGTGCTTGTTCTGGTGTCGCTTACGGACCAACGGACGACGCTCTGACCCACACAACGAGACCGAGATGAGACCTAGCGTCAGCGATGAGAATCGAACCCAAAAATCTAATACTAAGTCTCGCTGATTCAACGCCACTTGCACCCGTTACCCGCTCAAATCCACGGTAATAGGCCCCGGTTTTGGAAGACACTTGGACTACGAATTTTACTAAGTTCAATCCTGGAAGATTTGGGCAGGTCGAGCTGGATGCCCTTGGAGTTGACGAAGAGCAGATGGCCGTTGATGTGGGAATAGTCCTCCAGGACGACGCAGGTTTGCGCGAGTTGATGCGCGGATAGGTATGGAAGAATTTCCACAAGGGTCCAGGCGCCGGCGCATTCGCCTTTTTGCAGCGTGACCTGTTTGCCGTCGATGAGTAGTTCGGCGCTCTTGTCGGCTGTGAGATAGATCAGTCGTATTTCTGTATTTGCGCCGGGTGAGCCGAGAACCGACTTGCCAAAGCTCAAGAACATAAATAGGAAAGCAAAAGTCCATTTCGACAAGACAGTCCTCCGAGCCTTTTCATTGGAGATTCGCGCGGGAGCTAATGCCCGCCGTTATTGGGTTCGCGTGCCTATTTGGGATTGCCGCGCTGGCTACGAATTTCTTGCAAGCGGAGCTTGAGGTATTCCTGATACTCCTGGACCAATTTGGGATCTTTGGGAGTGCTGTAGATTTCGCTGGATTTGTACTTCCCTTCGGCAAATTTCTTTTTGGTCCACTCGTCATGGATGCGGATTTCGTCAGCGCGGTCGAGGACATCCTTGACGAACTGCGGCGGGATGAAATACACGCCTTCACGATCCCCGACGACGAGATCGCCGGGCATTACGGTGACGCCACCGATGCGGATGGGCACGTTGATGCCGGTAAGCATGACGTTGTCGATGGGAGTGGGATCAACGTCTTTGAAATAGGCAGGCATGTCGATTTCGGAAATGCCATTGAGATCGCGAATGCTGCCGTCGACGACCAAACCGCCGCCTTTTGTTGCGGTCATCACATAGTAAAAGAGATTGTCGCCGACGACCGTTCCACCGACTTTCTTGCCGAAGATATCGACAACGAGGACATCGCCGGGCTGGAGCATGTCAATGGCGGTCTGGTTGGTGAGTTGAGGCAGGCCGTGCTCCTTGGCTTTGGAGTTGGCGATGTGTTCGAGGTCCGGCCGCTGCGGCATGAACTGAACTGTAAAGGCGCGGCCGACCATGGGCTTATCGGGATGGAGGATGCGGAAGCCGTCGGCGTACTGATTGTTGAAACCTTTTTCCTGCAGGACCGCCCAGACTTCCTCGGAGGAGAGCTCGCGCGCTTGTTGGAGTAAATTGTCGGGCACTTTGGGACGGCCGTCCGGGAACCGTTCGAACGGACTTTGCGCGGAATAGTCGACCAGATCCTGTTTAGAAAAAGTGACGAGCTGTGAGCGCGCGGGGCCAGCAGCCGTCGCGAGAGCGCAGAAAATGAGAGTGGCGCGGGTGAAACGAACGAGAAGTTGTGTTGAGACGCTCATGGTTTGACCTTGTATTGCGGAATTAGCATGATGCCGCGCCCGAAATTCTCAAATGCGGTGATGTTTGTCAAAGAGTATGTCTTACAGCCGCGGAGTATGGCGGAGTTCGCTGCGACTCAATCAGTGCTCCTTGAGAAAGCTACAAACTCAGGAATGAGCGGCGTTTTGCAGGACTTCGCGCAGCCGGCGGCCAACGATCAAATCTTCGCCGGGCTGCAGCATCCAGACCCCTACGATGATGGTGTTTTCTCCTCCGGGCAATCCGGCGCTGGCCGGACCGCCTCCGGTGCCTGGGTTGAGTTCGATTCGAGGTTTGCCCTCGCGCATCTTCTGCATGACTTCCAGCCCGGTGGTACGGACGCGAGCGGGATCGTAGGTAACGAGCAAATGCGGGACGTGGTTGGCGACGGGAGGGATGAAAACTGTGGTTTCGACGGTCGTTACTTTTTTTACCTGCTCGGCAATGCGATCGGCGCGTTTGCGAAACTCCGCCTCCATTGTGGAGTCGTCCTGGCTCAGAAACCAATCCACAGCGGCGACCATGCCAATGATGTCTTCCTTGGCGACTTTCATGCCGCGACCGACAGCGTTGGAATTGGGAGAATTATTGAGGCGCGCAGCATCGATGAGATCTTTTCGTCCGAGAAGCAAGCCGGTGCATTGCGGCCCGCGCATGCCCTTGCCGCCTGAGAACGCGACCAGATCGAAGCCCATCTGCGTGTAGTTCCAGAGATTGGAGATGGGCGGCACATCGGCTGCGGCATCGTTGAAACAAGGAACGCCGTGCTGATGAGCGCCGCGGATCCATTCTTCGCGGCTGATGGGCGCGTCCTCGGCATTGAAAAAATTGGTCATTACCGTTTTTTCGGTGAAAGCATTTTGATACTGCTCGACGGTTTCGACTTCAACGACTTTCACGCCGCAATTTCGCATCGCGTGATCGTATTCATAGCGATGAGCTTTCTGGACGATGACTTCGTTTTTCAAACCGCTTAGATCGGTGGGGATATTGACGATGGCATCTTTGTTGCCCATCGTGATGCAGGCAGCGGTTCCAAGAGTGAGCCCGGCCGAGGCACCCGAAGTAACCAGCGCTCCGCCACAACGAAGTTTTTTGGCCAAGTAATTTCCGGCGGCTTCATGTAGTTCGAGAAGATGAACCGGCTTTTTCGCTGCCAGGGCAACGGCGGCCTGAACTTCATCGGGCATGGTGGACGCGCTCAGAATCGTGTAAGTTCCCCCCGCGTTGATGAACGGAATGAGTCCGAGCTTTTCGTAATAGTCCACGCCTTTCGCTGCAGCCGGGGCAGCGACCGCGGCTGTTGCCGGAACAGCGCCGGCTACAGCGGCCGCGCATGCACCAACGCCTCCCGCAACGATGGCTTCAGATCCTTTGCGGAGCAACTTGCGGCGACTCATTTTTTCGGGCATCGGATTCTCCTTATCGAGCTCTGCGTAATCAGTGCTGAGGCAAGTCTTCGGCGGTGGCCGGAGCGGAATTGCCCTCAGAAGGATTATTGAAATATTGCGGGCGCGCCTTTTCCCATTCGACCATGCTCAGGCCTGAGGGATCATACGCGATGCGACCGGCACGAACGGTCATACGCGCAATAACCTGAACGTCGGCGTTCATTTTGGCGAGACCGCAGTCGACGTAACCGAACTTTCCGTGCAGCTCTTCGAGCACTGCAATGTCTGCTTCCTTGCCTACGGAAAGCGTACCGAGTTCTGTGCGATGAATCTCACGAGCAGGATTCACTGTGGAACGCCGGATAAGCTCGGGGAGCGGAACACCCATAGCGCGAAACTTGGAAATCACATTCGCCATGCTGATAGTTCGATAGTTGCCAGTATGCAGGTCGGTGGAAATCGAGTCGGGCAAGAAGCCTTGCTTGGCCGCAGGAACAGCATTGCGGAACCAGAAACTTCCCTGCCCGTGACCAACATCGAAAATTACTCCACGCTTGCGCGCTTCGGCCAAGATGGGATTGAGTTTTCCATCTTTCAGTAGAATCGGAAACTGCTGCGCAAAAACATGGGTGTGAATGTCGCCGGGACGAGCTTTCTTCAGAATAAGATCGGAGTAGGAGCGATCAGACCGCGGCCAGAAGTCATACATGACGGGAGCCTTGGCGGTCACAGCGCAGGCGATCGCGCGGTCCACCGCGGCCCAGGGAGTGTGTTCGCCGTCCCACGGACCTTCGGTCCAGTAGTGCGCGGTCTTCACTCCAACGATGATGTCGGAATATTTCTTCAGGGTTTCCGCGCAGAGCTTCACATCCATCTGATCGACCGACTGTTCCAGTCCGCCATCCATTCCGTTCGCGACGATATTAAGGAAAGCAAGGACGCGAACCTGCGCGCGATCGACGACTTCTTCTTTTTCCAGGAGAAAAGTCTCAGCGCCGGATGTCCCAGCGTCGACGATCGTGGTGACGCCGGAAGTTAACGCCCAGTCGGCAGGGATGCCGAGCGGTTGAATATGAACGCGCCCTTCAGGAGTGAACCAGTCGAGCGGCGCGCCGCCGTGACCAACGTGGTAGTGAATGTCGATCAGTCCAGGCGTAACGTAAAGCCCGGTTACATCGACCACTTTCTTCGCCTGGGCCGCAGAAATGTCTTTGCCCACGGCGGCGATTTTGCCGCCGGCAATCGCAACGTCGAGCACCGCGTCAACATTGTTGGCGGGATCGACGACATGTCCGCCTTTCAGTAAAAGATCATAAGTTGGAGCTTGCGCAGCCAATTGCGAGGCGCTCACGAGGAATGCAATCGCAATCAGCGCGAGGTGCAAATAGAAGCGGCAAAACGAACGCATGTTTGTTCCCTTTCCCTTTGCATGCACCGCAGCCCCGCAAGACGTTAACGTCTTGCCGAGCCGATGTCAGCAGATTTCAAGTGCACCCGGGCTGCTACGACCAGCCGCGGAATTGTAAATTCGGTGAAACCGCCGTGTTCAAAAGACCGAAGGGGGAGGCAGCAGCCTTCTTCCGGTGATTCGAGTTGAACCGAAGCAAACCGCCCTTTGATTTGAACTTGTACGTTGTCAGGCACGTCGGCGTAATTGATCACGTTGAGAATCGTTTCGCCGGTGGATTCCTGCCGATAACCGGTCACCAAGGTGGTGAGAGAATTCCACAGACTCAGCGCGGAGCGTTCCGCCCCGATCAATCGCCGCAGGTCGCGCGCAAAAACTTCGGGATCGGTTACCGGTTCTCCGAGTTCGACGATTTCGCCGGATCCGACGGTAAACGTTGCCGAGTGCTCGTCCTGACGGGCTGGCGTGTTCGAATGCCAAAGATAGTCGCCGCGTTGATTGACCAGGACGACGATTCCACCGCGTTTCGCAAAATCGTTGAAGAGGCCGATCTCTGGATTTCTTGACGCGCAGAAAACAACCAACGCGTTCCATCGATTCAAGCGCTCCGCGTTCAGATCCTGTGGGCGAACTGTCTCAAGCGTCAAATTGTGCCGAGCCAATAGATTCACCGCTTCATAGTTCGTCTGATCGTCGCAAGTGATAATTCCCATATTCGCGATGGGGCGCATTCCATCCGCCGCGGCGGCGGACGAGAACGCAATGTATTGCTTCACCTGATTCCAAAGTGTCCGTGCAGCCGGTTGATTGGCGACGAGAGCTTTTTGCAGCGACTCAGGAACATCCACGATCACATCGGCGCGAATTGCTTCTGCTTCGCTAATCGCCAGAGCGTACTCGTCGACGCTTGGGCCATGCTCTTTGTGAACGGCATCCGAGAGATCCCAATGGAAATCGTAGAGCACGGGTGCCTCGTCCGGATGAAAAGTCTCCGCCAGCCTCACGACGGCGAGGTTGGTATCAAGCCAAGGTTGCGAGGAAGGGCTCGAAACCTGCAGGATTCCGTCGCGATCAACTACCAACCGCCCGCGCATTTGCGGTTGCTTACCGCCAGAGATCAAGAAGCGAAAAAGCAACTTGGGGTGAGCCGCCTTGGTGGAGCGAAACGTTTCGTTGTTGGCGGCAGCGTCGGAGCCCGTGTGATCAACGATAACTCCCGCGAGATTCGCGCGTTCCGCGGCGATGGCAGCGGCCGCAAGGTCGTTCGAACCTGCCTCTAGAAATACGCGAAAGCCGAGGGCGCGCAATTTCGCCAAGCTGGCCGCGTCGCGAACCGGCCAATGCAGGACGACCTCGCTGACTCCTATGGCCTTGGCAGGAGGCAACGGGCCCGCCGCAACGCGCAGGAGCACTTTTCCTGCCGCAGGCGCAACGTTGATCCAAGCAATGACCGACAATAGACACGCGCAGGAACGAAGAAGCATAAGCTAGTTCTTCTTCTCCTTGGGAAGCGCAACGTGGTCAACGCTTGCCGCAGCTGCCTGCGCACCAGATTCCCGCACTGCGATGGTCGTTTCGGAACCCGCGATTGTCTTTTGACCGTCCGCCGAAACCCATATCGCTGTGACGTCTTTCAGCCGAGAAACCAGCGCCGCTCCTTTCTCCGGACCAAGCAGAAGCAGCGTGGTCGAAAGCGCATCGGAGGCGGTCGCTGATTTTGCGGTCACGCTTACCGCATAACGGGTGCGTAGAGGTTTGCCGCTACCTGGAACAACGATGTGCCCCGGTGCGTCGCCCGTAAGCGTGCTTGCGGCTGTCTGCTCGGACGTCGAAACGCTGTTGCTGATCAGCTTCACTTGCGGATCCAGCCGATTCGAGGGGTCGCGCAGATGCACCAGCCAGCCGTCGCGATCCGGCGGAGTGCCCATGCCATAGATCGTGCTGCCACCCGCATCGATGTACGCTCGCTCAATGCCGTTGGAGCGCAGGATCGCCATCGCTCGATCCACCGCATACCCTTTTCCAATGGATCCCAGGTCGACGCGCATGCAGTCCGCGTGGAACTCGATTTGATCCGGCGCTATCAATTCGATTTTTTCGTAGCCGACGCAAGAGCGCGCCTGTGCTTGCTCCGCGGCTGTGGGAGTCGCGCCGCCTGCAAGCGCCGCCTTCCACAAATCCACCACTGGCCCTACGCTGACGTCGAACTCTCCCTCAGAGAGGCGTGAATAAGCGAGCGAAGTTTCAATCACTTTGTACAAATCCGCCGGAATTCTTACCGCATGAAAGTGAGCTTCACGATTCATCCGGCTCAAATCGCTCTCGGACTTGAAGTTGCTCATCACATTGTCGAGCCGAACAACCTCGTCGAGCGCTTGATCAATGGCTGACGATGCTCGTCCTGCGGAATTGCTGTAGGCGACAATCTCGAACACCGTGCCCATGGCGTAACGCTTCTTGTGAACGAAAGGTGTGGTCTGGCTGGATGCTTCCGGCACGTGAAGAAAAACCGACGAAATCAGCAATGCGGCAAGCAGAAATCTATTCCAGTGCATAGACTTCTCCTTCCATGCCGGCAAGATACACGGCGTGGTTTGTCACCACCGGCGCCGATTGCAAGGAATTTCCCAGGCCGGCCCTCCACAAAACTTTTCCATCGGACAAGTTAATGGCAAAAGTGATTCCCGCCTGAATCCAAATCACCGATCCGCTGACAACGGCAGGCGCGGTAATCGCTTGACCCGTTCGGGTTTTCCAAATGACCTTTCCCGTTCTGATGTCCAACGCATGCAAAGTTCCAGCTTTGCATCCAAAAATGACGAGGTCGCCTGATATTGCGGGTGCGGAAGTGATGCCCAATTCCGCCTCATATTTCCAGCGAATCGCTCCGCTGCCGGCATCGAGCGCATAAAAGAAGAAATCTTGCGAGCCAATCAGAAGCGTGTCGTCGGCGAGAGCCGGCGAGCAATCGATGCCATTCCCGGTCGCAGTCTTCCAAAAAACGTGACCCGTTAGCGCGTCCAGGGCGTAGATGTTGCCGTCTCCGCATCCTACATAGACACGTTTTTCAGCAACGTGCGCCGTCGAGTAGATTCTGCCGCCCAGCACCTTTTTCCATTTCGGCGCGCCGGTTTCCACTTGCACGGCGTACATAGCGCCGTCAGCGCTCCCGAAAAACACGGCTTCGTTTTGCACGACTGGCGACGTCCATACCTCGTCTTCTGCCGCTGTCTCCCAGGACTTCGTGCCGGTGACAGCATCAATTGCGATCACCTTGCCGTCGCTGCAGCCGAACAGTACGCGGCCAGAACTAATAGAAGGAGTGGAATGAATGGCTGCAGGGGCTTTGAATCTCCATTGCAACCGTCCGCTGCGAATGTTAATTGCATTCAGAAATCCCGCTAGAGACGGTACGTAAAGAAGTTCACCCTGGAGCACCGGCGAGCCGCGTACTGCTCCTTCCACGTTGGTTTGCCAACGCGCCCTGCCGGGCGCACGCCACGGTTGTGGAGCCTGCCCGCCGCTGCGGGCATTGTCACAAAGCAAGGTTGGCCAGTCGTGTGCCGTCTGCGTCAAAGAAACCTTTCTCTACCGTTTCGAGGGCGTTCCCTCAGGCGACGTGGATCACATGATGTTCAATCTGTTTGCGATCGGATATTCCCAGCCCGAGTTTGCCAGCTGCCGCGATGTGATGTGGTTGACGGTAAAAAAGATTTTTCGAAGCGTCCTGGTAAAACGCTCCGCCATCATTGGTAAGGCTCTTGGGATCGCGGGACCACACGCTCGGCACGCCTTCTTTGCGCCGTTTCGCTTCAATTTTTTCCAGCTCGATCGTATCCATTGCAACCGGATCGGTGCCAACCATGATCAAGCCGGCGGGAAAAATAAAGTCGGGGTTCTGTGTAAGCGGGCCGCCGTGCCAGACGATTCGTGTTCCATCCATGATGTGCAGCACCGCCTTGGACCGCAGTGGTTCTACGGAGCACATTATGCCGATCAACGGGTCGGTGAAAGAAAACGGCCTGCGATGCGAGCGCTCTACATTGTTGAAAGTTCCATAGCCTAGGTTCTTCAAACAACCGGTCACACCTGCCGCGGAATGATCTTTCATCGTCGGCACATTAATAATTTTGGTGACTCCTGAAGAAACAATGCTCGCCATGTACGAGCGAGTTTCCCACTCTCCAAAAAAATTGGCTTCGCAAAAAACGTTGGGGTCGTAGCCCGACACATCCAGCTTATGTTCCTGGACGCCGGTGACTCGAACTCCCATGGGCACCAGCGCTTGATAGCTGCCGATGTCCATCTCATAGGCGTAACGGTCATACACAAAAATATTGCGGGCCGGGACGCCGACTGACTGCACTCCCGCGACGATTTCCCGCACAATTTCCGGCGACGAACAACAAGCCGGCGCGCCCGAGGGATTGATCTTGATGCCGACCGTATCCTGCGGCTGAATGAACTTGCTCCAAGCCAGGCGCGGGTCCTTCTCTCCCGTCAATTCACGCATCCCCTGCTCGATCATTTGACGAACAATGGATTGCGAGACTCGGTTCGCTACGATGGAGCGCTCGTCCGAAATCTCCACGACGCGACCAGGGTAAAGGCCCGGCATGCGCAGGGAAGAAACCGCCGTCCCTGCCGGCTCGTTCACATGAATCGGCGGCGCCGGCGGGATTAAATCCTGGCTATATGCTGGTGACGTTCCCCAGTGGTCGAGTAGCAGCGCCACGCCGCCCAAACAACTCCGCTTTACGAATGCTCGTCGGTCCACAGCGCGTCCTCTCGCAAGGATGCTGCTTCTGTCGCCCGAATTCTACCAGAGCAGCTTGATTAGACGAAAAGTCCCTGCGGTCGAAACGAAGAGAAAACGGGCAATGGCTTTCGCCGCGCCAAACCTTTGGTACCCATACCGTAAGGCAGCGTTACGGTCGGGTTTCGACCTGATTGAAGGTATGGGGAGCACCGGTTTGATGTGTTCAGAAAACTGGAAGACAACCGAGTACAATTCCTGGCTACTGCCGCCACACTTGAAGAAGCTGATCAACTCGCGCGAGCGCAATAGGCCCGTGGCACACCTTGCAAGCACCTGGGAATCGACCTGTTCAACCAGAACTTTTATGGGGGAGGGAGCATGGCCGTACATTCGATCAGGCAACGAAGTGAGGGCACGGTTTCGATGTCCCTATCTGAAGCTAGGTCACACCTTTTCTTGTAACTCTATTGTACAGACAACCTTTTCAGAATGAGTACAAGCAGCGGGCACAACAACTGTAGGACGTGCGTATCCACTAGCAAACACTCTCTATAAACCCTCGGAAAACAGAGACTCCACATCACAGCGGCGGTAGTCTGTTTCGCACGTCCTGGTTTGATAGCAGATCGAGAATTAAAAACCGAAGTTGTGCCCATTTGTCCCAAAGTGAATTAGTGTCACAGGTTGCGTAAAGTGCTTAGATTCAAGGGTGAGCCCGGGGGGACTCGAACTCCCCCCGACCTTCTGGTTCGTAGCAGAACAAGGTCACAATCTAAGTGCTTGTTCTGGTGTCGCTTATGGACCAACGGACGACCCTCTGACCCGCACAACGAGACCGAGCTGAGACCTAGCTTTAGCGATGGGAATCGAACCCAAAACTAAATCACTAAGTCTCGTTGATTCTACATCCCTTGCACCCGTCGCTCCTTGAAAAATGGCCCACGGGACCTCGGTTTTGGACTACAAATGGACTACGCTTTGTGCGATGCGTAATCGTTGGGTGGCGTGCGCT
>Ga0209180_10001101_pt1 | contig 13297 bp, 7 predicted proteins | sample CZO8metaG_3_FD_188355 | JGI IMG/M metagenome (GOLD analysis project Ga0209180, IMG submission 188355) | Vadose zone soil microbial communities from the Eel River Critical Zone Observatory, Northern California, USA - CZOApr15con2H2.8 metaG... | ecosystem: Environmental > Terrestrial > Soil >...
GTGGTCGTGTACGTGTACATGGTGCCGCAGTCGAAGCCCGAGCCCGTCGCCGGCGGCCACCTGATCGCCGCGGGCATCGCGCTGGCCGGCTGCGCCGCCCTGGTCCTCTGGATGGGCATCCAGCCCGACACCTTCGCCCGCCTGGCCCAATCCGCCACCACCACCTTCGCGAGATAGACCAAAAGCGTTTCAGGGGAGTGCGGGAGATCCGGGAGCGCGGGAGGTTTTTCTCTAAAAGAAGTTCTCCCGCGCTTCCGCACCTTCCGCCCTCCCTTGAAACGCTTTTAGTCAGGTTAGAGGCGGCGCAGCAATACGTAGACGGCGCCGAGGCCGCCGTCGTGGGGGCGGGCGGTGGCGAAGGCCAGGACGTGGTCCGAGAAGCGGGCCGTCTTCATCCAGCGCTTCAGGGCGTCCTTGAGGACGGGCATCTGGTCCTTCGAGTGCAGCCCGCGGCCGTGCACCACGAGGACGCAGCGCTTGCCGCCGTGCCGGGAGCGGGCCAGGAACGACTCCAGCTCCGCGCGCGCCTCCTCGCGGGTGAGCCCGTGCAGGTCGACGTGACCCTGCACCGCGAAGTCGCCGCGCCGCAGCCGCCGCAGCACGTGGTGGTCCAGGCCGCGCGCCGAGCCCTCGATGAACTCGTCCGAGTCGGCGATGTCGAACGGCGCCGCGCCGTTCACCAAGGCGCGCAGCTCGTCGTAGGCGGCCAGCTCCGGGTCGAGCGGTCCGTACGCCGTGGCGATCGGTTCCGGATCGGGCTTGATCCGCGCGCTCCGGTCCTCGAGCGGCGCCGCTCCCTCGACCGCCAGCGCCCACAGGTCCTCGTCGGAGAGCGGGCGCCGGGCATCCGCGGGCGGCGGGGCGGGAGGAGCGGGCGCCGCGGGAGCTGGTTTCTCCGGCGGGTCGGGTCTGTCCAGCTTGAGCGGCTCGAACGGGTTGTTGAACGGCTTCTTCCTCGGCACGGCGGGGAGCTTATCAGTCGCGGCGGAGGCCGAGGCGCTTCATCTTGCGCCAGAGCGTGGTGGTGGAGACGTCCAGCTCCCGCGACACCTGCTCCAGGCTGCCACCGGAGCGGGCGAGCGCCCGCTGGATGGCTTCGCGCTCGGCGTCGTCCACCTGCTGCGAGAGCGTCTTCACCGGGCCGTCCGCCGACCCGGCAGCGCCGGAAGCCGCGCCGCCCTGCCGCTCCAGGAAGACGTCGTCCGCGCCGATCGAGTCGCGCCGCGCCAGGGCGGCGGACTGCTCGATCACGTTCTCCAGCTCGCGCACGTTGCCCGGAAACGCGTGCGCGGTGAGCTTCAGCAACGCCCCCTGGGTCAAGATGCGCCGCGTGCCGTTGCGCTGGTTGAAGCGGTCGACGAAGTGCTGCGCGAGGAGCGCGATGTCCTCGCGCCGCTCGCGGAGCGGCGGCATGACCAGGGGCACCACGTTGAGCCGGTAGAACAGGTCCTCGCGGAAACGCTTCTCGGCGATCGCCTGCCGCAGGTCCTGGTTGCTGGCGGCCAGCACCCGGACGTCCACCGCGATGGAGGCGTTGTCCCCCACGCGCCGGATCTCGTGCTCCTGGATGACGCGCAGGAGCTTGGCCTGGAACGCGGGCGTGGTCTCCGCGATCTCGTCGAAGAAGAAGGTCCCGCCACCCGCCTCCTCGAGCAGGCCGCGGCGCAGCTTCACCGCTCCGGTGAAGGCGCCCTTCACGTGCCCGAACAGCTCGCTCTCCAGCAGGCTCTCGCTGATCGCCGCGCAGTTCACCGGCACGAACGGCCGCGCCGCCCGGCGCGAGTTGGCGTGGATGGCGCGGGCGATCAGCTCCTTGCCGGTGCCGCTCTCGCCGGTGATCAGCACCGTGACCTCGGTGGGCGCGATGCGCACCACCTTCGTGAGCAGCTCGCGCATCGGCGCCGACCGCCCCACCAGCTCCTCCAGCTTGTACCGGCGGCGGAACTCGTCGGAGAAGAGGCCGACGTCGACCAGCAGCTTGCGCTTCTCCAGCGCCCGCTGCACCCGCACCAGGAGCTCCTCCTCCTTGAACGGCTTCGAGACGTAGTCGTGCGCCCCCTGCTGCATGGCGGCCACGGCGCTCTCGACCGTCCCGTAGCCGGTCATCACGATGACCTGGGTGGTGGGCGAGATCTCCAGCGCGCCGCGCAGCACGGCGAGGCCGTCGAGAGGGGCCATCTTGAGGTCGGTGAGCACCACGTCGAACGGCTCGGCCAGGAGGCGCGACAGCGCGGCCTCGCCGCTCTCCGCCTCGGCGACGTCGTACCCGGCCTGCCGCAGCACCAGCGCGGTGGTGGTGCGCATGTTCCGCTGATCGTCGACGATCAGGACGCGGGGCGCCGGCGCGGCTGCCGCCCGTGGCGCGGTCGATTCGCTCATCGCGGAAGGCATCTCATAAGGGCCGCGCTGTGAAAAGCACAGCGCCGCCGCCAATCTCAAGAGCGCAGCGCCGCCCTATCGGCGGCGGCTGGCGGCGACTACCCGGAGAGCGGCAGGAGCAGGTGGAACTCGGTGCCGCGCTCGCTGTCCGAAAGCAACGCGCGGCCTCCGTGGCCCTCGGCGATGCGCTTGACCACCGCCAGGCCGAGCCCGGTGCCGGTCGGCTTGGTGGTGAAGAACGGCTGGAACACCTTCGAGCGCGCCTCGGGTGGGACGCCCACCCCGGTGTCGTGCACCGCGATGCGCGCCTGCGGCCCGGCGTCGGAGAGCACCCGGGCCGCGCTCACCGTCAGGACCCCGCCGTGCGGCATCGCCTGCAGCGAGTTGGTCACTAGATTTACCACCGCCTGGCGCAAGAGGCGCGCGTCGGCGCGCACCGGCGGCAGGCCCGGCTCGATCTTGAGGCGCACCTCGACCGAGCTCTCCTCGCCCGGGCTCTTCGTCGAGGCGATCGCCTCCTCCAGGACGGGCTGCAGCGCCACCGGCTGCAAGGTGGGCCGCAGCGGCCGCGAGTAGTCGAGCAGGTCGCCCACCATCCGGTTCAGGCGGTCCGACTCCTCGCCGACGATGTCCAGGAGGAGCCGCACGTCGCCTTCGGGCTGCAGCAGGCGCTTCAAGCTGCCCAGCGAGTTGAAGATCACGCCCAGGGGGTTTCGCACCTCGTGGGCGACCGAGGCCGCCATCTCGCCCAGGGCCGCGAGGCGCTCGCGCTCGATCAGCTCGGCCTGCGCGCGCGCCAGCTCGGCGTAGCTCTTGCGCAGGTCCTCGTAGAGGCGGGCGGAGAGGAGCGCGAGCGCGATCTGCTGGCAGACCGCCGTCGTCCGCTCCATCTCGGCCTGGGTGAACACCCGCGACCGCTCGGTATCGTCGAGCGTGACCACGCCCAGCACCTCGCCGTGCGCGACGAGCGGCACCACCAGCACCGCGCGCTCCCCCAGGTGCTCGACCAGCCGCCGCGAGGCCACCCGCAGCAGCATCGGGCCCTGCGCCTGGACGGCACGCCGTTGGCGGACCACCTCCGCGGAGAGCGAGGGCTGGTCGAGCCGCAGCTCCACGCCGCGCATGAACTCCTCGTGCTCGGGGCTGCACGCCGCGACCCGCAGGACCTGCGCCGCCGGATCGAGCAGCAGCACGAACCAGTTGCTCGCGTCCACCAGCTTGCGCAGCGTCTGCCCCGCGGCCCTCAGCAGCGGCTTGATCTCCAGCGCGCCGGCGAACGAGCGGCTCACCTCGTTGAGCAGCGTCATCTCCTCCGCGCGGGCGCGCTGCTCGGCGTAGAGGCGGGCGTTCTCCAGCGCCACCGAGAGCTGCGCGCAGACCGCGTCGAGGATGCGCAGCTCGTCGGCGGTGAAGTCGCGCTCTCCCACGCGCGCCAGGCACAGCGCCCCCAGGACGCCGCGCCCGCCGGGGAGCCGCACCGCCGCGCAGCGAGCCAGGCGCACCGGGCCCGATCCCGTGCGCAACGTGCAGGACGCGAGCACCGTCTGCTGCAGCTGCGCCGCGCAGCCGGGCCCGCCGGCCCACGGGACGCGCGCCGGCAGGCCGTCCGCGGGGCCCGCCTTGGCCTGCGCCCAGGAGAGCCGCAGCTCTCCCTCCGCGGCGGGCTGCTCGTACACCGCCGCCAGGTCCGCCTCAACGAGTTGCAGCAGGCGCGCGCTGGCGGACTCCAACAGTTCGCGCTGATCGAGCTTGCCGGTGATGGCGCCCGACAGATCCTGAAGGAGGGCCAGCTCGTCGGCGCGGCGGCGCTCCCGCTCGAAGACGTCGGCGCCCGCCACCGCCGCCGAGAGGAGCTGCGCGACGTGGCTGGCGAGCCGCAGGTCCTGGGCGGCGAAGATCCGCTCTCCGCGGGACATGAGGGTGAGCACGCCCACCGGAACGTCGTGCGACATGAGCGGCACGGTGAGCACGGAGCGCGAGCGGAAACGCTGCACGACGGCGGGATCGATGCGCTCGTCGGCAGCCGCGTCGGGGGCCGCCTGCGGCTGCCGGCTGGAGAACGCGAGCGTCGCCATCGAGCGCGTGTTCATCGGCAGGGTGAAGCCGGGGACGACGCCGGGAGGCGCCTCGGGGTCCTCCACCGCCGCCAGCTGCAGCGCCGCTCCGCCGGGCTCGGGCAGGTAGAGGTACGCGGCGCTGCACCGCAGGACGCGCACCGCGACGCGCGCGCCGGCCTGCAGCACGCGCGACAGGTCCAGGTGCCCCAGAGCCGAATGCCCCAGCTCCAGCAAGAGCGAGAGCTCCTCCACCCGGCGGTGCGTCTGCTCGAACAACGTCGCGGTGAGCAGCGTGACGGCGAGCTGCGCTCCCAGGGTGGAGAGGAGGCGCAGGTCCTCGGTGCCGACGGGGGAGTCCCGCACCGCGAGCAGCACGCCGTGCACCGCGTCTCCGACCTGCAGGGGCAGGGCGATGGCATTGTGCCCCTCGGCGGGCGGCAGCGGCATGCCGGCGGGGGCCACCGGGACCACGCCGTGAGGCGGCGTGCTCAGGCGGCGCGACGAGGGGCCGACCGCGCCGTCGGGTCCGACCGTGAAGAGCACCGGCTCGCCCGACCGCGCGCTCTCGGCCCAGGGCGTCGGCGCGGCCAGCGGCTCGGCCGCCGCCAGCGTGCGCGCGGTGAAGCCGCGCTGCGCCGCGATCAGCAGCGCCTCGTCCTCGCGCCGGAGCACCGCCGCGCGCGGCAGCGACGCCTCGTCGGCCAGCCGTTCCAGCGCGGCGGAGAGCGACTCGCCCGAGGCGAGGCTGGCGCTGGCGCGCGCCACGCGGTTGACCGCCAGCAGCTCGCGGTTCGAGCGCGCCAGCTCGTCCATGCGGCGCAGCGTGTCCAGCGCGGCGCCCAGTTGCTGGCCGAAGAGGCCGAAAGCGCTCGCCACGGTGGCGTCCAGGCCGGCGCCGGTGGCGGACAGCGCCAGGTGCGGCGCCCCGTCCACCGGCACCAGGCAGAACATCGCGCTGGGCGGAATCGCGCCCGCGAGCTGGTCGCGCTCCTTGCCGAGGGCCCGGGCGATGACGGCGGGCAGGTCCTCGATCAGCGACCCGTGGGCGCTGCCCGGCTCCGGCAACAGCTCGCGGAACGCCGCGACGGGCAGCTCTTGCGGCCAGCGCTGCCGCAGGGCCGCGATGCCGGCGTGCGCCGGCGCACCCAGGTCCAGGAGCTGGAACGTCTCGCCGGACACCGCGCTGAAGTGGACCGAGAGCCCGGCGGCGGCCAGCCGGTCGGCCACGAGCCGGAGGATCCCCTCCTGCGTCGCCTGGCGCTGCGCGGAGACGGCCACGTCGGCGAAGGCGCGGATGAGCTGGGCGGTGCGGGCGCGGCCGCGTTCGTCGCTGCACAGGAGCAGGAAGGCGCCCGAGCCGGCGGAGGGATAGCCGGAGATGCGCACGCGCGCCGGGATCGGAGAGCCGTCGCGCGCACGCAGCGCGAAATCGTACTCCTCCAGCTCGCTCCGTCCTTCCGAGCGCGCGAGGTGGCGGGCGAGGAGCCTCTCCGCATCCTCCGGAGCGAGAAAGGCGTGGAACGGGTCCTCGGAGGCGAGCAGCTCGTCCCGCCCGCGCCCGAGCAGCCTGCAGAACCGATCGTTGGCGGCCAGCACGCGCGCGGCGCGCATCACCAGCGCCGGCATCGGGATCTGCGCGAGAAACGGATCGATCCCGTCGTCGGGCGCGATCCGCTCGGCGCTCATCGCTCCCGTTCCTTGCGCAAGACGCGCTTGTCGCCCACCCGGAGGGTGACGCGTTCCTTGTCGAACCACTCGGCGAGCGGGATGGTGAACTTCCGGCTCTGGCCGGTCAGCTCCTTGAAGCCCTGCGCGTCGATCGAGCCGTGCTGCTGGAGGTGCTCCACCAGCCGCGCGCGCAGATCGTGGAGCGCGGCGGACGCGAACCACAGCTCCTCGCTGACCTTCACCGCCCGGCCCTTGGCGGCCAGCGACTTGAGCAGCTGCTGGGTCCTCTGCGGCGTCTGCTCCGCCAGCGCGGGCAGCTCGTCGGTGCGGGGCGGGGCGAGACCCGCGGACTCGAGCACCGAGGCGAGCTTCTCCTGGGCGTCGGCGTCGGGCCCGGTGAGCGGCGCGGCCGCGCTGGCCGGCCGGACGCGCTCGGCGTCCTGGCGAAGCTCTCCCGCCTCGGCCAGCTGCGCGAGCGCGCGGGCGAAGAGGCGCGGCGGGGGCGAGCCGGCGCGCTGGCGCAGCTCCTCCTTGGCGATGCTGGGGTCGAGCGGCGATTCCCTGGCGTGGTCCGAGAGACGGGCGGCGAGCTTCAGCTCGAGCTTGCGCAACAGCCCCGCGTGCACGTAGAGGCGCGCGTCGCGATCGAAGAGCAGCGCGCGTCCGAGCTGCGCGAGCCGCTCCAGGGCCCGGTCCGCGGACTTGAAGGTGAAGGCGCCGCGCGCGGCGAGACGCGCGGGGGAGCACCCGAGGTGGCCCGACTCCAGCACCAGCTCTTCCGCCTGGGCGAGCGGGTCGTCGCCGGCCAGCGCCCGCAACGCCTGAACGTCCGCCTCGCGGCGGCGCCGCCGGCGCGGCGCGACCGACAGGATCCGCCCGCCGCCCAGGGTGCTGGCATGCGCCCGCGCAGCCGCGGCGAGCCGCCCGGGCGCCGGCGCGGAGCCCTCGGCCGGCTTCCCCAGCTCGCCGCGGAGGAGGAAGCGAAGCCCTGCTAGCGCCGCCACGGGGGTGCCCAGCCGCAGCTGGGCCACCGCGCGCTCGCCGGGGAGCAGCTGGGCGCGATCGACCAGGGCGACCACGGCCTGCGCCTGGGCGGTGCCGATGTGGGCGAGCAGGCGCGTGCGATCCTTGAGCGGCCGCGCCGCCCAGGGGAGCAGCTCCAGCTCGACGTCCAGCACGTGGGCAGGCCCGGTCGCCTCGAGCGTGCCGGCAGCCACCAGCGCCGATCCGCGGGGCGCGCCCGCCACCTCGATCCCGGCGAGGTTGGCCGCCGTCCGCTGTCCCGCCTGCGCGCGGGGAACGGTCTGCCCGTGCACCTGGACGCCGCGGACGCGCACGCCGCGGGCCGTGGCGGACGCGCCGACCACGTCGACCTCGTCGCCGGCCTGCAGCGCGCCGGAGAACAACGTCCCGGTGACCACCGTGCCGAATCCCTTCACGCCGAAGGACCGGTCGAGCGGGAGGAACAGCGGCCCCTGGTCCGAGCGCGGCGTATCGAGCTGCATGCGCACCGCCCCGGCGATGGCGCGGACCAGCTCCGGCAGGCCCTGCCCGGTGCGCGCCGAGCACTCCACGATGGGCGCCTCTTCCAGGAACGATCCGGCCAGGAGGTCCTTCAGCTCGAGGAGCAGGAGGTCGCGGTGGTCGAGGCCCAGCGCGGGCAGGAGGTCGGACTTGGTGAGCGCGACGACGCCCGCCTTCACCCCCAGCAGCCGGAGCACGTCGAGGTGCTCCGCCGTCTGCGGCATGGGGCCCTCGTCGGCCGCCACGCACAGCACGGCGACGTCCACCCCGAAGGCCGCGCCGACCATCGCGCGCAGGAAGCGCTCGTGGCCGGGCACGTCCACCACCCCCGCCGTGCCGATCCCGGGCAGCTCCAGGTGGGCGTAGCCCGCCTCCAGCGTGATGCCGCGCCGCTTCTCTTCCGGAAGCCGGTCGGTGTCGATGCCCGTCAGCGCCTTGACCAGCGCCGTCTTGCCGTGGTCGACGTGCCCGGCGGTCCCGATCACCACTCGCAGCGGGGCGCTCACTCGTCCACCCAAGAGACGCCCGGCGCCAGCCTGGCACGGTCCAGGCGCGGCTCGCCCTGCAGGATCGCCACCGGCGCCGCGCAATACAGCGTGGAGAAGAGGCCGGCGGGCCGGTGGTTCCCGCTGCGCTTCAAGCCGCCGAACGGCAAGCGCCCGCTGGCGCCGACCGTGGGCGCGTTCCAGTTCACCACGCCGCACTCGAGCCCGGAGAGGCACCGCTCGAACGCCTCGCGGCTCGCGGTGTGGACGCTCGCGGCCAGTCCGTAGTCGGTGGCGTTGGCGATGGCCACGGCCTCGTCTGCGGTGGCCGCGTCGTAGACGGCCAGGTCCGGGCCGAACAGCTCCTCCCGCTCGTACGCGGAGCCCTTGCGCTCGCGCACGCGGTGCACGCCCGGCGTGACGTAGGATCCCCGCAGGCCACCCGGGGAGAGCGGACGCGGCTCGAGCACCGTCTCGGCCGCTTTGCTTACGCCGGCGAGGAACTTCGCCAGGGCCGCTTCCGACGCGAGCGGCCCCATGAACACGCCGTCCCGCAGCGGGTGCCCGATGGAGAGCCGCTGCGCGGCCGCCGCGATGCGGGCAGCGAGCGCATCGGCGCGCGCCGGCGGGCCCTCGACGATCAGCCGGCTGGCGGCGGTGCAACGCTGCCCGGCGGAGACGAACGCGGAGAAGACGGCGTCGTAGACCGCCTTTTCCAGGTCGGCGTCGCGCAGCACCAGGGCGGCGTTCTTCCCACCCATCTCCAGCGCGAGCAGCTTGGTCTGCCCCAGGCAGGCGCGCTGGATGGCCTGGCCGACCGCCCAGCTCCCGGTGAACAGCACTCCGTCCACCCCTGGATGCACGGCGAGCGCGGCGCCCACCGGGCCCGGGCCCTGCACCAGGTTGAACACGCCCGGCGGGACGCCCGCCTCGGCCAGACAGCGCGCGTACAGCTCCGCCGCGTGCGGCGCGATCTCGCTCGGCTTGAACACCACCGCGTTCCCGCAGGCGAGCGCCGGCAGCACGTGCCCGTTGGGGAGGTGCACGGGGAAGTTGAACGGTCCCAGCACCGCCAGGACGCCCAGCGGCCGGAAGCGGCACTCCGCGCCGGCCTGGCCGGGCGCGGGGAACGGCGCCACCAGCCGCAGACCGTCCTCCACCGTGATCGCCGCCTTGGCCACGCAGGCCTGCACCTCGGCGCGCGACTCCCACAGGGGCTTTCCCACGTCGAGCGCGATGGCGCGCGCCAGCTCCTCCTCGCGCGCCTTCAGCACCTCGCCGATGCGGCGGACCAGGGCGGTCCGCTCGGCGGGAGGCCGGGCTGCCCAGGAAGGTTGCGCCGCGCGCGCCGCGTCCACGGCCCCGTCCACCTGCGAGGCGGCCCATCCGTGGCGGCCGAGGAGGACGGTGACGTCGGCCGGCGAGCGGTCCTCGATGACCCCCTCCGGGCGCTGCGGCTCGGCGAACGTTCCGGCGACGAAGTCCACGGCAGGCGAATAACACTGCCTTGCCCCCGCTGGCCACGCGGAAAGGCGCGCAGAGGGTCCGCGCTGTATAGATGCGCGGTGGCTTTGGCACGTCCGGAGCGGGCAGTCCCCAGGCTGCTCACCCAGGCGGCGGTGCTTCCCGCGGCGCTCAGCGCACTGGTGGCGCTGGTGCTGGTGGGGGAGGTGCGCGCGCTCACCTCGCTCGCCCGGTGGGTGCAGCACACCGACCAGGTCATCGACGCGGCCCACCAGCTGGAGCGGGTGCTCATCGCCCGCGAGTCCGCCTTCCGCGGATTCATGAACGTCCCGCGCGAGGATTTCCTCGCGCCCTATACCCGCACCTCGAAGGTGGTGGAACAAGGCTGGAATCGCCTCCTGCAGCTGGTCGCGGACAACCCGGCGCAGCAGGCGCGGCTCCGGGCGCTGATGCCGCTGTGGCGGGAGTGGGAGGCGTTCGTCGTCCGGTGCATCGACCTGCGCCGCAGCGGCGAGGAAGTCGCGGCGCGCTCGCTGGAGGCCTCGGGCTTCGCGCGCGAGCGGATGGAGGGCCTCCGGGCCGGGCTGGGCGATTTCGTGCAGGTCGAGGAGGGCCTGCGCGACGAGCGGACCCAGCGCGAGCAGAGGTGGGCCTCGCGCATCACCGGGGGCAGCGTGGCGATGCTGCTCCTCCTCGGCATCCTGCTCGGGCTCATCGCCCGCCGGCAGCTCCGGACGGTGGTGCGCGGGTACTCGGGCGCGCTCACCGCCGCCCAGCAGGTGACGGCGCTCCGCGAGGAGTTCCTCACGGTGGCGGCGCACGAGCTGCGCACTCCGCTCACCGCGCTGCAGCTCGATCTGCAGCGCATCCGGCGGCTGGAGCGCGATCGGTCGGGTCCGGCGCTGGCCGACCAGCTCGCCACCGCGCTCCGCCAGACGCACCGCCTCGGGTCGCTGATCGAGTCGCTGCTCGACGCCTCGGCCCTGGCCGGCGACGCGCCGGTGGAGCTGCATCCCGAGGCGCTCGACCTGGGCAAGCTGGCGCGCGAGATCGTCGGGCGCCTCCGGGCCGAGCTCGACCAGGCGGGGTGCGCCGTCACCGTGGAGGGAGGCCCGGCGCGGGGCGTCTGGGACCGGGCGCGCGTGGAGCGCATCGCGAGCACGCTGCTGCGCAACGCCTGCAAGTACGGCGAAGGAAGGCCGGTGCGCGTCGTGGTCGAGGAGGCCGGCGACGAGCGGCTGCTGTCGGTCGCGTGGCGGGCCAGACCTTCCAGCGCGCCAGCTGACCGGTCCCTCCGGGTCGCGATCATGACCAAGAACGTTTCCAGGGAGCGCGGGAGAGACGGGAGCGGGGAAGGAACTGCTTCTGGTTCTCTTCTGCACGCGACTCATGAGCCGATTCTCCCGCCCTCCCGATCCTCCCGCGCTCCCCTGAAACGCTTTAGTCAAAAGGGATGGTGTGGAGGCGGTCGCCGGGGCGGGCGCCCAGGGCGTCGCGGGCCGCGGCGGGCAGCCGGACTTCGCTGTCGCGGAAGCCACACAGCGCGCGCACCGCGCGGAAGCGGTTGCGCCCCTGCGCGCGCTCGAGGGCAACCAGGCAGGGCTCGATCTCACCCGGGGCGCGCTCGGCGCCGGCGGGAAGGTCCTCCTCCCCGAGGCGCGCCCGCCGGTAGCGGCGGATCGGCTCGACGTCGCGCGTCGCCGCCGAGTAGTGCGGGCCGCCGTCGAACGGATCGATGCGCTCGTCGTAGCGGAAGCCGATCTTGGTGAGCATCTGCTTGGCGCCGGCGGTCTCCGGGCCCACCTCGCCGATGGCGTCCTGGATCTTCTGGGTGAACAGCGTGGCGTAGATCTCGCCCGGCGGGAACAGTTGCTGGATGAACTCCTTGTTCTGCCGCGAGAGCCGGTCGGCCTCCTGGTAGGAGAGGCCGGTGAACTTGCGCCCCAGCGCCTCCCAGAGCGGGCTGCGCCTGTCCTCCTCGAGCTTGGGGAGCAGCTCGACCAGCACGCGGTCGCGGAAGCGCGAGGGGTGCATGGCGATGTAGAGGAAGCGGACGTAGCTGAGCTGCTTGCCGGGCTTGTCCGGCCCGCCCCGGTAGCCGGGGTCCACCACCAGGCCGCCGATCTCCGTCGGGCCGTCGAAGTTGTAGCCGATCGAGAGCACGCGGTGGCGGAAGTGCCGGTCCACGTTGGCGCTGTAGTGCTCCTTCTCGTACACGTCGAAGAAGACGTGCGGCGCGTCCCGGGTGCCGTGCTGCGCGATGATCAACGACGCGCCCACCACCCGCTCCGAGCGGGGCTCCTCGAGCACGAAGACGTACTCGCGCTGGAAGGGGTTCTTCACCCGCGCGTCGAACGACCGCGCCGACCAGTCGAGGATGCGCAGCAGCTCGCGCTCGTCGTCGGGCAGGTTCACCGTGTTCAGCTCGCGCGCCAGCTTCTGCAGCGCCGGCAGGTCGCTCTTCTGGACGTCGCGGATTACGTACATGCAGTTCCCATGAAAAGCGTAGCGCCGCCGAATACGGCGGCGGCTAGGAGCACAGCTCCAGGAGGATCTGCTCGTATACCTCGATCGCGCGCTCCAGTTGCGCCGTCTCGATCCGCTCGTTGGGAGTGTGCGCGTTCCCGGTGGAGCGCCCCGGCCCGATCACCACCGCCTGGCATCCCCTGCGCGCGAACACCCCGGCCTCGGTGCTGGTCGGCTTGGCGCGGGGGGCAGGGTCGAGGCCCGAGCGCGAGAGGACGCGCCCGATCGACGCGACCAGCTCCGCGCCCCCGTCCAGCGACATGCCGCCCGCGTTCCGCGTCACCTCGACGCGCAGGGACAGCTCGCCGCCGCCCAGGCCGCGCACCCACTCCTGCGCCTTCTCCTCGAAGGCGCGCAGCAGCGCGTCCGGGTCGTGCTCCGGCAACAGGCGCGCGTCGAGGGTCGCGTGCGCCGCCGCGCGCCCGTAGACCTCCCCGGCGGCTGCCTCGCCTTCGGACTCGAGCACGTTCAGCCCGCCGACCGCGCCGGGAGGGTCGAAGCGCGGGTCCTCGCGCGGGGGCAGGTCCCGCAAGAGGCCCAACCACAGGTCTTCCAGCGCTCCCGCGGTCACGACCGCCCGCCAGAGGTTCGGCCGGGGCGGGGCGGCGGGAAGGAAGCGCACCTCGTCCGGCGCCGGATCCCCCGAGTCTCGCGGCGCGGGCACCTCGAGCACGCAGCTCGCGGGGACCACGTTCGCCGAGGTGCCTCCCGCGGCCGAGAGGAGCGGCGTCCCGGCCGACCGGGCCCAAGCCAGCGCGCCGCGGATGGCGTTCTTGCCCAGGTGCGGCGTCGAGCTGTGCGCGGCCTTGCCCGCGAAGGCGAGCCGCTCGACTCCGGGACCCGCGCTGACGACCACGCGCGCCTTCGAGTCGGTCACCGTGCACCGGACCACGGCATAGCCCTTGTGCGCGGTGATCAGCTTGAGCTCGCTGGGCTCGCCGCAGAGCACGAAGCGGGGCTGGATCTCCTGGAACAGGGCGCTCGCCGCGAACCGCCGCGCGCCGCGCAGCCCGACCTCCTCCCCGCAGGTGCCGAGCAGCCAGAAGGGCCGCGCGAGCTTCCTGCCGCGCAGCCGCCGCGCCGCCTCGATCTTGCAGAGGGCGTCGAGCTTCACGTCGGCGCAGCCGAGACCGAACAGCGTCCCGTCCCTGGCCGTCAGCGCCCACGGGTCGCCGCCCGTCTCGGTCCAGCGAT
>Ga0209180_10001104_pt1 | contig 13288 bp, 10 predicted proteins | sample CZO8metaG_3_FD_188355 | JGI IMG/M metagenome (GOLD analysis project Ga0209180, IMG submission 188355) | Vadose zone soil microbial communities from the Eel River Critical Zone Observatory, Northern California, USA - CZOApr15con2H2.8 metaG... | ecosystem: Environmental > Terrestrial > Soil >...
GCCAAAAGTCGATTGGCCGGCAGCCCACGGCATGGACAACAAGATTGCAATCAAGAATACCGATACCTTGCGCAACATGTTTCGAGTCCCCCTATTCCCTTGCGCGCGATTCAAGTGCGCGCAGCAATGTCTGGAAAATACAGGGACGTCCGTAAAGAAGTCGTGAGCGATTTCATCAAAGAGTTGATAGCTTGAATGGGTTTCTTGAATCGAGCGCGAAAACATCAGCTGCCCAGACTCGGCTGCTAAGTCTTGTTTTCCTTAAGAACTGCCCGCCGTTACTTACGGAATCCTTATAAATGGCTCAGGACTTCTTCAACAGCGTTTCGCTATCTTGCCTCTTGGTTGTCGAGATCGGCCGAGTTCTTCGAGTCCAGTGGACTGGGGAAGGCTGCTGAGCTTGTGCGTGAGGCGGGGTGGAGCTATGACTTTAATTGTCCTAGCAACGACTTGTTTCCTGGCTTGTGCCTTTTACGTTTACGTTCTGTTTCACTGGATGCGAGACACGAAGCCCAGAACGACAACTCGTCCCGCGGCTGAAAACCAACTCGATAAAAAATACGGGAAGAAAGGCCCGCACATCATTGGCCCCCGTAGTGCTACGAGTAGAGATGGCCGCTCTGCGTCCCGGTCAACGTGGGCTGCCAGCAGGGCGGAGCGGTCGCGCGGTAGCATGCCTGATCGCCATGAGTGTGAACGGACTGCGCACGAAACGATCGCGAGATCTTGGAGTTTGGGCAGGAGAATCTAGTCGGGTGATTTTGTACACGTCGGCCTGTGATGCAAGTCACATCGTTCGTGCGATGTCGGCAAGACTCAGAACGCGCTTTCTTTGCAAATTACTGTACAGGAGAGATGTATGCGCATATTCAGAAAGAAAAGTGGTTTCGTGTGGCTGGTACTGACTGCATTGCTCTGTTCCAGCGCGGTTTCCAGCCGCGTATTCGCGGACGACAAGGAGACTGCGGCTCCACCACCGAAACCGACGCTGGTAAAGCCCGATTCGCCAGCTCCGCTCACAGAACGTGAGCGCTGGATGCTGGACCGCATCGAGCAACTCGAAAAGCGAATGGCGGAGATGGAGTCCAAAGGCAATTCGAGCGAGGCTTCGACATCCGCTGCATCAGCAACCGGAGTCGCCGGGACAGTGGCGCCATCGGAGCGCGTGGCCTCCAAAGAGGAATCCAACGTCGCCTCGGCCGGGGAGACTGTCGCCGCAACCAAGCAGGTGAGCACTGCGGCGAATCAGAAGCCCGCAAAAGCGGAGCCATTCGCCTTCGCCGACTTTACTTGGCTGACTGGCAACGCGCGAACCAAAGAATCGCCGTTGGACACAAAATTCTTTACCCCGGAAATTCGCGCCGACGTCGATTACATCTACGATTTCAATCATCCCAAAGACAACACGATCGGCGGGTCGAGCGAGGTTTTCAGGGCCAATGAAGTCCAGGTAACGCAGCTGGGCGTCGGCGGCGACTTTCACTACGACAATGTTCGCGCGCGTTTGATGACGCAGTTTGGTTTGTATTCGCAGACGACGCCGCGCAATGACGCCAGCCCCTCGCGTGGCCAATGGAATCTGGATAATGCTTACCGGTACATATCGGAAGCGTACGGCGGCTACCACTTCAACGCCCTGCATGGGATCAATGTCGACGCCGGAATCTTTATGTCCTATGTCAGCCTCTTCAGCTACTACCAATTCGACAACTGGACGTATCAACCGTCGTATGTTTCATCGAACACACCGTGGTTCTTCAACGGTGTGCGTGTTCAAATTTTCCCCACCGAACACCTGAAAATCGAGCCGTGGTTCGTCAACGGCTGGCAGTCCTACGGACGTTTCAACAACCGCCCTGGTGTAGGGTTGCAGATTCTGTGGCGGCCGAACGGCTGGCTATCAGTCCTGGGGAATCAGTACGCCTTGGGTGCGGATGCGCTGAACACGCCGGGCCGCATTCGCTATCACACGGACGATAGCATTCAGGTCAAATACTACGACCACCCCGAAAATTTCCTCAGCAAAGCCGCCTTCTCGCTGACCGGTGATATGGGGTGCGAACACGGCGGCGGCGTCAGCTGCGCTGGTAATTCTGCAAAGGGCCCCAAGCAGAGCTTCCTTGGTTACATGGTCTACAACCGTCTGTGGTTCGATCGCGACAAGTACGCGCTGACGCTCGGCGGCGGAAAAATCAATAATCCGGGACGCTATCTGGTGCTGCTGCCGCCGATCAACGGCGCTACGGCTGCTTCGGGAACGCCCTACTTCACGGAGAATCCGGGCGATCCGTACAAGGCCTGGGATGTGTCGGGAACTTTTGACTGGATGCCCAGCCAGTACATTACTTTTCGCTGGGAATATAACCATCGTGCCGCGAACGTGCCATACTTCTCCGGATCCGGCGGAGTCACGCCTCCCGGAGGCAACACTGGCAAGCCTTCCTCACTGGTTTGCCTCAGCGGTTTCACCACTTGTGACGGCTCGCCAGCAAATACCTGGCTGCCAGATCTTCGCAAGACCGAGAACCGGCTCAACATGGCAATACTCGTCAAGTTCTAGATTCCGGACCGGAGGAATGTGCTCATGCTAGACATCATCTTCTTGGCGGCGACTGCGCTGTTTTTCACGTTGGGGATTTTCTACGTTCGCGGCTGTGAACGATTGAAATAGGAGTGACTCTATGAACGCAGGTGATGCGGCACTGCTGGTGATTTGCGTGCTTCTGTTCGGCTATTTGCTGTACGCCCTGCTGAAGGCAGAGGAGTTCTGAACATGACCGCCAATGGGTGGTTTCAAATCGGTTTCTTTCTCCTGGTGATCTTTCTGCTCACGAAGCCGCTTGGCGTCTTCATGACGCGAGTGTTCAGTGGAGAAAAAACGTTCCTGGACCCCATCCTGCGGCCAGTGGAGCGGATCGTCTACCGGCTGACCGGTGTGGACGAAAAGCACGAGATGCGCTGGACGGAGTATGCCGTCGCTATGCTTCTCTTTAGCGGCGTTTCCATGGCCTTGCTTTACCTGATTGAGCGCACTCAGAAATGGCTGCCGTTTAACCCGCAGAAATTTGGCAACGTAGAGCCTGGTCTGGCGATTGGCACGGCTGCATCGTTTACCACCAATACGAACTGGCAAGCTTATGTTGGGGAATCCACCATGAGCTACCTCACGCAAATGGCGGGGCTGGCCTATCACAACTTTGTCTCCGCTGCGGTCGGCATTGTCCTGGCCATCGTGGTGATCCGCGGCATCGCTCGCAAGGAAACGGATAGACTCGGAAACTTCTGGGTGGATACGACGCGTTGTCTCCTGTGGGTCCTGCTTCCCATCTGCCTGGTTGGTTCCCTGGCGCTCGTGTCCCAGGGCGTCGTGCAGAACTTGAAGCCGTATACGAAGGTGGAGTTGGTCGAGCCTCAGACTGTTCAGGTGACCGGCGCGGACGGCAAAACCACGACCCAGACGGTGAACCAGCAGGTGATTGCGCAAGGCCCCGTGGCATCGCAGGAGGCAATCAAGGAATTCGGGACGAATGGCGGTGGTTTTTTTGGCGCCAACAGCGCGCATCCATTCGAGAACCCCACGCCGCTCGCCAACTTCTTTGAAATGGTATTGATCTTCGCAATCCCCTCCGGCCTTACCTACACGCTCGGCCGGATAACGGGCTCGCAACGGCACGGATGGGCTGTGTGGGCGGCCATGGCGTTCTTGTTTTTGGCCGGCGTGACAACCGCCTATTGGGCCGAAGCCAGAGGCAATCCACTATTGGCGGGCACGGACCAGGGGGTAAGCGCCCTGCAGCCCGGCGGAAACATGGAAGGAAAAGAGGTGCGCTTCGGAATCGCGAACTCCGCCTTGTTCGCTACGGTGACGACCGACGCGAGCTGTGGCGCGATCAACGGTCAGCACGATTCGTTTACGCCCCTTGGCGGCATGGTTCCGTTGATCAACATCATGCTCGGAGAGGTGGTCTTCGGCGGAGTGGGAGCCGGTCTGTACGGGATGATTGTGTTTGTGATTCTCGCCGTGTTTATTGCCGGATTGATGGTCGGCCGAACGCCTGAGTACCTGGGAAAGAAAATTGAATCATATGACGTGAAGATGGCCATGCTCGCGATTCTCATTCTGACGCTGACGATCCTCGGTTTTTCCGCCGTCGCCATCGTCAAGCCTTTTGGAACGTCGAGCATTTCCAACCCCGGGCCGCACGGATTGTCGCAGGTCCTTTACGCCTACGTCTCCTCGACCGGAAACAACGGCTCGGCTTTCGGGGGTTTGAGCGTGAACACCATGTGGTACAACATCAGCACGGCTGCGGCTCAACTGCTGGGCCGATTCTTCATGATCATTCCGGTTCTTGCCATTGCCGGAAGCCTAGCCAAGAAAAAAACGGTCCCGGAATCAGCCGGGACGTTCCCTGTGACCGGTGGATTGTTCGCCGGTTTGCTGGTTTCCACGATTTTGATTGTGGGTGCTCTTACTTTCTTCCCGGCTCTGAGTCTGGGACCGATTCTCGAACACCTGCTGATGCACGCAGGAAAGGCTTTCTGAGGTGTCTATGGACCCCGTCGCTCAAATCAGGAAAAAGTCGCTCGCCGACAGCGCCATCCTTTCGCGAGCCATTCTGGATTCTTTTCGGAAACTGAATCCGCGCACGATGGTCAAAAACCCGGTGATGTTCGTCGTGGAGGTGGGCGCCGTCCTGACGACGATCCAGCTCGCGTGGAACGCTTTTCACGGTGCGGGGCACCTCGGTTTTGGGCTGCAGATCACGCTTTGGTTGTGGTTCACGGTTCTCTTTGCCAATTTCGCCGAGGCCATGGCCGAAGGCCGGGGCAAGGCCCAAGCCGACACCCTGCGTAAGGCGCGCGCCGACACCCAAGCTTGTTGCATGAGGAGCGATGGCACGATTGACACCGTGCCGAGTTCGAAGTTGCGTTCCGGGGACATTGTAGTTGTCACCGTTGGGGAATTCATTCCGGGAGACGGTGAGGTCATCGAAGGCGTGGCGTCGGTCGACGAGTCGGCGATCACGGGCGAGTCCGCGCCGGTTATCCGAGAATCCGGCGGGGACCGCTCCGCGGTCACTGGTGGAACACGCGTGCTCTCAGATGAGATCAAGGTACGCATCACGTCGAATCCCGGGGAGACCTTCCTCGACCGCATGATCAAGCTCGTCGAAGGAGCCTCGCGTCAAAAAACGCCTAACGAAATTGCACTGAACATCTTGTTGGCCGGTCTCACGATCATCTTTCTCCTCGCTGTTGTTACCCTTCAGCCGTTTGCCATCTATTCCGGTGCTCCGCAGAATATCTTCGTGCTGGTCTCGCTTCTCGTTTGCTTGATCCCCACGACTATCGGAGGGCTACTGTCCGCCATCGGCATCGCTGGGATGGACCGCATGATTCAGCGAAATGTCATCGCGATGTCGGGGCGCGCTGTGGAAGCGTCGGGCGACGTGGATGTGTTATTGCTGGACAAGACGGGAACGATCACTCTTGGAAACCGCGCGGCCACCCAATTCTATCCTGCACCCGGCGTCGAAGAGGCTTATCTCGCCGATGCCGCGCAGCTTTCGTCGCTGGCGGACGAAACTCCAGAAGGGCGCTCCATCGTTGTGCTGGCAAAGGAGCGCTACAAGCTTCGCGGCCGCGATCTTGCTTCTCACGCGGCGATTTTCATCCCATTCTCCGCACAAACGCGAATGTCTGGCGTGGATATGGACGGTCGGGAAATCCGCAAAGGCGCTCTGGAAACGATTAGCCGTTTGACCGCCAGCCGCGGCAACGCAGTTCCGGCCGAACTGCAGGTGTGTGTTCGGGAGATTTCCAATGCCGGCGGCACGCCGCTGCTGGTCGCGGAAAACTGTCGCGTCCTGGGCGCGATCGCTCTGACGGACATCGTCAAGGGGGGCATGAAGGAGCGTTTCGCCCAGCTTCGCGCCATGGGAATTCGCACGATGATGATCACGGGTGACAACCCGCTGACTGCGGCTGCGATCGCTCGCCAAGCCGGCGTCGACGATTTCCTCGCCGAGGCCAAGCCGGAAGACAAGATGGCGCTCATCAAGAGTGAACAGGCGAAGGGAAAGCTCGTAGCCATGACCGGCGACGGCACGAACGACGCTCCGGCTCTCGCCCAGGCGGATGTCGGGGTGGCGATGAACACCGGCACGCAAGCGGCCAAGGAAGCCGGAAACATGGTGGATCTCGACTCCAACCCCACCAAGCTCATCGAGATTGTCGAAATCGGCAAACAATTGTTGATCACGCGCGGTGCACTCACGACGTTCTCGGTCGCCAACGACGTTGCCAAGTACTTCGCGATCATACCCGCTATGTTTGCCGTGGCATTCCCCGTGCTCGGCGTCCTGAATGTAATGCATCTGCATACGCCGGAATCGGCAATCCTCTCGGCCGTAATTTTCAACGCCCTGATTATCGTTGCGCTCATCCCGCTGGCACTTCGCGGGGTACGCTATCGTCCGCTCGGCGCAGCAGCCCTGCTGAAGCGCAATTTGCTGATCTACGGGCTAGGTGGAATCATTGCGCCGTTTATCGGAATCAAATTCATCGACGTAGTGCTGACGTATCTTCGGGTTGTTTGAGGAATTTATGAAAAAGAATTTTCTGATCTCGCTGTGGTTCACTTTGGTGACGACGGTGATCTTTGGATTGCTGTACCCGCTGGTTGTCACCGGGCTGTCGCAGGTGCTGTTCCCTGACCGCGCCAACGGACAACTGATTGAGAGAAACGGCAAGATCGTGGGCTCCCGAATCATCGGCCAGGCGTTTACAGGCACCGGCTATTTTCATCCCCGTCCGTCCAATGCAGGAACTGGATATGATCCAACCTCCAGTGGCGGCTCGTATCTGGGACCGACGAACAAGACGTTGATTGAGCGCGTGAAAGGCGACGTGCAAAAACTTCAGACGGAGAATCCCGGTGCTCCGGTGCCGGTGGATTTGGTGACCAGCTCGGGCTCCGGCCTTGACTCGGATATCTCTCCCGCCGCCGCGGAATTTCAGATTCCCCGGATTGCTCATTCACGCGGGATGAAACAAGAGGACCTGCGCGCCCTTGTGCAGAAACACACCAAAGCCCGCGACTTGGGATTTCTGGGCGAAGCGCGCGTAAATGTTTTGGAACTGAATCTCGACCTAGACACCTTGCCTACCGTGCGATAAGGGTCAGGGCTTCCGCCGTGAGCGTTTTTCGGAGGGCAGACTTGGCAACTGAAAGCGGTATCCCAGCCAGGGCTCGGTCAAGATGTAGCGGGGATGGGCAGGGTCTTTCTCGATCTTCTTGCGCAGCTGGTTTATCACCACGCGAAGGTTTTCTGTTTGCTCGGCATGATCCGGTCCCCAAACCGTTTGCAAGAGCCTCTTATGTGTAAGCGGCTTCCCTTCCTGCACTACGAGAGTGCGCAAGACGTCGAATTCCTTGGGAGTTAAATGGACTCTCTCTCCACGCGCCTCAACGATTCTTTTCTCGAGATCGATGGTCAATTCTGGAGTCTCAATTTTGGGGAGTGGCTCTCCAGAGCTGGAGCGTCTCAGCGCAGCCCGAATGCGCGCCAGCAATTCTCCGATTGCGAAAGGTTTTACGACGTAGTCGTCCGCCCCCGAATCCAGGGCAACAACCTTGTCGTGTTCCGAGTTGCGGACTGTCACCATGATAATGGGTCCTTCAAAGGACAATCGAATCTTGCTGCAGGCCTCAAGTCCGGTCATGTCCGGCATGTTTACATCCAAGAGAATCAGATCGGGACGCTCACGGATGACCATTTCGATGGCCGTTTGGCCGTCCTTCGCCTCGATGATGTCATAGCCATTACTGGAAAGCGTGGCTCGCAAGACGCGACGGATTTGCGGCTCGTCGTCCACCACGAGAATGGTTGCATTGTTCATCGGTTTCTCGGTCTCTGTTCGTGCACCAGGCGCGCACGAACAGCCCAAGGCGGCTAGCGAAGTGTTTCGCGCGCCCCACAGAGCATCCGCAATGGTAAGGAACGGGCAATATGAAACGCCTGAGGGATTCCTAAGGAGTTTATAAGCGCATGACGGTCTTGGATCTGCTTTTGGGCCGGACTCTTGGGTCGGACGAAGCGCGCGGAGAGCAGATTGGCTCATTGGTCGGAATACCGGTGTTCGGGAGAGAAGTGGCACTGACACTGCCTATTCCCCTTGGGGCAGCGGGTATCACCTTGGGAGCTGCGACGTGAGCACCTCCAATCTCCTGCAGTACGCAGTGTTTGTGATTGTCGTTGCAGCTCTCGTTAAGCCGCTCGGCGGGTACATGGCCCGAGTCTTCCGGGGCGAAAAAACGTTCCTCGATTCCTTGCTGCGCCCAGTGGAACGCCTGATATACAGGCTGACCGGCGTCGACCCCGAATTGGAGATGGACTGGGCGCAATACTCCGTCGCATTCATCGTTTTCGGTTTGATCGGAACACTCGTGCTTTACGCCATTCTAAGGCTGCAACAATTCTTGCCTTTCTTTTACGCCAGATATCAAACCACGCCTCTGAACCCCGACTTGGCGATGAATACCGCCGTCAGCTTCGCCACCACTACTACCTGGCAAGCCTACGGCGGTGAGACCACGATGAGCTACACAAGTCAAATGGTCGGCCTGACCGTGCAGAACTTTCTAGCGGCCGCATCCGGGCTCGCGGTTGGCGTGGCATTCATCCGCGGGTTCGCGCGACAGCAGACGGCCAAGCTGGGTAACTTCTGGGTGGATGTGACTCGCTCTTTGTTGTGGATACTCCTGCCGCTGTCTCTCTTGGGCAGCTTGGTTCTGGTTTGGCAAGGGGTACCTATGAACTGGCACCACTACACCGAGGCCACCACCTTGGAGGGAGCACAGCAAGTCATACCGCAGGGACCAGTGGCAGCTCTTGAGATCATCAAGAATCTCGGAACGAACGGAGGGAGCTTTTTCAACGCAAATGGTGCCCACCCTTACGAGAATCCCACCCCGCTGAGCAATTTTGTTGAGATGCTTGCCATCGTTTTGCTTCCCGCCGCATTCACGAACACGTTCGGGCGAATGATCGGAAAACCGCGGCAGGGCTGGATGTTATTCAGTGTTATGGTCGTACTGTTTGTGGCGGGGCTGTTGCTGTGTGGTTGGATGGAGCAGGGAGGAAACGTCAAGCTGGCGGATCTGGGCCTGGAAGGACAGCCGGGCGGCAACGTGGAAGGCAAGGAACTTCGCTTTGGCGTCGGCGGCTCGGTCCTGGCCGCGGTGGTTACATCCAATGGTGCGACCGGCTCGGTCAACTCCGCGCACGACAGCTACACACCGCTCGGAGGCGCCGTGCCGCTTGTGAACATGCTTCTGGGGGAAATCGTATTTGGCGGCCTGGGGACCGGCCTCTACAGCATCATCATGCTGGCTTTGGTCGGTCTGATCCTGGCCGGACTAATGATTGGCAGAATGCCGGAATACCTTGGCAAGAAGATCGGACCGCTCGAAACGAAATTCATTACACTATATGCGCTCGCAAGTCCGCTCGCCATTTTGCCGTTTACCGCCTTGGCCGTGGCGACAAAAGCGGGCCGGGCTGGGTTGGTCACAAACTCAGGACCTCATGGCTTCACTGAGATCTTCTATGCCTATACGTCTTGCTTTGCCAACAACGGGCAGAATTTCGCGGGGTTGAATGCGAGCAACCTTTTCTACAATTTCACCACGACTGTCGCGATGATGATGGGACGCTTCGCCCTGGCGGTTCCCGCGCTTGCACTTGCTGGGCTTCTTGCTGGGCAGATCAGAAGGCAGCAGACAGAAAGCGCCGTTCCCACCGATTCGCCAATGTTCGCCGCTTTTCTCGTGGCAACCGCGCTGATTGTGGGAGGGCTCAGTTTCTTTCCGGCCCTCACGTTGGGACCCATTCTTGAGCATTTGATGGATCGCTAGCTACGCAAATCCATTCTTACGCTGGAGACAGAACCTCACGGCGATGGTTTGGAGAGATCAACTACGCGCAGTTCGCGGAACTGAGTCAACTGTCAACTGGGCAGGCGGCGGTTTTCCAAACCGCCGCCGGTATCGAATGGCTCTCGCGGATTACATCTCAGTGCAACCAGCTCCTATCTGCTTGACATTGCTATGACAGCGCCACAACAAACAATCTGCATTTGAGCCGATTAACAACATGCCTCTTCGGCTTTCAACCTTTCAGCCGAAGGGTTGGTTTTTGTCAAGAGGCGCGACCGATCGGAGCCACTTTCGCTGTTATTTCGCTATGGGGAAAATTCGGGGGACTCTACGCATGCGGAGCCACATTTCCGTACATCGTGGCACTACCAATTTTTTTTCTAACTCGTTTGTTTTCAAAACTAAGATTGAAAAGAAGGACTTCCCGGAGATAGCCCGGCTGGCTTGGGCGCAGGAGGTCCCGAGTTCAGATCCGGGCGCCCCGACCAATAACTCATCAAACTAAGTGACTTCTTCCTCTGTCTCATTTTGACTTCCTTCCAACTTGGGAACATTTGGGGACAATTGCCCTTCGAAAGAACATCGGTCCAATACGCCCACGCTTAGATGAGGGCCTACGAGCCTCGCAGGCTAGAACAACCCTGCGGGTTAAGGGAGCAAGAGCTTGCGAGTGTTGCGGCGTGACTGAAGATCCTCGTGTGCGCGCCCCCGCATTAGCGAGCGGCTCTCGAGGATTCAGGACCTCGACACCCTGCATACCTTCAGTTCCGAACCAAAACGCCGGTTCCATTCCCAGCTCCGAATCCCAAGTGGCCCTTTTAGATTGTCGCAGCCCGCAAAGTACCTTGCCTCCAGAACGAGACCTATGGGCTGCTCGAAGCGATGTCTGCCGCTGCACGGCCCTCGAGGCATCCTGCATATCGACAAGGATCAGAAATCGTGGCGAAGCCGGGATGGAAAAGATTGTATTCGGACACTTCAGGCGTGCCGATAGTGTTGAGAATCGCGTTGCTTCGTTTGCGTTTCGACGTAACGTTTCAGCTCCGCGAGTATCCGCATATTCTCCCTACCGAACGCCCACCTGACCAAGGGCTCCGCCAATTTCAATGGGCCAGGTATTTGGATCGCGAGATCGAGATCGCGGATGACGTACGTCGCGTGTTCGACTGGCTCAAACATGTAACGAATATGAACATCAACGTTTGCGGTAAGCGGGCCTTGCTTCAATAGCATGGTGTGATGGAAGGCGATGTACTTCGGAGGGTCATATCCCGTGACGGAGCCGGGCCTCTGACCGGCCGGTCCCGCGTCGAGATAGGTTGTGCCGAGGCGGACCGGATAGGGCGATACCTCGTCCCGCCGAACGCTTCTGAACCGGGCAGCCAGCGAGCATAATTCGGCATGTCGGCAATCAGGTCAAAAATGGTCTCTGGTGAGCCTTCGATTCGCGCCGTGAACCGCGGGTGCGAGGTGGACATCTTGTCCCCTTTCATTGAAAGAATGGTCTCATCTCATTATCGGCATGGCGCTGGCGTAACGTCTTCACACCGTGGGCACAGTGCCGCCGTCGATGACATATTCCGCACCAGTGATAGAGGCGGCACGGGAAGATGCAAGGAAAGCAACGAGATCCGCCACTTCTCTCGGTTGGGCTGGACGTCCGATCGGGATGCCGCCGAGCGAGTCCATTAAAGCCTTGCGGGCGCCCTCATAATCCGTGCCCTTGTTGGCCGCCAGGTCGTTCACCAAGCCGACCGCAGCTTCAGTCTCAACCCAGCCGGGGGAAACTCGAACTACGCGGATGCCTTTCGGGCTCACTTCCTTGGATAGACCCTTGCTGTAATTCGCGAGGGCGGCTTTCGCAGCAGCATAGGCAATGGTCGCTTCGTGCAGCGGCATTACACGCTGTATCGAAGTAATATGAATGATCACACCAGAGCCCTGGTCCAGCATCATCGGCAAGAGTGCCCGGTCCAGCCGGACAGCGGGGAACAGATTCAGGTCGAGTGCGCGTTGCCACTCGTTATCGTCGAGCACTGCAAAACCGCCAGCGGGCGCTGACGAGCCACCGACGACATGAACGATGATGTCAATTCCTCCGAGGCGGTCGCGAACAGTATCGGCGACGGTCGCGCAGCCCTCGGCAGTGGTAATGTCTGACGCTACGAATAAACCCGCATCCGCAAGATCGCTTGGTCTCGTGCGGGCTGTGGTAAGGACCGTCGCAGCCCCCTCACGCAATCGCGTCGCAACCGCCGCGCCGATACCCTTGGTGCCGCCGGTGACGAGGACATGCTTGCCGTCAAATTCGCGCTGATCCATGGTTCGCTCCGTTGTTGTCTAGGAGTTGAACTACTGAGGTCCTTGCTATGAGTCGTTATCCTTCTTTGAGGGTTAGCTTATGTCGCTAGTTCGTGATTGACTGCGGGCTAAGCCGCCCCATACGACAGCTCGCTGGCGGTGGGAGGTACGGGAATTTGCGTAGGAACAAGGAAATTCGTCGCGAGAAGATACGCGTAGAGGTGGCCGAGAGGAGGCGCGAGACGCAGCTGTTTGGCGGAAACCCAGTCGTTGGTTTCGCTCCATTCCCAACCGCCGGCCGAAAAACTCTTGATCCATTCCCGCAAATCCGCCGCGGTCATCGGATAGGCGTAGATACGGACGTTCTGCGCGAAGAGACGCGAGAGGGCTTCCAGACGTCTGCCTTCCAGACTGCCGTAGGGGTCTTCAAATGCTCGGATCAACAGCGAAAGACCCGCGACGAAACGCAGGGGGGCTGTTGTGTAGCGATTCACGAAGTCTGTCATGGCGTAGAGCTCGCGTTCGCGGAAAAGGAGCACGTCGGCGCCACGCGCGAGAAGCGCATCAATACGTCGCAACAGGTCGGGGATATCTGGACGCGGCTCTTCGAGTTCAAATGGGGCCGCCGAGAGACAGAAGATGCCAATCGGTGCGGAGTTGGTCTCCCCCAATTCCTTGCGAAGCTCCTGAATGCCTGCGGCCAACAATTGCGTATGAATCAGCGCATGAGCGGGATCCACGTGCTCGAAAGATCCTGGCGCGAGTACAACGGCTTTCTTGTGCAGAACTTCATTGGGGGGAACAGTGGCGTCTGTGAAGGAGAAGAACACGGCCTCGGCAAGCCCCTCGCGCACGAGGTGTGCCAGGACCGTGGGGCGATCCCATCCAGCGAAGGCGGGGCCGCGAAAATCCACGAAGTCGATTTCGATGCGTTCCTTGACGACCTCTTGTGCCAGGCCTTCGAGAAAGGATTCCTTCGTCTGTAATTGATAGAACGCGGCGTAGATGAGATTGACGCCCAGAATACCGATGGCTGCCTGCTGA
>Ga0209180_10001110_pt1 | contig 13256 bp, 10 predicted proteins | sample CZO8metaG_3_FD_188355 | JGI IMG/M metagenome (GOLD analysis project Ga0209180, IMG submission 188355) | Vadose zone soil microbial communities from the Eel River Critical Zone Observatory, Northern California, USA - CZOApr15con2H2.8 metaG... | ecosystem: Environmental > Terrestrial > Soil >...
TAGAAATGTCGACACGACTTTGAGACCCATTGCCGTAGAGGGCCTTTACAGCGAAGCCAGTAAGCTGAAAGATGGCTTCACGTACCGTCTTGCTGGGGATTGTGCCGGTATGAACGCTCACGCCGCCCATCATGGTGGCCCGGTCGATCACGGCGACGCGCTTGCGCACCTTTGCCGCGGCGATAGCGCCCTTCTGCCCCGCCGGGCCGCTGCCGATTACAACAAGGTCGTACTCTGTTACGGCCACTTTGGGAGCCTCACATTCACAATTGCTGCGGCACCATTGGTCTCCTCCTCTGGCCGGTTTACGAGTATTGAGAACCTTGGTTCCGCTGAAGACTCAGAGAACAAAACGAGACGCGCGAACTAACGAAATCGCTAATCTCGATCGCCCATGTCTCCGGTCTCCGCTTGAAGAGGATTCGCAGGATTGATCACGTACTGTTGATGATCGACGGTAAATACCCTTCGCCCATACATCTTCACTTCAACGACCGTTTCGTCACGGCAAGGAAGCCAAAAACCATCAATTCTTTGATATTGCCGGACAAAGTCGGCTCGATTGATCCAGAAGGACGGTTTTTTAGCAGGATGGCCGGCAATTTTCACAATCGCGAGGTCCTCGACGTCGATCCATATTTTCCCTTCGAACAGATACTTCTCTTTGCGTTTGGGAGTGGCCTCAAGAACAAAGCAATGATACGGGCCGATGTCCTCTTCACCAGATAGCGCGAACGTATAGTTCGCGGTCGTGATCGCACTGTCATGATGCTCCCGGCCAGAAGATGTCTCGCTCTCGCTCTGCATCAGGCGATCAAACACCAGGTGACGCACGATCCCCGATCCTTTTTCGGAAGTCTTGTTGAACGTTTTCTTGTCGGGCGCCCGGTAGTCTACGCGTACTAACGCCTGCGCAGCCAATTTCCCCTCGGGATTTCTGATATCGTAAGTTCGGACCGCCGAATACCGCCGCAGCTGCTCGTTTCGTAAGCGGTTACGCTCAAGCATCTTTGCGACGATCCCATCGCCCGTTAGACCCACTGGGGCACTATAGGTCAACCGGGCTTCCTCCGCCGTGGTCTGGCTGGCGGAACTCCGGTCTTGCGCAATTGACGCTACGGAAGTCGTCCCCAAGACAAAAACGATCGCGACCAATCCTTCGATTCGTCTACCGTTCCCTGTCATAGCCTCTGAGTTCTCCTCTCACCCTATGTTCCCTCAAGTCGTTGTGTGCCATATATTCAATTTCCAAAACTGAGAATGAAGCCATCCACGCGGCGCTGAAAACCAGTGAAGTTTCCAAAGAATGGCGAAGCTTCGTTGTTGTACACGTCGCGAAAATTGCCATGGTTCGTGAGATTGATCGAATACAGGCCGACGCGAACCTTGTGCCGACTCCCATGCTCCGTGAAAGGCATATGCAGATGAAAGTCCCGATAAGCCTGCGCATCGAGGGAAAAGAAAGTCGGGAAGCGCGGGCCATTCGGCACCCCTGCGTAATTCTGGAGCACATCGACGTTGGAGTAAGGAAAGCCTGTGTGAACGTCAACAACAGGACTCACCGTCAGCGACCATGGGAGGTGGAACACTCCCCAGCTGACCACGCGATGGGGCACATCCGAAGGCAGGATGCCCGAAACATTCGGGCGAATCACGGGTTGCCCGAATGGAAGGAAAATGTTGGATACGGTATTCAGATCACCGCGCGCCCGGCTCCAAATGTACGAGACATTCAGGTCAGCGTGATGAACAGGTTGAAAATGCAGCGTGGCCTCGAACTCGTGGTAGTTCGCTTGGCCTGTAGGGAAGAGGCCCAGCAGGCCAGCACTTCCGAACACGCTCGGAATGGGATTCACGACGAACAGGTCGCGAGTCTGGCTGTAAATATAGCTAACGCGAACGACCGCGTTGCCCCACAATTGTCGGTCAACTTCGATATTGCTGACGAAACTGCGCGGACTGGAGTCGGGCTCCAACCGCACTCGTGATGGAAGCGCGCCGACGCCATTTCCGACGAAGGCGTTGAGATAAGGAGTAGGCGATCCGATGAGTTGGCCCGTTTCGTCAAAAAAGCTCAGGGTCCGCTGCGGATTGTGAACGAAATCTGCTTCCAGCAAGGAAACGCGGTCATAAAACAGTCCTGCTCCGGAGCGAATAACAGTTTTCTGGTCTCTTCTCGGCGAATAGGCGAGGCCAACACGCGGTCCGAAGGCCGCAGCCCGCCCCACGGTCTCGCTAGTCAGCCGCCCTCCCACGTCGATCGATAGGTGGTCGTTCACCATCCACCGGTCCTGGATGAACTCTTCCACATCCGTGGCCGAAGCGCTTAGCGGTCCGTTGCTGGTGAAACTGATCTCCTCCGCAAGCGTCCGGTCTTGCCTCAACAGTTGAATGGGGTGCGACAGGCTATTGCCACTATAAGACCGATGCGTCACATCCGCGCCAATCTTCAGCTCATGTCGGCCAAGCCACTTTTTGGGCGCAAACTGAAATGTTGGGTATGCTTCGAACTGATTGGCAGCTCTGGTCCAGGAGTTAAAGAAATTGCCGTCCCAGCCTTCGGGATTGACCAGCATGTCCGCTGGTCCCTGACCGTGGGCATTGCTATCAAACCGTGTGTAGCGCAAAGCAATCTTAAGCAACGCGCCCGAGTTGAAACTATGAATGTCCGAGATGCCGGCCGAGACGCCTTTTTGGTCGTAATCCGAGGACGCGGTCTGCGGTACGAGCGCCGTGATATTAGCAAACTGTGTGCGCATTGGAAAAACATTGATGTCCGCGCTTAACACGTGCTGAGGAGACAGAATGGCCTGAATGCGAGTAAAGGAATTGAACCCTTGAGATTTGATTTCGTTGTTTGGCCAGGCCAATCCACGCACCGGATCTCTTCTGACGTCATACTCGAACACTTCAGAAAAGCTCGCTTTGCCAGCGCTGATGGGACCTCCGAAAGAAACCCGAGGCGTCGCTTGCGAGACGCCGACGAAGTGATCGTTCTTGCCGCGCAAGCTCACGTTGAAGTCTTTCACTTTGTAGAACCAATCGCTCGGCGGCGGGATGGTTTCGATTCTTGTCAGCCCTCCGGAAAAACCTCCGTTCTCGGCGCTGAAAGGCGTCTTGTCAACATTGACCGTCTGAATCGCGTCGATGGGCACCGGGATCGAGAACGATCCCGTCACAGGATCGACAGTCTTTGCCGAATCCACCTCCAGCATTCCTTGATTCTCGGAGGCGCCTCGAACACTCAGTTTTCCGTCCAAGGTGCGAATCACGCCCGGAACGAGGGGCAGCGCCTCCCGGAATTTCTGTTGAGCCAAGGGCAACGTCTCAAGCTGTTCGTTGTTGACGATTGAAGCTGGAGAAGAATTTTCTGTCGAAACGTTCGCGGCCTGCTCCTTGACTTCCACCTTTTCCACTATCGTGTCGAGGGTGAGGGCGATGTCGATCACTGAGCTCTGATTCGCGTTTAGCAAAATCGTTTCAGCAAACGGCTTGAAGCCTTGTTGGTTCACACGAAGGGTATAGGTGCCAGCGGGCAACTGCGTAAATTCGTAATGTCCTGCGGAGTCCGTGAGGGTCGCAAGAGGCTGCGAATCCTCGGAGTTCCCCCTCAACTCCACGCTGATGCCTTCGAGGGGACTTGGTTCCGCTTGCTGGCCGAGCACCGTCACGACGCCCTGGATCGTTCCGCTCGGGGATTGCGGCAGTTCTCCCTGCATTGTGCGCGTGTGCGCTGCACCGGGCACAACGCTCAAGGCGAGAAGCAGCAAAACGCCCAGCATGCGATTGGAGGCCTCCAACGGTCTATGTGACTCCAAGAGAGGCATGCAACCAGTTCCCTTCCAATCTCCCTATTCCGGGCCAATCTCTCGCTCTCCTGCCAGAACGAAGAAGGATTGCCCGTTGGAACCGTGTGACGGAGTCACTGGGCTCCTTCCTTTGTAAAATCCTCTGATGCTTGGGAATGGCAGAACGACACAAACAATCAACGAGCTCATAATTGACTCGCTGGAGAGAACAACTACGGCCAGATTCCTGGAGGCAAATCATTTCATTTCGAACACCACTTTTGCGCACACGACGAGCGGCCGGAAGTACTCTCGGGTCTCGACAACTAGCCCGGCCATTTTCCGAGAAGCACGCGGCGTCATATGCCGCGACATTTTTGCGACGAGGGCCGGCACGGCGCGGCGCGGAATCAACCGCTGCGCGAAAACGCTGAGTTTATTCACAAAACCAGGAATCACAAGTCCGCCGCCGTTCGCCAACGAATCCAACGCTTCACGCACGACGTCCTCGGACGATTGATAAACGAAGCCAAACTTTCGATTGCCGTTTTTCGCTTCCCCGCTGTGGCCATTGGCAAGAATCCGGCCAGGGCAGAGCGTGACCACACTCACTCTGCTCGATCGGAGTTCTTCCTGAAGCCCCAAGGAAAAACTTGTTAGAAAGGATTTCGTCGCCGCATAGAGGCTCGCATAGGGAATCGGCTGAAAGCCTGCCGTAGATGACACATTGATGATTCCCGCTTGAGGATGTTCCATCAATGAGGGTAAGAGGGAATACGTGAGTTCGACGACGGCAGCGTTATTCAGGCTCAGCATTTCCATCTGACGCCGCAGGGTTATGCTTCGAAACTCTCCGCGGACGCCGAAGCCCGCGTTGTTGACAAGTAGATTTACTTGAAGATTTCGATCGTGTAGTTGCTGAGCGAGGCGCGGGCCCGCAGAAGGAGAAGCAAGGTCAAATTCGAGTACCTCTGCGAAAACTGACTGGGACCGCTTCAACTCATTGGCCAGGTTTTCTAGCTTGTCTCTCGATCTGGCAACGAGAATCACATTCTGTTTGCGGGCCGCCAGCGCATGCGCAAAGACTCTTCCGAGTCCTTGGGAAGCGCCGGTGACGAGGGCAAAGCTGGAATTCCTCATATCCGCACACTTGGCAGGCTTACCTCATCCTCCATGGCACTGGAAGCTGCCGCAATCGCGGCTGCCCGGTGGTGCCTCGGGAGATGCCGTGAGCCGCGCGACGGCAGTGCGTCTGAAAGACTACAACGCCCGCACAATTTCCCAGGTGCCACGATGGCCGCCTTCTAGCTCATCGGCCCAAGAGAGCGCACCAAACCCAATTGCATGTCTAACACTTAGATATCCGGACATAAAAAAAGATACAAGTTTTTATACGAATCCTTCGGCCGCTTATCGACCTGTGGCTGGTCTTACTGAAAGCAGAAGTCCTCCCTAAAATTTTTTGTGTCTCTTTGCCAAGATCAAGAATCAAAGTGCGGGTAGGTGAAGTGCAAATATACGTTTGTCGGCCGTCCGGCACTGCTAGCTGGGCGGTCAAATACCTACGGAGGTTGTATGTCCGAACTGCAGCAGTTTCCTACTTTGCCCAATCAGCCATTTCGGCTCGATGTGCCCCTACATGAACTCCTACAGCAGCCTTCGCACGATCCATCGCCCCACCGGCCGGATTTGAGGAAAGCCGAGACGTTGCCCCCGGCTGTGTTTCCTCAATACCCGGAGTTGTTTCATGATCTCGATGAGCAAGATATTGCCGCGCACGAAACTGTGGTTCGCACCGGAAAGCGGCACTGGCCCGCGGATCGCATTCTGAAGACCATGCGCGGATGGATGTTCCCGTATTTCAAATCACGGCTTCTGCCGGGAGACTTCCAGCCAATCATCGCCTACCTTTTCACCGAATGGAAATGCAACCTGGATTGCCACTACTGCTGGTCCTATGACAATCGCGTAAAAGGCATGACCGAAGACACGGCCCGGCGCGCGATCGACTGGCTGCACACGACACCTTGCCGAGTGCTTGCGCCTACGGGCGGCGAGCCACTGTTGCGTCCCGATTTCGTCCACAAGGTCGTGTACTACGCAGCAAAGAAAGATTTCTGGGTTTACCTTGCCACGAATGCACGACTTCTTCGGCCGGAAGTAACGGACCGTTTAGCTGACGCCGGCATTGCCACCATCAATTTTGCCGTCGATACGATAAAGGAAAAGCCCGGGCTGCCCAAAGCGCTGGAGCACGTCCGATCCTATTTCGACTATCTCGTCAAACGGCAGTATCGCTACGGATACACCGTGTTTTTCAACACCAACATCTGCCGCACGAACATCGAGGATGTGAAAGAGCTGGCAACAATCGCGCATGACAACGGCATCTCGATCACTTTCCACATCAACGAAGCGCCCATGATGGAACAAGATCACTTCAAGCATTTGCATGAGAACGACACTTACATTCGCCCGCAGGACTTCCCGGTCGTTGACGATCTGCTGGACTGGCTGATCGACAAACAGCGGCAGGGTTGGAAGATGGTTGATTCCATTCCGCGGCTGCAGAACATGAAAGGTTTCATGCGCGGTGTCGGCGAACACTGGGGCTGCCGCGCCGGACAGAACTGGTTGATCATCCGTACGGATGGAACCCTTGCCCCATGTTTCCCCATGTACAACGCGAAGTTCGATTGGGGCACCGTCGAACACCAAAAATTCGACCTAAAGCAACTCGCGGAGATGAAGCAGGGTTGCGAGCCACACTGTTTTTCAACGCTCGGCTATAACGTCGCCTACTGCTACAGCGCGGCGCGTGTCATGCGCTGGCTCATGAAACAAGCTCGCAATGGCTTTCAGGGAGTGACCGGCAGTTTCGAGTAAGCCGGAACCTAGCGCACGAAGTGCTGCAAGGAGCGGGATTTGCTCCCCAGGAGGTGAATTGTGTCCACAGGATTGGCGCCAGTCTTAACAGGCTATCGCCCGAGCGAGGGCTCGTTCGCGGCCTACAAACGCGAACAATCCCGTATTGCACGGCGAAGGCTCTATTCGCTGACGGCTTTCTACACAACGTACTCGTTGATCGTGACTCTGCTTGGTTTGCGCAGTCGGCATCCATGGATCGGGATGGTTTCCTATCTAGCAGGCATCCCGGTGTGGAGCCTGGTGGAATATCTCTTTCATCGTTACGTCCTCCACGGCCGCTTTCCTCCCGGCAAAGGCCTGATTCGCCGCTTTCTTCACGAGCGACTCGACCCTCTTCATTGGGAACACCATGAGAGACCTTTTGACGGCTGGCACATCAGTGGCGAGTTGAAGGACATCTTGCCTCTCTTTGCCGTGGCCGCACCCTTGAGTTTCCTGTTCCCCGTATATACCCTGCCCGCCCTACTTGCGGGTGTCGTGCAAAGCTATGTTGGCGAAGAGTGGCTCCACTATTTCCTGCATTTCGGAAAGGCTCGCAATCGCTACTTCCGGCATCTCAAGCGATACCATCTGTATCATCACAGCCCGCGCGGGATGGAAAAGGGTTACGGGATCACCAGCGGAATTTGGGACGTTGTATTCCATACGCAGTATCCAAAGCCGGTTCGCAAGTCACTCTCCGAAATCGGCCGTAACGGCATTCGCGTCAGGAAGATGACGCGGTCCGAAGCTTCGAGACTCTTCCGTGAGAGATTCAAGAAACGCTGACTCCCACTTTAGGCGTCGTTGCCCGACTGGCGAATGCCTGCTCCGAGGTTAGGCAAGACCAGGCTGCCTAACAATAAACCACAAGAGATTCCTCTCATTTGCAACGGCCTCGCCGCTGTTCTGCGATCGACTGACTGTCGGTTAAACTCAAAGGCTGAGTTTCCACGTCGCAGATTTCATCCTGGATTTTTCAACAGGTCTGATGACTGGCGTGGACAACTCTGCGAGTTGCGATCAGTCCAGATTGGGTGTGTCTTTTGAGCGAAAAATTGTTCTTATCCTTGTAAACAAAGACCGTCGAACAGGCATCCTCTTCCCGAAGATGATGCCTCCGGGGACGATTAGCTTAATCTCAGTCCCGGAGTTTGAAGAACTCACGAGCGTGAGCTTGCCTCCGATGCGAGCGGCACGCTCCCGCATCCCTTGCAGTCCGAAATGTCTGTCCCTGCCCTTATCCGCGATAACCGGGTCAATGCCTGTGCCATTGTCACTCACGCGCAGGGCAAGGTCGTGCGCATATCTAAGCTCCACTTCCAATTGACTGGCTCCCGAATGCGTACATGCGTTGCGGATGGCTTCGTAACCGATGCGGTAAACTTCATCACGGACGATGGGATGCATTTCTCTGGCATCGCCAATCACAGAAAATGTGACTGCCATGGATCTGGGGATGAGGCCGTCCTCGGTCACACGCCGGAGAGCTTCAGCGAGGTCGTTTGTCTGCGTCGTAGTGGTGCGCAGAGAGTTCAGCGCTGCCCGTCCTTCCTGCATGGCTTGCGCAAGCCAGACGGATAGCTGTTCCATGGCTCGACGCATGCGGATGGGATCGGTGGACGGCTCCAACGCATCATCGGCAACCAGCTTGCTGCCTTGGATGGTCTGGAGGAAGGTGTCGTGAAGTTCTCGAGTAATCCGCGTCCGTTCGCTAATCCGTTCCTCGAGACGAAGTTCAATGATTTTTCGCGCTATCGCCCAGGCAAAGCACGTCGCGATGGAAAAAGTAGATAGCGCCATCGCCGGTACGAGAACAAGGATTCTGCTCTGCACGCTTCTCATGTTAGCCTCGGATCGTGAGAGCTCTCTGACGAACTCCTGATCGACGATTTTCACTAGTGCCGAAGCCTGGGTTTCGACTGGCTTCAGTCTTTCGGCGACCCGAAAGTCAACCGCCTCCCAGTCGCCAGATGAAGCCAGGGCAGTTATGGTGTCGAGCTGACTGGGTACACTAATTTCAATCGCTTCGAGAGTTGGCAGAAATAGTGGATCTACCTGGATCCCGGACGGCAAACGACTAAGAGCCCCCCTCGTTTTTTGAATTTGCTCAAGTAGAGTGCCTTGCAAGGACTCAGACTCCATTCTCAAAACGTATGCATTCCTTGACTGTGCCAGTTCACCCAATCTTTGGTGAAATGACAGAAGACTCCCTTGAAGACGCAGAACTGAAATCATTTGCTGACTCACGCCCGAGAGGCGATCTGCCTGAAGCCGAGCGATACGGAATTGCCAAATAAGCAGCCCGTTTCCACCTAAAATCAATGCAACTAGCAGAGCAAATGTCAGCGTCAAACGCGGACCCAGGTTGAAATACTTAGCGTCTATTGACTTCATCTTGAGCTCGCTATTTGTCCGTAACAATAGCGGTATCAACGGGGATACCACCTGTCCGTTCTAACCTCAATTTAGTTCTGTTCGGACGGACCAGTGCGGAAACCTGTGATTTTGACTAGATATTTTTCCAATTCCGCCGCAGCCTCTGGCGCGTGTTCTTGTCCAGTTAATACCGAATGCACGGCTCCGAAGTAAGCTCTGGTAACTTCTTCATACGAGCGCGCGGCAACCCTGGAAGGCCGACTAACCACAATAGCTTTTGATGGACCTGATTTCTTCGAATCTTTGTGCGAGTCGACGATCGACGCAATATCGTAAACAATGACCTGGGAAAAGACAAAGGGATTGGGAACAGTGCCCTTCTCTATCGATTCAATCTGTTCCCGAAGCAGAAACCGGATAAGAGCCGCGTCTTCTCGAGGGTGAAGTGAATATCTAGAAACAGCCAAGCCCAAACCGCCCAACGTGCCGGCGCTCGCCATAGACCCGCCGGGAAGAGTTGTATAGCCGACCTCACCGACTGGGAGCTGGCGTTCCCACTGGCCGAGTCGCAACTGCTCGCCGTTTGTTGAAAACCCCCCGGGCTCGGCTCCCCATTCACGGACAAATGCGGCTCTTCCCGAATCAAAAGCGTTGTTGGCATCAATCTCCCTGTACTCCACGGTGCTGGGTGGCGATATCCAGCCGATCCAGCGTTTGGCCCGTTGCCACGCCCGAATCGCCGCAGGATTGTTCACACTTATTGTGGCGTCGCTCTCAATAATCCGTCCTCCTCCTTCGGCGACCTGCCATTCCAAGGCATTGCAAGTCAAAGATTCAGCAGCAGCTCCTGGCCAGACGTAACCCCAAAAATCTTTCTTGCCTTTTGCGCGTTCGCTTGTTTGGATTCGCGCAGCCATCCTCTCAAGCTCGTCCCACGTCCTTGGAGGGTGATCATAGCCATATTCACGGAGAAGGTCAGCTCGATACTCCAGAACACCCACTTGAATCTGATAGGGAATCGCCACAACCTTGCCGTCAACTATATAGCTAGACGCCACGCTCGGCCCCATAGACGAAATTTCAGCCGCAAAATACGGTCGTAGGTCGGTTAAGTCCCCCTGTAGCACTCCCAACCAAGTTACATCGATCTGCAAGACATCAGGGCCGGAGCCACCCTCCTGCAAGAGCTTGCGGGTTAGAGTCAGCTGGTCAAGCGTCTCTTCCTGAACTCCCCGAAGATGCCTGAGGCCTACACCCGTTTCTCGCGTAAACCTTCGCGATAAAGCCTCCGTCGCGGGTAACTCGCCCGAAGGTATCCATCCAAGGCGAAGGTAATTAAGTGTCACCGGCTCTGGCGCGGACTGGTGGCAGGCGCCCAATGCCGCTGCAATAAGCAAAGGCATCAACATTCTCAAAAGGGTAGCCGTTCGACGGTATTTCGGCCCCATAAAAACCCCGAGTCCTCCTACTAGATTTTTCTACAGGTGACTCAGATTTGAGGAAGGCCACGTCGAACCGCAATCGTCACCGCGTGCCTCCGATCAATGGTCCCAAACTTGTAGACCGCCTGGTTTCTAATCCCCAGGCACGGACACGAAATGTGCCCGCCCGTATCTTGACATTACCGGATTCGCCGCTTTCGCCGAAGAGCGAGACCTACAGCCAGCACCCTGCAGTTTTCTACAGGCTTGCGCGATCAGATTTGCAGCAGGCCACGCCGGAGCGCGATGGTGACTGCATGGGTCCGATCATTGGCCTGAAGTTTATCCACCAGGTTTTTAATGTGGAAGTTAACCGTGGTCTCCGCAATCGACAGTTGATCCGCAATCTGCTTGTTCCGATAGCCATCTCGAATGAGTCGAAGAACCTCCAACTCCCGCGTCGTAAGGTCGTCGTCACCCAGGTGCTCGGCGAGGCGAGCCGCCACGTCGGGCGGAATATGCCGCCGACCAGCGTGAACCGATCGGATCACGCCCAGTAATTCATTTTTCGGCATACTCTTAAGAATGTAAGCCGACGCTCCCGCTTGCAGTGCACGCTGGATGTCCCCATCGCTGTCTGAGGTTGTCAGCATGATGATACGAGCCTGTGGAAACTCCCCTCGAATTGCGATAAGTGTGTCGGTGCCGTCGGTGCCGGGAAGCCGAAGATCCATCAGGGTGACGTCGGGTCGATGACGACGAAATTCAGCTACAGCCTCCACGGCATTCGACGCGCTGGCCACGAGAAGCATGTCCTGCTGAGAGCCGATGATTGTGCTCAATCCTTCCCGAAAGACTGGATGATCCTCTACGCTGAGAATGCGAATTGGCTTGGCCCCAACCATCGCTATTGCCTCGTTCCGGCAATTGTATTGGATATTTGTGTTCCTGCCAAAGCCTTAGTTTGAAACCTTGAAATCAAGAAACTGCCGAGTGCAGAAGCAGCGGAAGCGTTGATTTGCGTCGCGGATTTCGTCGGCGAATTGCCTACAGAAAAATGCAGTACAAAAACTACCGCATTTGGGGTTGTGACAAGTCCTAATCGCATTCATTCTGACGTCACCTAAGCATGAAACCGAATAGAACGAGGGGAGACGAATGCGACGATGAATTTCGATTGCTGGGAACGACGGGACAGGAGACATCATGGCGACAGCGACGCAATCGGCTCTAATACAAGAGTTGGACACGAAAATGCGGAGCTCTTCGTCACGCCAATTTGTGGGTGCGCAGCGACAGAACACCGCAGGCCAGGACGAAGAAGCGACGCTCGTCCTTGCCGCCAAAAGTGGAGATGGACACGCATTTGAAATTCTCATCGAGCGTTACCAGATAAGGATTCTCGCAATTGCGCGACGCTTCACTCGTATCCGAGAAGACGCAGAGGACATCGTCCAGCAGAGCTTCCAAAAAGCTTTCGTCCACTTGCACAAATTCGAAGGGAAATCTTCTTTCTCCACATGGCTAACGCGGATTGCCATCAACGAAGCCCTTATGCTGCTGCGCAGAGGTCGCAGCCTGCGCGAGTTATCGATCAACGATTTAAGCGGGAATGAGGAAACCGCACTCGGGCTGGAGATCCCCGATTCACGCGCAGGCCCCGAGAGTGCCTTTTTACAGGGCGAGCGGAGCCGAATTCTATCCGCGGCTATGGATAAGTTGGCGCCAGGAATACGAAAAGCAATCGAGCTGCGAGAACTTGGTGAGTTATCCACAAAAGAAGCCGCTCGGGTCATGGGCCTCTCAGTCGAAGCAGTGAAAGGCCGAGTGTTCCACGGGCGGAGGAAATTGCACCAGGTATTGAAGCGCGAGTCCGCCTGGATGTCCGGGAAACAGATCTTGCGGGCGAGCCGTAAGGAGAATGGCCTCTCGCGCCATCAACTCGTCTGCAGTTCCTGTGATTAGTGCGGCGACCAGGGACCCCCATCGGGACTCGTGGCAAGGAGGTCCTAGGAAGCCCGCTAGTCAGATCGAGACAATTCAACTGCGAAAGGGAACGACTAACGTATGAAATTGAAAGACAAGAGAAATGAAACTTTGGAGCTTCACACAGGCCCAATTCAGTCTCACGCAGAAGATACCTCCGCAAACCACACGCTAAGTCGTGACGAAATCAGGCGCCGCGCCTATGAAATCTATCTTGAGCGTGACGGCCTCCCAGGAAATGAGCTTGATGATTGGCTGCAAGCCGAACGCGAACTCGGGCGTGCGGCGTCGCCAAAAGCAGTGGGATTTTAGATCAAGGGAGAGGCGCAATGAAACGTCGTGACTTCATCAAAGATAGTGCCGTTTCCGCACTCGCGATTGGTACGGCACCTCACACTTTCGAACCGGAGACTTTCGGCAGCGAAAGATCCTCGAGCTCGCTCCCACAGGCGGAATCCAAAGGCCCTTTCTGGCCGGCCGGAGCGCGTCTGGTCGTTTCCATATCGATGCAGATGGAAGCTGGAGCTCAGCCGCTGAGCGGAGCGGAAAGCCCAATGCCGAGGATTGATCCGGTGTATCCCGATCTGCCGGCGGCCAAGTGGTACGAATACGGATTCAAAGAAGGGCTTCCGCGGCTGTTGGACATGTTCGACCGCCGAAAGGTCAAAGTTACCTCCCACATGGTCGGCGCAACGGTCGATCTTCACCCGGCTCTAGCCAAAGAGATCGTCCAGCGAGGGCACGAAGCGTCTGGCCACGGACAAACGTGGGCCGC
>Ga0209180_10001111_pt1 | contig 13255 bp, 5 predicted proteins | sample CZO8metaG_3_FD_188355 | JGI IMG/M metagenome (GOLD analysis project Ga0209180, IMG submission 188355) | Vadose zone soil microbial communities from the Eel River Critical Zone Observatory, Northern California, USA - CZOApr15con2H2.8 metaG... | ecosystem: Environmental > Terrestrial > Soil >...
ATCTATCAAGCTCTTGATGGGCGCGTCTCGCTCTACTACGGCCAGACCCGCTTGCAACACTCAGCACTACCAGCGGGGTGACAGTTTTATGTTGCCGTTAGGGTGACAAATTCACGTTGCCACAACACTCGAAAAGCTGTGCCCCGAATTGAGACGAAGCGCACGGAGGAGGGTGAGTGGACGGTGAGGAATTGATGCCAAGAAGTCGCGTGGGCAGAGGGGCCGGGAGACAAGGCGGGCATGGGAGCTAAGTACCAAATATTATATTACCACATGATTACGGCTCCTGTCAAGGAAAAGGTGGAAAAATTTAACTCGACATGGAATGAAAGGGCGGTTCGCATGGCGAAACCATTGAAAAGACAGTTCTTGGGGGGAGCGGGGCGGTGCGAGACGGTCTTTTAGGCTGCGAAAGCGAACCTCAGGAATCCGTGTGGGAAGTCGGACCTGTGCTGCTTTCGGGGCCAAAAAGCCCAATCGAAGACAAGCCCCTTACATCGGAGCCGGAGCTCCGACCCCCTAAGGATCCGGAGATGCAACAAGGCATGTGAGAAGACTTTTCCGGTAGTGGTATAGCGTGAATCCGCCGCACGCGCTTGCAGGACTGCGCTAGAGACATAACTGGCAGTTAACAGGAAGCATCCATTTCTTCTTCTTCGCAGGAATCACTTATCCAGGAGAGATCGATTGGAACCACTTGCAACGGAGCGGCAATTCTTTAGCGCACCTCTGGAAGCCAAGCTGGAAAGTTTGGATCAAGTCCTTGCTGACGACTTCCTACTGATCGACGTGAGCGGATCGGAGATCTCGAAGCCTGCGTTGCTCGGTGCAATCGGCTCCGGTCAGCTCAAATTCGAAGCGATTGAGGTAGTGGAATCGAGAGTGCGGCTCTATTCAGGGACCGCGGTGTCAACGAACGCACGCAAATCGGGGCCGTTTCGGCGAAGCGCCCTTTTCCGCCGACAGCAGATACACGCATGTCTGCGTCGAGCAACGGGGCCGCTGACGGATGGTCGCAGCGAAAGCGCGTGCCAGGTAAACTAACGATACGGAATTCATAGTAGTCCTATAGCTGACCACCGGCTGCGTTCCGTCCCTAAGCATTCTTCACGGCCCCAGATAAATCCTTTCACCTGCGCATTTCTCTTGACTTCTCCAGGCGCGAGGAGCAAAATCCCGCCAATTGCAAGTGATCAGTGCTAGGCGAAACTCCCCGCTTTTGTCCATCGCTAACGCAAACGATTGACGGCGCGCCTCGCGTTACCCAGTCCGTCTCGAGGAGAACTGCGTGAACGGTTTCGAATTCTGCAAACGACAAATCGCGCCGTGGCCTCAATCTTCTGACCACGAGCATGCCAGTTTAAGTCCCCGGCGAAATCCTAAAATGCATTCAAGAGCCCGTCTGGGAAATATCTGCGCGTACTCCGCCGAGACAACTGTTTCAAGAAGTCCGCAGTGCCGAACTGAGCGTCGACAACTGCTTTCCAAAATTCGTAGCGAGAGAGGCTGATTATGCAGACTACCATTGCGACGCTGGGCCCAATTTCTTGGGGTCGTCGACTAGTGCCTGTGACGGCGGCATTAGGGTTACTGTTGCTGTTGGAGTTTGCGCAAACAGCTTCAGCGCAAAATGTGACAACCGCATGCTCGATCACATCGTTATGCCTAGATAATAACTATTTTGTTACTGGGGACTATGTTGTGGGCGGAGCCGTTTTGAACGGACCGTTGCTCAACGGCTTGGCAACGGGAACGATCACGATTCCCGATCCCAACCAGCCCAACTCTACTAGCGTGCCCGCCGGAGCCAAAGTTGTGGTGGCCTTCCTCTACTGGGAAACCGTTGAATCAACGCTGCCCGGAGCCATCACGGGTCAGGTGGGATCCTTCAACGGTCACACCATCACCGGGAAGGTCCTAGGCAACCCGACTGCCCCTACGTCCTGGAGTGCAGGCGGCTGTTCCGGTAATTCGCAGGGGTCAAAAACTATGCATGCCTACCGCGCGGACGTTCGTCCGTTTCTGCCCGTGGATGTGAACGGAAACGCCCAAGGTAACGGCTCTTTTACAGTAGGCTTGGCCGATACCGGAAGCAACGGGAATGGGGTTCCTTTTACCTTGGGCGCTACGCTTGTAATGATATTCAGCGTCCAATCACCGTTAGTTCCACTGAATTCGATCGTCCTTTACGATGGTGCCGTGGCCCCCAACAACAGTTTGTCAACGTTTAGCCAGCCGATCGTTGGTTTCTACCAGGCCGCTGCACCCATCGTAGGCACGCCCCCCCTGGCCACATCTCCCGTGGCCAAGATTACCCACATTGTAGGCAACGGCCAAGCGAACAAGTCCGAAATCGTAATGCTGAACGGCGTGACCCTTACTTCTCTTTACGGGACCAACAGCCCTGCGTTCCCCGGGGTCTATAACGGCTCCTGGGACAATCCGACCTGGGTCGTGAATAACTACGGTGTTGCCGTGAAGGCTAACGATTTTACGGAGACAACTTCCGTCTTGCCGACTAGCTCGGGTAGCGGCTGCCCAAACTGGGGCGCCATCATCTTCAGCACCACGGTTGCGGACAATAACCTGGATGGCCTGCTCGGCGTCTGGAAGACCACCCAAGGCTACACCGAAGCCAAGACCGGTCAGTCAGTGGCTCTGCCCGATGCCAGCCCAACCGCCCGGGACATCTTTGTTGAAATCGATTACCTCACGCTCCGAGATGCAAATGGTACGGTTTTACATTCGCACCTGCCCAAGCAGTTAGCTCTGGATAAGGTGGGCGATGCCTTTTGGAAACAAAACATCCACGTTCATTTCGACGTCGGTACCAATTTCAACGGTGTTTGCAAGTTGACGCCGCCAGTGGGGAGCCAGCTACCGTGCCCGGCCCCCGACCCCTACATCATACAGGGCGGAACCGGTGGAAACGAGATTCCCGAGGGCGCCGTGGTCTGCAACGATACCCCGACGACGCTGTGCCAATTTCCCGGGCAGGCGGCAGTTGGGTGGAAGGAAGGCTTTCTATTCGTTAAGGACAACGCGACAGTGCCTAACAGCAGCCCTCCTGTACCTCTGGGGAACTTCCAGTCCGGACGGAAAGACAGTTACCATTACGTGTTTTTCGGCCACGCATTGGGAACACCAAGATCCTTCTGGACCGCTTCCGCCGCGACGCTACAGAGCACCTCAGTCGCCAAGTTAATTTCGATTGTGAATTCCGGGACTACCGCAACGGTAACCATCCAAACCCCTCAAGGGCTCCTTAAGCCCGGAGATTGTAACCCCGCCAATCTTCCTCCTGCGTGCAGCGACGCGAACGGTGATCGCGTAACCGTCTCGGGGGCCCACGGGCAGCCCGCTCTCAACGGAATCTATAGGCCGTTCACTATCCAAAGCCCGAGTACGGATCCGAATACCACCACCTTCACCATCACCACGGCGAAGACCACGACGACCTGTATGAGCCCGCCGTGCGTGGCAGACGGCACTTACAAGTTCAGCAATGAGTCGCGACTCTCGGTTGTGTACGGAGGGCCGACAAGCAGCTCGGGGCATTCGGACGTGGGCGGAGGAGACTCTGAGGTGACGTTTGGGTTGTGGCTTGTGGACGACGTTTCTGGCTGCCAGGCAGATCCCTCCGTGGGGCTAGCGCCAGGCCAAACGTATTGCGTCAATCAAGTGGGGACCATCACGGCGGAAGCTGGGACGCTGCTGCATGAAATGGGGCATACGTTTTTCCTCACGCACGGCGGCACGTTCTTTCCCAATGGCGCTATCGCGGGCCAACAGACCAACAGTCCACCAGGCGTGCCGAACTATGCCTTGAACTGCAACCCTGCCTTCCTCAGCTCGATGAATTATCTGAACCAGATTCGCGGTTTCGCCGATAATGGCGGAATTGACTACTCCGGACAGACACTACCCCCTCTGTCTGAAATAGCGCTTAACGAGACGCTCGGGATAGGCTCGGACCTGTTTGCCATTCCCATTCAACCGGCTACGCATTTCACCCGGTGGTATGCGCCGCCCAATGCGCTCGACATCCAACTGCAGAACACCACGGGCGGGCGGTTCGCTACCATTCACTGCGATGGTACGCCTATCTTGGACGGAGCGCAGATGGTCCGGGTTGACGGCAGCACCTTCTCGGCTCCAATCGATTGGAACAATGACTTGGATCCCGTGCCCGACCCGAACCCGGAAAACCCCGTCCCCTGGCAGGACGTGAATTTCAACGGGAGCACCTTCAGTTCACCAGATCCTCCCCCGTCGCCAGCATTCAATGATATGCAGGGATTCAATGACTGGATCAATGTCGATCTGCGTCAAGTGGGCTCCCGAGCTAATGGGTTTGGATTTTCCAGTGGCGGCGGCTACCCCCCAGATTTGACTGGGGGCGGCGGCTTCCCCCCTGATTTGGCTGGGGGTGGCGGCTTCCCCCCTGATACGACTGGGGGCGGCGGCTTCCCTCCTGATACCACTGGGGGCGGCGGCTTCCCCCCTGATACCACTGGGGGCGGCAACGAGCAGGACCAGGAGACGGCCTGCTCCACCGCCGATCCGCCGACAGCGCTGATGGCAGCTGTAAGCAGCAAGAGTGTCGTCCTGAACTGGACGGCGCCCGGGCCGCCGTGTCAGGTTCGCAGGTATGACGTCTGGCGCGCCACGGGCTCCTTCCCCACGTTGGCTAGCGTGCTGGCTGCCGTGGCTGCAAACCCCCAGTTGTTCACCGATATTACTGCGCCAAAGGGAATAACTGGGACACCGCCAGTGACGACGTTCACCGATCCGAACGTGAAGAACAACGTGACGTACACGTACTTCGTGACGGAGACCAACAAGCAGGGGGCCCAGAGCCATCCGTCAGACCCGAAGCCCATACTCGTGAAATTCTGAGGAGCGTCTCAACACGGCGGGCTGTTTGGCAGCGGCCGACAGCCCTGGGAGGTTGACTCGAGGTCGGAAGATTAGTTCACGCCAATCCGTCGGGATTGACGTCACTGCGCTTCCGGTGTCGTCCCCAAAAGTGCTCCCGTCAGTTGAAGGCCAACTGTCTCAGCAATGCGCCAATAGTTTTTTTCCTGCGCGTTTTTACTGCGCTAGGCAACGCCTGACAGTTCGTGCTTCTGCGGGCAGGAGATTTGCTGATTCGCTCCTACCTCTTGTTCAGCTCATCGAGGCGCTTCTTGGCGTCTTCGAAGAGCGCGCCGCCGTCCCCTTTGTCTTTTATGGACAGGAATATCCAATAGGAATTGGCCGCACCGAGACTGTTCAGCCCCTCTCGCACGCGTCCCTGATAATAGTAAACCTCGGGCAAGTAGCCATAGCTCGGCATGTAATCGAATAATTCCAAGGTTTCGCCGCGGCGCTGGATGCAGCGGTCGAATTCGGAATCGCCTTCCACGAAGGAGTCAGCTTCCAGATAGGCCCTGCCGAGATCGAAGTGTCCGATCCAGGTATCGAGCTGGTTGTTGGCCTGGGTGAACAACTGGATTGCCTGGCGCGCAGCGCCTCCCTGCAGCATGGCTTCACCCTCGATTAATTTAGCGTCGGCCTGCGGCTCAGGCTGCGATTCGGCCGCGAGAGCAGCGGCCAACGAGCGTGCTTTGCCGGTCTCGCCAGCCGCGACAAAGATGCGTGCTCCGAGAAACCGAAGCGAAACCGATTTACTGTTGGCCAATGTCTTTTCCACCGCGGCTAATGCCGCTGCCTTCTGTTTTCGCAAAAGCTGCGTATACCCAAGCGCAGCAAAATCGGCGGCGGCGGAATTGGGCCTGCCGGCTTGCAAGTCCGTGGCCGCCCCCTGTTGCAGCAACTGCGCTGCGTCGCCCAAACGTCCCTCATATAGAGCGATGTCGGCCAGTCCAGGAGCCGCCATGGACTGTCCTAAGCTGCTGACCTTCTCGAGCTGCCGATAGGTCTTGATCGCTTCAGCCAGCTGGCCCTGCCCGACCTGGGCGTTCGCCAGGCCAATGTAGGCCTTTTCATAGGAAGGGTTGGCCTGCAACACCGTCCTCGCCTCCCGCTCCGCCGCCGGGAAGTCGCCGGCGTACGACGTAAACAAGGCGAGATTCATCCTGGCGATCTGATTGTGGGGTAAGATCTCCACCGTTCGCTGCAGTTCTTCGATAGCTTTGGGCGTGTTGTGCAGGTTTTTATAACAAATAGAGAGGTTGTTGTGGCCAACGTTGTCAGCCGAGTACTGCTTTACCAGCTCGCTGTACTCCTCAACGCACTTTTCCCAGTTCCCGGTCCTCAGGTAATACAAGCCACGGATGCGGTACCGTTCGCGTTCGGTCATACGGTCAACGTGCTCCATCGCCAGTTTGACGTACTTCTCGGCATCCTGGAGCTGCCCCAGGTTTGCAGCTACCGCGGACATGCCGGCGTAGGCGCGGGCGAAGTTCGGGTCCAGCTCTGCGGCCTTGGAAAATGATTGCAGCGCGTCCTGCATCTTCCCAGCGAACTGCTGTTCCATCCCAACGCTATAATCGTGTACGACCTCCAGCGATGCAGCTTGGAAAGCTCCTCCGGCGGCAGTGAGCTGGACCGATTCCGGTGTGGTGTCGCCGAGCGCCTTGCGGATGGGGACCACCAACTTGGGTATGGCCAGCAACACTTCGTCTTTGTTGGAAGCGCTTACTTCAGCTGTTGCAATGGAGTTGCCGGTCCTGGCGTCCAGCGCTTCCACTGACAGCTTGTAGCCGTCGCCGCGGCGACTCAGCGACCCGGTGACCACCGCGGCAAGGCCCTCGCCCACCGCAACCAGGCGCACTGCCTGCTCGTCGAGTTTGTCCGTGGGTTGCGGAAGTTTCAGAGCTAACTTGCGCGCGCTGCCACGGCTGAAGGCGTTGACGAAGCTGGCTCCTTCCAGGGCGACGTTGAACATCGGTTCCAAAGTATCGTCGAAGATAGGATCGCCCGTGTGGTTCGTGAAGTCCGCCACAAGAACGCTCACGGGAGCGTGCGCGACTTTCGGCTTGGGCGGGCCTTTCAGTCGAAATCCAATCACGGCCGCTACGAGCAATATCGCGAGGGCCGCCGATGCCCACTTCAAGTATGCGGTGATCCGCGGTGCAGGAAGAAAGATCGTCGAGCTGTCCGCGGAAGGTCCCAGCCAAATTTCCAGTTGGTGTGCCATCTCCCGCGCACGAGCCCATCGATCTTCAGGCTCAACCTCGAGCGCTTTCATCACGATGTCGTTTATGGGTTTGGGGATTGCGGGATCAACATCCACGGGAGGTTTTGGTTTCTCCTGTAGGCGCTTCCACAAGGTGCCCAGGGGAGCATCGGCGGGATAGGGCGACTTGCCGGTAAGAAGCTCGTAAAAAATGACACCCAGGGAAAAAAGATCGGAACGCTCCGTAAGTTTTTCCCCGCGCGCCTGTTCGGGGGACATGTACTCCGGCGTGCCGATGAGTGCTCCGGTCTGCGTCATTCCAGGCAGGTACGCCGAGCGCGCAATGCCGAAGTCCATCACATACACCCGCCCACCCGAATCCAACATGATGTTCTGGGGCTTCAAGTCGCGGTGAATTACACCTTCAGTGTGGGCGGCTTCCAAAGCGCGGCAAATCTGGAGCATGATTCGAGCCGCCTGCTCGGGCGGAAACTTGCCCTTTTCAACCAGCAACTGACGGAGGTCCCGGCCCTCCACGAAGTCCATGGTGATGAACTTGATTCCGTCGGCTTGTCCGAGATCATAAATGCGAATGACGTTTTTATGCGTGACCTGGCGGGCGAGAATCAGTTCCTGCTTGAAGCGGCGGAGGATTTCCGGATTTTTCGCGAATTCCGAGCGGATGAGCTTGAGCGCAACAATGCGGTCGAGTTCGTTGTCGCGCGCCTTGTATACTGCGCCCATGCCGCCCTGTCCGAGCAATTGGAGGATCTCGTAGCGCTCGGCGAGCACGCTTCCCGGCTTGAGCTGTCCCTTTGCCGCGGCATCACTCGAGGGGCGCACAGGGGTGGCCGCAGACCATCCTGCTTTCTGACCAGAATCTGTCGGAGAGATCGTCGCGTCCGACAAAGGAAACGGAGTGCTGCACTTCTCGCACGTAGCAGCGCTGGACGGATTATCCGCCTGGCAAACCGGGCATTGCATGAACTGGGGGGCCAACCTCCAAGAACTATCTCATTATGAGCCTGATAGCCTCGAAATCAAGCGGCCTTTCTGCATGGTAGTGGTGTCATTTGAGAAGCAAATGACACCACTACCACTTTTCCCGTTTCTTTGACCCTTGTCCGTGGGTTCTCCTATACTGGCGTGATTCAATTTTATGGGATTTTCCCTCGCTGAGGACCCGTGTACCAAACATTGACGAACCGATTGCGCTCCTCGCTGGCGGCGCACATAAAGAAAAAGTATGGGGTGGCACTCGCGATTGTGCTGGAACGGCCGCCGAAGATTGAGATGGGAGAGGCGGCGTCGCCCGTGTGTTTTGAACTGGCGAAACGGCTGAAGCGGGCGCCGCGCCAAATTGCGCAAGAGATTGCTAACAGCTTGGGCAAGGTCGAAGGGATTGCCAAAGTTGAGGTGGCGGGGGGCGGGTATTTGAATGCGTACTTTGACCGGGAGGCTTTTTGGGCAAGCGCCCAAGCAGAGCAAAGTGGCGAGTGGCGAGCGGCGAGTGGGGAAACAGAGAAAAGACAACGCAGAGACGCAGAGAGCGCGGAGGAACGCAGAGAAGGCCAGAAAGCTGGAAGAGATGAAGGGCACGGCAAGGTGATCGTCGAGCACACGAGCATCAATCCGAACAAGGCGGCGCACATCGGACACGCGCGGAATTCGGTGCTGGGCGACACGATGGTGCGGATCCTGCGGCACGCGGGCAGCAAAGTGCAGATTCAAAACTACATCGACAACACCGGCGTGCAGGTGGCGGACGTGGTGATCGGATTCCTGCACATGGAAAAGCGCACTCCGATCAGCGTGAAGATGCTCTCGGCAGAACCGAGGTTCGATACCTACTGTTGGGACCTGTACGCGAAGGCTACGAGCTTTTTCGGTGAGGACAAGGCGCGTGCAGCGGAACTGCGCGGAGCGACGCTCAAGGCGATTGAAGAAGGCCGGGGCGAAGACGCGGAGGTGGCGCAAACCGTGGCGGACGCAATTGTGGGGTGCCACTTGCGCACGATGGCGCGGCTGGACATCCACTACGACTTGCTGGCAAGGGAGAGCGAAATCCTGCACCTGAAATTCTGGGATGCGGCATTTGAGATGCTGAAGAAATCCGGCGCGATTCATTTGGCGACCAGCGGGAAGATGGCGGGTTGCTGGATCATGCCCTGGAAAGAGGAAAAAGCGAAAGAAAAAGCAGGAATTAACACAGAGGACACGGGTAGCGCAGAGGACACAGAGAGGACGGAAGGCGAGAATACACAGGACAAGATTATTGTGCGTTCGAATGGCACGGTGACGTACGTCGGGAAAGATATTGCATACCAGCTCTGGAAATTCGGGCTGCTGGGGAAGGATTTTCACTACAAGAAGTGGCCGGATGCTCCCGAGGGGCAAACGGTCTGGGCCACGACAAGCGAGAAGGGCGATCCGCAAGCGCCGCACTTCGGGGAGCCCGCGTCCAGGGTCTACAACGTCATTGATACGCGGCAAGCATACTTGCAGGACGTGGTAGCCGAAGGGTTGAGAAGACTGGGACATGAAAAAGAGGCGAAGAATTCGATTCACTTCGCGTACGAGATTGTGGCGCTGACGCCGCGGTGCGCCGCGGAGATGGGGTATGAGCTTTCGCCGGAGGAGACGAAAAAGGCGTATGTAGAAGTGAGCGGGCGCAAAGGGCTTGGCGTGAAGGCGGACGACCTGATCGACAAGCTGGAGGCGGCCACGCTTGCCGAAGTGCAGCAGCGGCATCCGGAGATGTCAACGCTCGAACAAACGAAGACAGCGCATGCCATTGCCGTGGGCGCGCTGCGCTTTTTCCTGTTGAAATTTACACGCAACGCGATTATCGCGTTCGACTTCAAAGACGCGCTGAGCTTTGAGGGCGAGACGGGGCCGTATTGCCAGTATGCGGTCGTGCGAATCCGCGGGATCCGGCGAAAGGGCAAAGAAGCGGTCGCAACAAATGTGGAAGCAAAGAAGGAAATTGCCGGGCAACTGCTTGCGGGGCCGGAGGGAAACGGGCTTTGGGAGTTATTGCTGGCGACCGGTTCGCTGGATTACGCGGTGGAGGCGGCGATTGCAACGCAGGAACCGGCGTTTGTGGCGAAGTACGCTTTCCAATTGGCGCAGGCCTTCAATTTGTTTTATCACAAGCATCACATTCTCTCGGAAGCGGATGAGCAGAAGAGAGCGTTCCTGCTGCGGCTGACGGAATTGGTGGAAGCGCAGTTGGTGCGGGCGTTGGGATTGTTGGGGATTGAGGCGCCGGAAAAGATGTAGGTGCACGATATGTCGTGCCCTTACAAAAAGCGAAGAGAGATTCCTCGCTTCGCTCGGAATGACACGCCAGGCGGCCGAGCGTGCCGCTCAGTACGACGTGACGAGATGGACGAGGGTGCGGAGGGCGACGCCGGTGGGGCCTTTGGCGAGCCAAGGCTTGAGGTCGTCGTTCCAAGCGGTGCCGGCGATGTCCAAATGGATCCACGGTGAGTCGCCCGTAAACTCTTTGATGAACATGGCGCCGGTGATGGCGCCGCCGCCTTTGCCGCTGCTGATATTCTGAATATCCGCGAAGCTGCCCTTGATGAATTCGCGATAGTCGTCGTCAATGGGCATCTGCCACATTTTTTCGCCGGCGGCTTTGGAGCTGGCGAGAAGTTTGTCCGTGAAGGCCTGATCGGAACCGAAGACGCCAACGTTGATGTTCGCCAACGCGATGACGATGGCGCCCGTGAGAGTGGCGGCGTCGATAAGATGGGTAGCGCCAAGCTGCTTGGCGTAAGTGATGCCGTCAGCGAGGATGAGGCGGCCTTCGGCGTCGGTGTTGAGGACTTCGATGGTCTTGCCGGACATGGCGGTCTGAATGTCGCCGGGCTTCTGGGCTTTGCCGCCGGGCATGTTTTCGGTCGAAGGAACCACGCAAATCACTTTCACGCCGGGCTTGAGAGCGGCGAGCGCGCGCATCACGCCGAGCATGGTGGCGCCACCGGCCATGTCGTACTTCATTTTTTCCATGCCGTCGGCGGGCTTGATGGAGATGCCCCCGGTATCGAAGGTGACTGCCTTGCCCACCAGGCCAATGACAGGAGCTCCGGGCTTTGCGTTGGCAGGATTGTAAATGACGACAATCACGCGGGGCGGCTCGACGCTGCCCTGCGCGACGCTGAGAAGCGCGCCCATCTTAAGATCCGCGATTTTCCTTTCATCGAGAATTTCGACGGAAAGGCCGGCTTCCTTGGCCATGGCTTCGGCTTTTTCGGCGAGGATGCGCGGCGTGAGCTTGTTCGAAGGTTCGTTGACGAGGTCGCGAGTGAAATTCTGGGCCTCGGCGATGATGCGTCCTTTCAAAAGACCTTTGTCTCCCGCAGAGCGCTCCGAGTCCGAGTAACCGGCGACGACCACCATTTCGATATTCTTGTCGTTTTTCTTATCGGTCTTGTATTTGTCGGATTCGAAATTGGAGAGGAGCGCGCCCTCGGCGATGACCTGGGCGGTTTCGCTGGTGGCCTCGCCTTCACGGACAAGGAAGACAAAATTCTTGACGGAGCGAGCCTTGAGATAGCGCAGGGCAGCGCCAGTGATTTTGCGCAGCGTCGCACCGTTGAATTGTTCGCGCTTCCCTGCTCCGACGAGAAGCAGGCGCGCGGCCTTGAGGCCGGCGGGAGCATGGACGAGCGTGAACTCCAGGGTCTTCCCGGTTAATTCCCCGCTCTTGGCGAGCTTGCGAAGCAAGCCACCAGCGGCTTGATCGATCTCAGCGATGCGGCCCTGAACGGGATCGGTCTCTTCGAAAACATAGGAAACCAGGGCATCTGTTTCGAGCGCTGCGAAGGGCTTGGTTTCGAGCGTGATGTGCATGGTGCTTATCGCCTCCGATTGCGATACATGGATTCCTCGACTTCCCTGCGGGCTTCCTTGGTGCGCTCGTCCTGGCGGCGGTCCCACGACTTCTTGCCTTGCGCCAGGGCGATTTCCACCTTGGCGATGCCGTTGCGGAAGTAGATGCGCAGAGGAATGACGGTCAAACCTTTGGCCTCGGTCCGGCCGTAGAGTTTGTTGATTTCGCTCCTGTGGAGCAGGAGTTTGCGCGAACCCAGGGGCTCGTGATTCCAGGGGCCTCCCGGTAAGTACTGTGCAATGTGTGCGTTAACAAGCCAGGCGCCGTTGGGCTTGAATTCGACGTAAGCGTCTCGAATGTTGGCCTTGCCTTCGCGAAGGGCTTTCACTTCGGTTCCATGAAGGACTAACCCTGCCTCATGTTTCTCAAGAATGTGGTAGTTATACGAAGCGGCGCGGTTTTGCGCGACGATCTGGTCGCCGGACTTCGTGGACTTCTCTGTTTTTTTAGCTGATTTGGCCACAACCTTCCATGATAGCTGGAGTCATAAATCTTAGCCACACGGTATTGGCGCATGCAAGACAGCCAACCTTAGCCTCCTTGCCGTGCCTCTAAAGCGAATGATAGACTGCGTGGGCTTCGTGCCGAGGCCTCGGAGAGTTCATGCGCCGCTGGGGATGCTTATTCTTGGGTGTGGGATTCGGACTGCTCGCCGCGGGCTGTCCGAAGGGTAATGGGGATTATAACCAGGGAAAAAAGGCGGAAACGCTTCAGGATTACGACGCGGCGCTAACGTTTTACCAAAAGGCCGTCAAAGCGGAGCCCTACAACGCGAATTACAAGATCAAGCTGGACCAGATTCGCTTTGAAGCGGGTGAGTGGCACGTGAAGCGTGGGGCCGAACTGAGGAAAAAGGGCGACCTCCAAGGCGCCGCGGGCGAATTCCAAAGAGCGCAAGCCGTTGATCCCTCGAGCCCCATCGCCGAGCAGGAACTCAACAAGACCATCGAGATGATCGCGGAGAAAAACCGCCGGAACGATGCCGCCGCCGATCCCCCCGCTGATCCGGACCAGGCTCAGCTGGCGCAGACGCCGCCGCAAATCAAGCCGCTTTCCCGCGTGGGCATCAATATGACGACGATGTCCAACGACGCGAAGATCGTTTTCGAAACAATCTGCAAGATTGCCGGCCTTACCGTTGTCTTTGATCCGGACTTCCCCGCCCGGCGGATCACCACGGAATTGAACAATGTAACCCTGGAGCAGGCGCTGGACATCGTGTCGCTGGAGAG
>Ga0209180_10001116_pt1 | contig 13231 bp, 9 predicted proteins | sample CZO8metaG_3_FD_188355 | JGI IMG/M metagenome (GOLD analysis project Ga0209180, IMG submission 188355) | Vadose zone soil microbial communities from the Eel River Critical Zone Observatory, Northern California, USA - CZOApr15con2H2.8 metaG... | ecosystem: Environmental > Terrestrial > Soil >...
TGCTGATGCGGACGGGGCGGGGCGCTGACGCGCTGAGAATGCTCGACGAGGCGGTGCCGCTGCTGGCGGACTACGCGGAGCCGGCCGTCCTGGCCAGGGTGCTGCTCAACCGCGGGGTCCTGCAGCTCACCACCGGTCACGTCCGGCGCGCGCGCGCCGACCTCCGCTCGTGCCAGCGCATCGCCACGGATGACGGCCTCGACCTGATCGCGGCCAAGGCCATGCACAACCAGGGCTACTGCGATCTGCTGGCCGGGGACATTCCCGGTGCGCTGCATCTGTTCAGCGCCGCCGCCGATGCGTACCGGCAGAACGCACCCGGGTGCCTGCCCGTGCTGGCCATGGACCGGGCCCGCGCGCTACTCGCGGCCGGACTGGCCGCCGACGCCGCAACCGAGCTGGACAGCGCGATCAGCTCGTTCCGGCGCCAGCGGCTCGAACAGGATCAGGCCGAGGCGGAACTGGCCCGGTCCCAGGCGGCGCTGGGCGCGGGCGACCATGCCGCCGCGCGCCGCTGGGCGGCCACCGCCGGGCGCCGCTTTCGCCGCCGTGGCAACGACGCCTGGGCCGCCGTGGCCGAACTCACCCGGCTGCGGGCCAGGTCCGCATCGGCCGGGCGGCCCGGGAGCACCGCGGCCGAGGCGGTACGTCTGGCCGGACGGCTGCGTGGCTGCGGGCTCAGCGACGACGCGGCCGTGGCCGAGCTGATCGCCGCCCGAGGGATGCTCGCGGCGGGCCGCAGCCGCGAGGCGGAGCGCCGGATAGCGGCGGTGCGGTGCCGGGGGCAGGCGGTATCGCTGGATGTCAGCCTGCTGCGCCGGCTCGCCCGGGCCGAACTTGCGGAGCGTAGCGGGCGGACCGGGGCGGCGCTGGCCGAGCTTCGGGCGGGTCTGGCCACCGTGCATGCCCGCCGTGGCCGGCTGGGCAGTCTTGACCTGCAGACCGGCGCCGCGGCCCGGGGCGCTGAGCTGGCCGCCGCGGGCCTGCGGCTGGCGCTGGACCGCGGATCCGCGCCGCTGGTGTTCGCCTGGCTGGAACGCTCCCGTGCGCAGGCGTTCCGGATCCGGCCGGTGCGGCCGCCCACCGACCCGCGGGCCGCCGCAGCGGTGGCCGAGCTGCGCCAGCTCAGCCACCTGATCCGGAGCGCTGAGATGAACGGCCGTCGCGACCCGGCCAGCGTCGCCAGGCGTGCCGAGCTGCAGCGCGGGCTCAGGGAACACAGCTGGCAGGCCGACGGTGACGGCCAGACCAGCGCCCAGGCCAGCCTCGGCGAGGTGACCGCGGCCCTCAGCGAGAGCGGGCAGAGCCTGGTCAGCCTCCTGGCCCAGGGCGGCCGCCTGCTCGGGGTCGCTGTGAGCAAGAAGTCCGCGCGGCTCATCGAGCTGGGCGACTTCGAAGCGGCCGCGGAGGCGGCCAGGCGGCTGAGCGCCGATCTGGACACGCTCGCTGGCCGGCGGCTGCCCGCCCGTCTTGAGGCCGTGATCAGGGAGTCGATCCGGAACCAGACCGAGCTGCTGACCGCCGAGATCACGGCGCCGCTGCGGCACTGGCTGGGCGAGGACGGCGTCGTGGTGGTCCCGGCGGGCGCGCTGGCGAGCATCCCCTGGAACCTGCTGCCCGACCTGCGTGGCCGCCCGGTCACGGTCTGCCCGTCCGCGTCCGCGTGGCTGGCGGCGTGGCGGCGCGGCCAGGACGCCGCGGGCGAGGTGGGGACGAGGCCGCCGACCCTGGTCGCTGGACCCGACCTACGGCACGCGCCACGGGAAATCGTTGAGATAGCGAAGGTCTATCCCGGCTGCCGGCCGCTGCTCGCGAAGGCGGCCACCGTGGACGCCACGCTGCACGCACTCGACGGCGCCCCGATCGCGCACCTGGCGGCGCACGGGCACCACGACCGCCAGAATGTCCTGTTCTCCCGGCTCGACCTGGCGGATGGCCCGCTGATGGCCTACGACATCCAGCGGCTCACGGCCGCTCCCCGTCAGGTGATCCTCTCGGCCTGCGATGTCGGGCGGGCCATCGTGCGCCCGGGCGACGAGCTTCTTGGCTTCACCGCGGCACTGCTCTACGCCGGGACGGCCTCCGTGATCTCCAGCGTCACCCGGGTCCCCGACGACGCCACCGTGGGCGTGATGACCGCGTACCACCGCGCGCTCACGGTGGGGGCCAGGCCGGCTGAGGCGCTGGCTGGCGCGGCCATGGCGGAGCCATTCAGCCCCTTCGTCTGCTTCGGGTCCGGCTGACCGGATCGCCCGGAATTGCCCGCGCGATGACACCGGATGCCGTGCTGGCGGTCACCCAGAGTGAGCTAACGACCGCGGCGGCGCTCAGCCCTCTTCAGCGTGACCAGCGTGGACACGATGATGATCAGGAGGACGCCCGATATCACCCAGTTGATCATGCTGCCTGCCTCTCCGTCCCCCCGAGCGTAGCAAGACGTCCAGGCAGGCTCGCTCCGGGACCAGCGCGGTGGGTCTGCTGGGCTGACTGGGGCGCGCCCTTTGCCCTGATCAGCGTAGAATCCCGGCCGTGCGATCCTACCGCGAACTCTGGCTCTGGCTCGGCGGGCTGCTTCTGACGCTCTTCGCGTTCCTGACGGCCATTGCCATTGCGTATTTTGTAAAAGAACCTCACTACTCCCTCCTCGGGAACTGGTGGATGCTGGGAGCGGGCGTGTCGTTCGTGGCCGCGTTCACCAGTTTCTTCGGGGCCGTCAGGGTCTGGCCTTTCCCGCCGCTGGCGAAGCCAGAGTTTCCCAGTATCAAGGTTGAAATCTATGGCACTGGCTCCATGGACACGGAACGTGAGACCGGCTCCGGCCTCGTCGGGCCAGCCCACCTGCGGTCGTTCAATGTGCGCCTCACCAACACGGAGGCGGAGCAGAAGGCGAACCTGACGGTGCTGCTCTACGTCACCTTGGTCCCTGGATCGTGGGGACGTGTAGGGGAAGCCATCTGCCCGCCGCCAGACTGGGCCCTGCCTCCGTCGCTGAACCTGAACCCGATTAGCATGCCCTTCACGCTGTCACCGGGCGAAACGGTCAGCGGGCAGCTTGTCTACGAAATACCTGAGTACTACTTCGACAAGCTCGCGGAGCCAATGAAGGCGCGCCTGGAGCTCTGGGATCATGTCACTGAAAAACGGATGAGCGTCCGGGCCGAGATAGGCAACCACGATAAGAGCGAGATGGTCCCGTCATCCGGTGGCGCTGAGATCCTTGGCCTGGAATACGAGAACCAGGCCGATCTGCAGGACGGCGCTGGGCAGGCGGCGCCATAGCAATGCGTCACCAAGGCCGGGACCCGGCCCTCCCAGGTGGCCGCTGGGGCGCTTGAATTTCCAGGCCGCGGGCACGCGAGACTGGTGCTGGCCGCCGCCCTGGTGGCCCGCACTGGTGCTGGCCGCGGTAGCGGCCCGCGCATCTACCGGGATTGGAGGGTCAGCAGATGGCGCACGGCGCCCGGCTCGGCTCAGTGGTCATGTTCGTCCAGAACCTGGACCGGTCGGTGAGCTTCTACCTGGATGTCCTCGCCCTGGAGGTCGCCGATCAGAGCCCGACCGCGGCGCTGCTCATCAGCGGCGACGGATCGCAGTTGATCTTGCGTGCCATGGGCAGCAACGCCTCCCATGCGCTCGGGAGCGTGGGAGTCCAGTACGTCATCTGGACCGCGGACGGGAAGGAGGGCCTGGAGCGGTGCGAGCGCGTGCTGCGGGAGCGCTCGGCCCACCGGGAGACCCGCGGCAGCGGAGGAGTCATGGTGGTGGAGGGCCGCGACCCGGACGACATCGTCCTGATGATCACTTATCCGGGCCCGGATGAGGCGCCGTTGCATGAGCTTCCGGTACGTATCTACGGATGGTGACGCCGACGTGACCCCGTGCTGATCGGCGTGGCCCGGTCGGGGGGTGTCCGGTCGGACCGGTGGAGGGGGGTTCTCATACGCTTGAGGCGTGCTCGGACTCCCGGATGCGATACGTGGATGTCTCTTCGACCTGGACGGTGTCCTCACCAAGACCGCCAAGGTGCACGACGCCGCGTGGAAGGAGATGTTCGACAGCTTCCTGCGCGAGCGGGCGCGGCAGACCGGCCCGCCGTTCGTGCCGTTCGACCCGGTCAAGGACTACGACGAGTATGTCGACGGCAAGCCCCGGGCCGACGGGACCCGCTCCTTCCTGGCGTCCCGCGGCATCGAGCTGCCGGAGGGCAGCCCGGACGATCCTCCGGGCACACCGACTGTCTACGGCCTCAGTAACGGCAAGAACGAGATCGTGCTGCGGCGGATCCGGGAGGACGGGGTGGAAGCGTACGAGGGCTCGGTCCGATATGTCCGGGCGGCCCGGGACGCGGGGCTGCGCCGCGCCGTGGTGTCGTCCAGCGCCAACTGCCACGACGTCCTCGTCGCGGCGGGCATCGAGGACCTGTTCGAGGCGCGGATCGACGGTGTGGTCGCCGAGCGGGAGCATCTGCGCGGAAAGCCGGCCCCGGACACCTTCCTGGCCGGGGCGCGCGCCCTCGGGCTGGAACCGCCGGCCGCGGCGGTCTTCGAGGACGCGCTGGCCGGCGTGGCGGCCGGGCGGGCGGGCGGGTTCGGCTATGTGGTGGGGGTGGACCGCGCCGGGCAGGCCGAGGCGCTGAAAGCCCACGGGGCCGACATCGTCGTGGCCGATCTCGCCGAGTTGCTGGACCGGCCGTGATACGGCAGGCGGCGTTCACGGTCGAGCCGTGGTCCCTCCGGGAGGCCACGCTGGACCTGGACCTGCTGGCCCAGACAGAATCGGTGTTCGCGCTGTCCAACGGTCACCTGGGCTGGCGCGCCAACCTGGACGAGGGCGAGCCGCACGCACTGCCGGGCAGCTATCTCAACGGGGTCTACGAGGTGCGGCCGCTGCCCTACGCCGAGGCTCAGTACGGCCTGCCGGAATCCGGGCAGACGGTCATCAACGTGACCGACGGCAAGCTGATCCGGCTGTTTGTCGACGACGAGCCGTTCGATGTCCGGTACGGCGAGCTGCTCGCGCACGAGCGGCTGCTGGACTTCCGCGCGGGCGTGCTCAGCCGCCGCGCCGAGTGGGTGTCGCCGGCCGGGCGGACGATCCGGGTCTCCTCGTCCCGGCTGGTGTCGTTCACGCAGCGGGCGATCGGAGCGATCAGCTACGAGGTGGAGCCGCTGGATGGCCCGGCACGGATCGCGGTGCAGTCCGAGCTCCTGGCCAACGAGCAGCTCCCGCCGCCGGGCGGCGATCCCCGCGTCGCCGTGGTGCTCGAGAACCCGCTGGTCAGCGAGTACTATGCCGCCGACGGGACCCTCGTCGTGCTGGTGCATAAGACCAGGCAGAGCGGGCTGCGGGTCGGCACGTCGATGGATCATGTGATCGACGGGCCGGCCGACACGCAGGTCGAGTCGCGGGCGTTCGTCGATGGTGGCGTGGTCACGGCGACGACCGTCCTGCAGCCGGGGCAGCGGCTGCGCGTGATCAAGTTCGTCGCGTATGGCTGGTCAGGGGCGAGATCCCTGCAAGGCGTGCGCGATCAGGTATGGGCGGCGCTGAGCGCGGCCCGGCAGAGCGGCTGGGACGGGCTGCTCGCCGAGCAGCGCGCGTACCTTGATGACTTCTGGGACCGCGCCGACGTGGAGGTAGACGGGGACACCGAGGTGCAGCAGGCGGTGCGCTTCGCGCTGTTCCACGTCCTGCAGGCCGGCGCCCGGAGCGAGAACCGGCCGATCCCCACGAAGGGGCTGACCGGGCCCGGGTACGACGGGCACGCCTTCTGGGATACCGAGACCTACGTCCTGCCGGTGCTCAGCCTGACAGCCCCCGACGCGGCCGCCCACGCGCTGCGCTGGCGGCACGCGACGCTTCCGGCGGCCATCGACCGGGCCGCCCAGCTCGGACTGAAAGGTGCGGCCTTCCCGTGGCGGACGATCGCCGGAGAGGAATGCTCGGGTTACTGGCCCGCGGGCACCGCCGCCTTTCACGTCAACGCGGACATCGCCGACGCGGTGATCCGCTACGTCGACGCCACCGGTGATGAGGCGTTCGACCGGGGACCGGGGATCGACCTGCTGACCCACACCGCGCGGCTGTGGCGCTCCCTGGGCCACCATGATGCTCAGGGGCGGTTCCACATCGACGGCGTCACCGGCCCGGACGAGTACAGCGCCATCGCCGACAACAACATCTACACCAACCTGATGGCCCGGCAGAACCTGGTGGCCGCCGCGGACGCGGCGAAGCGGCATCCCGACCGGGCCCGCGAGCTGGGCGTCGACGCGGAGGAGTCGGCGAGCTGGCGTGACGCGGCCGAGGCGATGTTCATCCCCTACGACGAGGCACTCGGCGTGCACCCGCAAGCCGAGGGGTTCACCCGGCACCAGGTCTGGGATTTCGCCCACACCTCCCCCGACCAGTACCCGATGCTGCTGCACTTCCCCTACTTCGACCTGTACCGGAAGCAGGTCGTGAAGCAAGCTGACCTCGTGCTGGCCATGTACCTGTGCGGAAGCGCCTTCACCGCTGAGCAGAAGGCGCGGAACTTCGACTACTACGAGCCGCTCACGGTGCGGGATTCGTCGTTGTCCGCCTGCGCCCAGGCGGTCATGGCCGCCGAGGTCGGCCATCTGGGCCTGGCCTTTGACTACCTCGGCGAGGCCGCCCTGATGGACCTGCATGACCTGGAGAACAACACCCGTGACGGCGTGCACATCGCCTCCCTGGCTGGCACCTGGATAGCGCTGGTCGGCGGCTTCGGCGGCGTGCGCCACTGGGACGGGACCGTCAGCTTCGCGCCGCGGCTCCCGGAAGGCCTCACCAGGCTCGCGTTCACCCTCCTCATCCGGGGCAGGCGCCTGCGGGTCGAGGTCACCGACGCGGTGGCCCGGTACGTCCTGGCGAACGGCGAGCCGCTGGTGATCCTGCACCACGGCCAGGAGGTGAATCTCTCGGTCGGGAAGCCGCAGGTCCATCCGGTCCCCGCGGCGCCGTCCCGTCCCCGCCCGGCCCAGCCGCCGGGGCGAGAACCAGTTCACCGCCGGGTCAGCGAGGCCGCGGACTGACCGGTGCCCGCATGACCACCTGGAGGGACACACCGATGCCGACCATCCCGCTCCACGAGCGCCCGTCGTGGAAGGCGCTTGAGCAGCACCATTCCGAGATCGGCGGGCGGCACCTGCGTGAGCTGTTCGCCGAGGACCCGGGCCGCGGCGAGCGGCTGAGCGCCGAGGCGGCGGGCCTGTATCTCGACTACTCGAAGAACCGGATCACCGACGAGACGCTGCGCCTGCTGATCCGGCTGGCCGAGGAATCCGGCCTCGAGCAGCGCAGGGACATGATGCTGCGGGGCGAGCGGATCAACGTGTCCGAGAACCGGCCCGTGCTGCATGTCGCGCTGCGGATGCCGACAGGCAGCTCGCTGGTGGTGGACGGGGTCGATGTCGTCACTCAGGTGCACGAGGTACTCGGCCGGATGTCCGACTTCGCCCGGCGCATTCGCTCCGGCGAATGGAAAGGCTATTCCGGCAAAACGATAAAGAATGTCGTCAATGTCGGCATCGGTGGCTCGGACCTCGGCCCGGTGATGGCTTACGAAGCGCTGCGTTACTACTCCCGGCGTGACCTGACGTTCCGCTTCGTGTCCAACGTGGACTCGACCGACTTCGTGGAGGCGACCCGCGACCTGTCGGCCGACGAGACGCTGTTCATCATCTCGTCCAAGACCTTCGGCACCCTGGAGACCCTCACGAACGCCCGCTCCGCGCGCGACTGGGTGGTCGGCCAGCTGGGCACCGAGGAGGCGGTCGCCAGGCACTTCGTCGCCGTCTCGACGAACGCCGAGCGCGTCGCGGCGTTCGGCATCGACACTGCGAACATGTTCGGCTTCTGGGACTGGGTCGGCGGGCGGTACTCGATGGATTCGGCTATCGGCCTGTCGACCATGGTCGCGATCGGGCCGGAGCACTTTCACGAGATGCTGGCCGGGTTCCACGAGATGGACGAGCACTTCGCCGCCGCCCCGCTCGCGGGGAACCTGCCGGTGCTGCTGGGGCTGCTGGCCGTCTGGTACGGGGATTTCTTCGGGGCGCAGACCGCGGGCGTGATGCCCTACGAGCAGTACCTGAAGCGGTTCCCGGCGTACCTCCAGCAGCTCACGATGGAGTCCAACGGCAAGCATGTGACCATCGAGGGAACGCCGGTCGACTACCAGACCGGCGCCGTTTACTGGGGTGAGCCGGGCACCAATGGGCAGCACAGCTTCTACCAGCTGATCCACCAGGGCACGAAGCTGATCCCGGTCGACCTGATCGGCTTCGCCGTGAGCCTCAACCCGCTGGGCGACCATCACGACATCTTGTCGTCCAACGTCTTCGCGCAAGCCCAGGCCCTCGCCTTCGGCAAGGCCGAGCCGGAGGTGCTCGCCGAGGGAGCTCCGCCTGAGATAGCGCCGCACCGGGTAATGGAAGGCAACCGCCCGACCAATGTGCTACTGGGCGCGAAGTTGACCCCGCGCCTGCTCGGTGTGCTCGTGGCGCTGTATGAGCACAGCGTGTTCACTCAGGGCACGATCTGGGACATCGACTCTTTCGACCAGTGGGGCGTCGAGCTCGGCAAGGTGCTGGCGGCCCAGATCATCCCGGAGCTCACCAGCGACGCCGAGCCCGAGCTGGCCCATGACTCGTCCACCAACGCCCTCATCCGGCGCTACCGCTTCCTGAAGAGCTGACCGCCCGAAAATAGGAGAGCAGACATGACAACCGACAGGCCCATGCAGCTTGGCATGATCGGGCTCGGCCGGATGGGCGGCAACCTCACCCGCCGACTGATGCGGGACGGCCACCGCTGCGTCGTCTATGACCACACCGAGGCGCACGTGAAGCAGCTTGAGGGCGAGGGTGCGGCCGGCGCGGCCTCACTCGCGGAGTTCGTCGCGAAGCTGGAAAAACCCCGGGCCGCCTGGCTGATGCTGCCCGCGGCCGTCACCGGCACGGTGGTCGACCAGCTGGGCGAACTGCTCGACCCCGGCGACATCGTGATCGACGGCGGCAACTCCTACTACATCGACGACATCGCCCGGGCCAAGCAGCTCAAGCCGAAGCAGATCCACTACCTGGACGTCGGCACCTCGGGCGGCGTGTACGGACTGAAGCGCGGCTTCTGCCTCATGATCGGCGGCGAGGACGAGCCGGTTGAGCGGCTGGATCCGATCTTCCGCACCATCGCTCCCGGCGCCGGGAGTGCCGAGCCCACGCCCGGCCGGACCCGGACGACGGGGACGGCCCCGGATGGCTATCTGCACTGCGGGCCCAACGGCGCCGGGCACTTCGTGAAGATGGTCCACAACGGCATCGAGTACGGCATGATGGCCGCGATCGCCGAGGGCCTGTCCATCATCAAGCATGCTAACGCGGGTAAGCAGGACATGGCCGCCGCCGACGCGGAGACCGCGCCGCTGCGCAATCCGGAGGCCTACCAGTACGACATCGACGTCGCCGAGGTGGCGGAGGTCTGGCGTCGCGGCTCGGTCGTCGGGTCCTGGCTCGTCGACCTGACCGCCGACGCGCTGGCCCGGTCGCCGCAGCTTGACGACTTCGAGGGCCGCTGGACGGTGATCGCCGCGATCGACGAGAGCGTCCCCGCGCCGGTGATCACCGCCGCGCTGATCCAGCGGTTCGAGTCGCGCGGGCTGGGCACGTTCACCGACAAGATCCTGTCCGCGATGCGAAGCGAGTTCGGCGGGCACGCAGAGAAGGCGGACTAGCTGATGAGCCCGGAGGCGAAGCCCCCGGCGGCGGCCGAGCGGGAGACCAGACGCCGGGGCATGGAGATGGCCCCCCCGGACGACCACGTGATCGTCCTGTTCGGAGCCACCGGGGACCTCGCCCGGCGCAAGCTGCTCCCTGGCCTCTTCCACCTCGCCAAAGCCGGCCTGATGCCGGCGAAATACCAGATCATCGGCTCGTCCCCGGCGACGTCCGCACTTAGCGACGATGATTTCCGCCAGCGCGCGAAGGACGCCGTCCGTGAGTTCGGTTCCGCGAAACCGGCCGGCGCGGCGTGGCAGGCCTTCGAGTCCGCGCTGCACTTCGGGGCGGCCGACCCGACGGACCAGGGGCCGCTCGTCGCGGCGGTGCAGGCGGCCGAGAAGGAGATCGGCGGCAGCCCGCGCCGCATCTTTCACCTGGCCGTGCCGCCGGCCGCCTTCGGGTCGGTCGTCGGCCTGCTCGGCGACACCGGCCTGGCGCAGAATTCCCGCGTGATCATCGAGAAGCCGTTCGGTACCGACCTGGCTTCGGCCCGGGCTCTGAACGAGACGGTCCACGCGGTCTTCGATGAGTCCCAGGTGTTCCGCATCGATCACTTCCTCGGCAAGGAGTCGGTCGACAACATCCTCGCCCTCCGCTTCGCCAACGGGTTCCTGGAGCCCATCTGGCGTCGCGAGCACATCAGCCATGTGCAGATCGACGTGCCGGAGACGATCGGCATCGAGGGCCGCGCCCAGTTCTTCGAGGGAACCGGCACATTCCGGGACATGATCGTGACGCACCTGTTCCAGGTGCTGGGCTTCGTGGCCATGGAGCCGCCGACCTCGCTGAGCGCCAAGTCGCTGCGTGATGAGAAGGCCAAGGTGTTCGACGCCATGCAGCCGATCGACCTGGCGCACGTCGTGCGCGGCCAGTACCGCGGCTACTGCAAGGAGCCCGGCGTCTCCCCGAGATCGCAGACCGAGACGTTCAGCGCCCTTCGCGTCGAGGTGGACAACTGGCGCTGGGCTGGCGTGCCCTTCTACCTGCGCTCGGGCAAGTCGCTCGGGCAGCGCCGGCAGGTGATCACGGTCACCCTCAAGGAGCCGACCCTGCGGATGTTCCCCGTCGACGCGCAAGCCAAGCGAGAGGGCAGGGGAAATCAGCTCGTGATCGACTTCGACGATCCGGGCTGGATCGCCGGGCGCTTCCTGGCCAAGGAACCCGGCCCCGCCATGCGCCTCGGCGAGGCGGAGATGACCTTCCGTTATGCCGACTCCTTCGTCCGCGCGCATGGACTCGAAGGTTATGAACGGCTGATCCTGGACGCGATGCTCGGCGACCAGTCGCTGTTCACCCGGTCGGACGGGATCGAGCGCCTCTGGGAGATCTCCACGCCGCTGATCGAGAACCCGCCTCCGGTGGAGCTCTACTCCCCCGGCTCCTGGGGCCCCGATTCGGTGCACCGCCTGATCGCGCCGCACCGCTGGTACCTGCCGGACGGCCATTAGGCCGTGCCCTAGCGGTCGGTCAGCGACGGTCCAGCGCCAGGTCGAGGCCTACTCCCGACCCCTGCGGTGGTCCCGCATGGCGGGCGTGCCATCGGCGATAGCGGCCACGACGTTGTACGGCAGGTACCGGGGATGGACGAGCAGGGCCCTGGCCACCTGGCGGACGGTCAGCCGCAGGGGGGTCAGCATGTGCTCGCTGCACCGCCATGCGCCACGTTCATCGTTGCCGAAGCGGCTGCCGAGGGACCGGCGGAAGTGCTTGGCGTCCCCGCCGTCGCCCTTCCACGCCTGCAGCCATTCGCGCAGTTCGTCATCGCGGTCGAGCATGGTCCAGTTCATCAGCCGTTCCGCGATCTGGCCGGCCGCGTCGATGACGAACGCGAGGTCACCGGCCGCCCTGATGCCATGGACCCGGCCCTCGTTGTCCCGGCCGTGGTGGATACTGGCCGAGCTGAAGCGCGCCCCTACCGCCAGCGCGGCTACCGCGTGACCGGCTTCGTGCCAGGCCGTCTTCACGGTTGCCTTCCGGGCCGGGCCGAGGCTGGGAAAGCAGCCGCAGTCGTAGCGTTGCCTGATCCATGTGTCGTTCACGATGGACTCGTCGTCATAGCGGACGACCCGGCTCAGCTCGGCTTGGATCCCGGCCAGGGCACGTCTCTCCGCAGGCTTCATGGCTACGGCAGTAGACTGCCACATGCCGTGCTCGGCTGGCGGCCAGTGACCCACCGTCCGCGAGGATGCCCCGATGCCCTCGGTTGAGATCACCCAGGCCGAGAACGAGGCCCGCGGGCGGCTGGTGCGAGTGGACTCCTACGACGTCGCGCTGGACCTGACCCAGGGCGGCGAGGTGTTCGGCTCCACGAGCGTGATCCGGTTCAGCTGCAGGCCGCCCGGCGTCTCCACGTACGTCGACCTGACCGCGGAGAGGGTGCATGAGATCACCCTGAACGGCATGGCGATCGATCCGGCGCGGGCGTTCACGGATGGACGCGTCAGGCTGGCGGGGGTCGCGGAGAGCAACGAGCTGAAGGTCGTCGCCGAATGCCGTTACTCAAGCGATGGCACGGGATTGCACCGGGCGGTCGACTCCTCCGACGGCAAGGTCTACACGTATACGAAGTTCGAGCCCGCCTATGCCCGCAGTGTCTATGCGAACTTCGAGCAGCCGGACCTGAAGGCCGCGTTCACGTTCCATGTCACGGCGCCCGCGCACTGGACTGTGCTGTCGAACCAGCCTGGGTCCGGACCTGAGCCGGTCGGCGAGGGCAGCGCGGTGTGGCATTTCCCGCCGACGCCGCGGATCTCGACGTACCTGACCGCTGTGGCGGCCGGTGAGTATCACGTGGTGCGTGCCTCGCACACGACGGCTCGGGGCCAGGTGGTCCCGCTCGGCCTCGCCTGCCGCGCGTCGCTCGCGGAGTACCTCGACGCCGAGGATATTTTCCTGATCACCCGCCAGGGCTTCGATTTCTACACCGACCTGTTCCAGGGTGACTACCCATTTGAGAAGTACGACCAGGTGTTCGTGCCCGAGTACAGCGCCGGCGCCATGGAGAACGTCGGCTGCGTGGTCATCTCGGACGAGTTCTTGTTCCGCTCCCGGGTCACCGACGCGCGGAATGAGCTGCGCGCCGTGGTGATCCTGCATGAGATGGCGCACATGTGGTTCGGCGACCTGGTGACGATGAGGTGGTGGAACGACTTGTGGCTGAACGAGTCGTTCGCGGAGTTCTGCGGAACACTGTCCAGCGCCGAGGCAACGCGGTTCACCGACGCCTGGGCCACGTTCTCCAGCAGCCGCAAGACGTGGGGCTACATGCAGGACCGGCTGCCCTCGACGCATCCGATCGCGGCCGAGGTGCATACCCTGAGCCTCGCTCTGGCGAACTTCGACGGGATCAGCTATGCGAAGGGCGCCGCGGTGCTCCGCCAGCTGGTCGCGCACCTGGGCCGGGAGCAGTTCCTGGTCGGCATCCGCGCCTA
>Ga0209180_10001120_pt1 | contig 13196 bp, 10 predicted proteins | sample CZO8metaG_3_FD_188355 | JGI IMG/M metagenome (GOLD analysis project Ga0209180, IMG submission 188355) | Vadose zone soil microbial communities from the Eel River Critical Zone Observatory, Northern California, USA - CZOApr15con2H2.8 metaG... | ecosystem: Environmental > Terrestrial > Soil >...
GACAGCCTCGACAAAGCCGATCGTGATCACGGTGCCCACTGCAAACATCCATTTCATCTTGCGCCATTCCGGGTTGCGAATCGTGTACGCGTACGAATCGAGCTGCGAGCCGTCGGGAAGCGCCCGTGAGGATTCAGGCTTGCCGATCCTGGCCTCGACTTCCTGGCGAGTGGAGCCCAGAGCAAAAACAGAACTCGCCGGCCTATCGAATCCCACGGCATCTTGATACGCCAGGATCGCCGCGCCGCACCCCGCTGTAGCAAACACGAGCCCGATCGCTCCCATTAGGAGGATGAGCCGCTTCATCAGTCGATCCCCCAGATGGCGAACCGACGCGCGACGCACTCGACATACGCACGCTCTTCTGTCGCCGCCTCCCCGCCTCCTGTTCCGACCGAGGCTAGCCCAGCGCGATCGCGCAACCAGCAGCTCTTCCTGAAAGCGCCGACGGAGGGGGGCTCCACTGCATCCTCCGGGGGGCCGTACGACGGAGGCGAGCCGTAGTCCAGCAATCGGCCGTCCGGGCCATACGTGAACGTCACCTGCCCTCGGGAAGGGTTCGCCGCGTTGTAAATCGCCATGCCCGTGAATACAGGTTCGGCGAGTACCGAGATGACGACCCCGAGCTCGCGGAGCTCCTTCCAAAGGAACAAGTGAAATGCGGCCGTGTCTAACGCCTTACCCTCAGCGGCGCGGTCGCGCAGTCGATACTCGTAGGTCGCGACTTGTCCCCCGTCAGGGAGCGGCGTGACCGCGAGGGGCTTCCCCAGCTTCGCTTTGACATCGTCTCGCGTTAAAGCCAGGCGCGGCTGAGGTGGAGTCTCGCTCCCTGTGAGGCTGGTCGCGTAAAAGATGAGAGAGGAACATCCTGCGCTCAGCAGGAGCACGCCAAGACCCGCTGCGAGCAGGATGAGCCGCGTTCTCATGATCGATTCGCCCTACCAGCTGAGGTCCACGGTGACGCGCTCCGGTAGGCTCGCGCGCAGCGGCCGCGGATCGAAGAAAGCTTTAGGGTCGAAGGTCGCCTTGAGAAGTCCTGCCTCCTGCATCCACCGGCCGAGCCTCTGGAAGTCGTCGAGGGTAACCCTATCGAGGCCGACCACCCGTTCGTTAGACGAATAATCTGCCTCCACGGGTGCAATATCGACCACACTGAACCTCCCCCGCGCAAACTCGATCACCTCGTCCTTGTGGCCGGCGGCATACTGTCGCCCTCGATCAATGGCCCTCAGCAGTCGCTCGGCCACGCCGGGATGCTCCTGGAGGTACCGCTTCCACGTGCCCAGCAGCACATAGCCGTGGGCATAACCCTTGGCGGTGGTCAGACGGTGGACTCGGTCGCCGTGCTTCGCGAGCGCCAGCGCGGCATACGGCTCCCGGACGAAGAAGGCCGCCACATCGCTTCCATCCGGATCCCAGGTCAAGATGGCCTCGGGGCCCTCGTTCTTCAGGGCGACATCGCGCTCGCTCATCCCGTGGGCCCGCAGATACTCACCGAGGAGCCACGCGCTCGTGGACCCTAGCCGGGTCGCGATACGTTTGGCCCTCAATGCCTGTGGGGTCTTGATCTCCGCTTTGGCGATGCCGGTGTATCCCTCGGCATCGCGCGCGAGGGCCGCGATGACGACGAAATCCCGATCGACGCCCTGCCAGAAGTTCACCGCCGACACTTCGCTCACGACGACGAGGTCACCGAAGCCTGGCTTCCCGTCCCTGCCTTCTTGGAGGACCTTCAACGCATCGGTGCCTGCCGACACCCACTTTACAGAAACCGCGAGCCTCTCTTCCTTGAAGAAGCCCTTCGCCTGGGCCATCCAGATCGCGTCCGCCCTCACGAACGGCTGGGCGAAGATGAGTACCCTTCCGTCCTCGTGTCCCGCCTCGGCTGTAGTGGCAGTCCACAGGGCGGCTGCCAGCGCCGCCCCAAGCGTCGAAGCGATAACGATCGCGAGAGCAAGATACGCGAGTCGGCACGACCTTGTGGAGTGTCGCATGGCGCTACTTCCGAATCTTGCTCTGGAGCTGGGAGACGACATCGTCGGCGTCACTCGCAAAAATAGTCCGCGAGGCCCCGATCGTATATGCCCCGCCGAAGGACACCGTCCGCCGCGCTCGGACCGTACCCGCTCATCGCTCTCCAATCCCGACTCGCCCTCGACACTAAACTTCCAGGGGGTCACTGTCTCACCCATATTGACAGAGAGGGCGTCGCGCGTCCCGTCGCCAGCACCGCGAGCGCCATGAGGCACAGCAGCGCCCGGATTCTCGGTCTCAGGAGCATCGGACTTCTGTTCACTTCGCCCCCATCCGGGCGGATCAGAAGCGGAAGGACATCCCTGCGGTGGCCTCTGAAGCAGTTGCCCCCGCATTGGAACGCTCATGGAGCAGCGAGCGCCTGACGCGCGGCTTCCGCCAGAATCCCGTGCCCTACTGTGGTCGGGTGGATGCCGTCCCAGAACAGGTAACGGTTAGGCGTCGAGCAGATGGCGTCTCCGATAATGCCGAACGTGAGGCAGGAGTCCGTGACGTTCGTCAGGCCTGCAGCCCCTGGAGCAATCAGGACCTGGGCGAAGAGCGCGTTGACGTCCAGACGAACAAAATGAATCTGCGGCAGCGCCGCCTGCAGCGTGTCTAAGGTAGCGTGCAGCGCTCCGTCGTAAATCGCCGTGAGCAGGGTCGCCGCCGCCTGGGCGTCGGGCCCGAGGGCACGCACCGCGGGCGTGATCGCCAGATTCGGCAGGTTCGGCATCAGAAAGGTTCTCGCGCCGAATGCGTAGAGCACCCCGATGTTCTGCGCCACGGTGGTGATCGCCTCCTGAATGATGAGGCCGGCGGTCGTCGCGCCCTGCACAGGATCGCGCGCCAGGGCGTTCAGCGCATCGTCGAGATCGTTCGCCCCAATCCAGACGATGTACAGGCTGTCGGAGGGCGCATGCCCTCCGAAGTCCGACAGAAACAGGCCCACCTGGGTGCTCAGATCAAAGGAGGGAAACACGGGTGCGCCAGCACGTGCCCGGGCTCGCCCCACGGCGTAGTTCGTAAAGACGCCCGGCGCGCGGAGGGCGGGGCTCCCGCTAGTGGGCAGTTGGAGATTCTGAGTGAGCTGCTCGGCCCAGGTCGCGCCATCGCTGAAGTGATGCCCGCCGATGGCGTATGAAGCATCCGGGATCGGCGCGAACGGTTGCAGCGAAATAGTCCCGAACGCGATGAAGTGATTGCCGGGGTCCGAGAGGCTGTCGCCGAAGACGACAACCCTCGGGAAGTCACCCGCGAACGCGGACGGCGCAAACGAGAAGAACAGCACGGCCAACAGGATCAGTACCCGGCGCCAGGGTCCACGCGACACGCTCTGAATGATGTTCATCCTCGGCCTCCTCTCGTGGCATCGACGATTCGGTCGGTTGCGCTCCGTCGGGATCCCGGCCCGCCGCCGACCATCCGAGCGAGCAGGTGATGGGCGCTCGGGCCTCCCTCCAGGGCTCTTATCAAGAGCGGCGTCACGGCGGGGTCACCGGGAACGCCGAGACATCCGATCGCCGCGACATCGCGAGGTGCAAGAGTTCTGCCCGGAACGATTGGAGGTCACGGAATCGGCGCTTGGTGCTCGACGCCGAACGGTATGTCATCGGTGTAGATGCCGTCGAGCCCGAGCGACTGCAAGAAGAACCACTCCAACAGGTTGGTGGCCGTGAAACCGAGCGCCTTCAGGCCGAATCCGTGCAGCGCGTCGACGAACGGCGCCCCCGCTGAGCTGAGGAAGAAGAGGTCGGCTTCGACGACGCGCGCTCGAACAACGGCCGCGGTCGCGAAGACCTCGCCGACGGACCGATAGCCAGGAAGGCGGAAAACGGACCCAATCTCGGCCCACTGAAGGCCGAGGCTGAGCGTCTTCTCGATCGGGGTGACGGGGCGGTGGAAAATATCCTCGAGCTGGGGCGCCGTGAGAAACTGCAGGCCGCTGATGGAGAGATCGCGCGCAATCTCGGGTGCTTCTGCGGTGGCGAGGTAGAGGAGCGCCGGCGAGAACGAGGTCAACATCACCTGATCCGTCATCCCCATCCGGCGGATGACCGAGATCACCGCGGATACAATCGCATGCTCCTGGGTGTCGTCAGGGTCACACAGGGGGGCGGCTGCCTTCAACTCCACGATGACCAGACCACGAAGCGGCCCCGAGCTCTGATTGAATTGCCGCCCCTGATTGAGCACGGCTTGAAGGCTGGGGACGAAGGGCAGGCGAGCCTGCAGCTCCGAGAGCGTCAGCCTGTTGAGGCAGGTGAAATCGGATAGGAAGTCGTCGTGGAAGACGGCCACTTCGCCGTCGCGCGTGACCTGCACGTCGATCTCCACCACGCTGACACCGGCGAGGAACGCTCTTCGTACCGAGGGCACGGTGTTCTCGATTGGCCGCGACGGGTCCTCCCCCATGTTGTCACCGAAGCCGTGGTGCCCAATCGCAAAGGGCCGCACCTCGAGTTCCAGTAATTCCTCGACCGTCCCCTGGAGGTGCGGTCGCTGTGCATCCGCGGGGCGAGCGCCGACCGTGAGCAGCGCAAACATGAAGACCGCCAGAACGTTGCTTCGTCGCATAGTCAGTCCCTCCGTGCGCGGCAGAATCACGGCTCCTGATTCAAATCAACGGCAATCGCTGTGCCAGCGATTGGCCCCCTCACGTCAGCGAGTTTGGGCAGCGAATGGTGTCGAAAGATGTCGAACCGGATGTCGAACGCCGCCCTTCGGACACGAGGGGCGACAGCTACGACGAGAGGCGCCCACCCTCGAGCGAGATTCCCCAGTCGGCGGCGAGGCGCTCCACGCGCTCGCCATATCGGGGTACGCCGAGCTCCTGGAAGAGCCCGCGCGCGGTTGCGAGGTGTCGGCGGGCCGCGTCGCCGTCACCGTGCGCCCACCCGACGGCCGCCAGGTCCATGTGCGTGCGGGCGCACTCGTAGTGGGAGTGCGTGGTCGTGAACGTGGTGAGCGCCTCGTCGAGCCTCGTCGCAGCCGCCGGAAGATCGCTTCGCGCGGCGGCAGTCCGGCCCAGCGATAGTTGCGCCCAGCCCACGGCCACGGGAAAGTTCGCCTCGGTCGCGATTTGGCATGCGCTCACGGATAGCGCCTCGGCGCGCTCGAGGTGACCCGCGAGCCGGTGGGCCTCAGCGAGGAACGCGGTGAACCAGCCCTCGTACGCCCGTAACCCAAAGCGGTGGACGAGCGGGATCGCCTGCTCGAGCGCCGCGATGGCCGGTTCAGCATCGCCCCGCTCCATGTACGCGAAGCCGAGGAACGCCGTCGCGATGGCGCGGTAGAGCGCGTCCCGCGCGACGTGCACCGCGCGGAGACAGTCCGCGATGCCCTCGTCCCATTCCGCCATCGCCACATGCACGATGCCCCGAGCCCAGGTCGCAGACACCTCAAGGCCAGCATCCCCGATCGCCTGCGCGATCAACAGCGACCGTTGCTCGGCCGAGAGGGCGTCTTGGAACCTCCCGATCTGGCTGTAGCAGAGCCCCAGCGCCCAGTAGGCGTAGCTCAGCGACCATTGGTTCTTCGTCTTTTCCAGGAGCACGACCGCACGCTGACCGCAGTCAATCCCTTGCGCCGCCTGCCCCGACAGAGCGCACGAGAGAGCGAGCATGCCGTAGGCGCCGCCCATGGTCGCGTCGTCCCCGCAGCGCTCGGCCTCAGCGATCGCCCGGCGGGCGTAATCGACAACAAGGGCGTGGTTGCCAAGCATGTACATCCGGCCGAGGACGAAATAGTAGTGGGCGGCCAGCGCCGGGTCCCGGAGGTTCTCGAGACGATCACGTTCCGGAAGCAGCAACGCGCCCACCTCCGCGATGCGTCCCAGTGGCAGCAGTGAGCCGGACAGTGACAGGAGGATCTCGAGGCGCCGCCGGTCTCTGACGTCGGGCGCCAGACGCTCGACATGCCGGAGCGCCTCGTTCCAGGCGTGCACCGCCTCCCCGTGGGCGCCGCCTCGAGCCGCCTTCCCGGCGAGACCGTTCAGGTAGTCCACCGCTTTCGCCGCGTCCTCGGTGTTCGAATAGTGGTAGGCGAGGCGGTCGTACGCCTCCTCGAGCCGATCGGCGAACAGGCCCTCGAGGGCGCGCCCGGCCGCAACGTGGAGCTCGCGCCGGCGCGCAGGCGGCAGACTGGTGTAGGCCACCTGCTGCGTCAGCGAGTGCTTGAACACGTACGCGCGCTCCCGGCCACCCGTCCGCTGGTAGAGGAACTCGAGGTCGGTGAGCACCGCCACGTGGGCTTCGAGCGCGCCCGAGCCTCGCCATACGGTCTCGAGGAGTCGCCACGCGAACTCCCGGCCGAGTACGGCGGCCGACTGGAGCACGCTTCTCGGTCCCTCTGGGAGTCGCTCGATCCGAGCGAGCAAGACCTCCTCGATCGTGTCGGGTACCGCAGGCATCGTTCCCGAACTGCCGTGCCCCTCGACCGCGCGGTAGATCTCTTCGAGGAAGAACGGGTTGCCCTCGGCCCTGTCGAGCATTATCCGGGTCACGGACTCTGGTACTTCCTCCTGGAGAACGGAACGCAGCATGGTCAGGCTGTCTTCGGCCGACAGCGGCGACAGCGCCATCTGAGTCGCGAAGGATCGGTCTATCCACGGCGGGCGGAAACCAGGCCGATAGGTCGACAGGAACAGGACGGGGACGCCAGGAAGACCGGTGGCCACGGAGGCGAAGACCTCCTCTGACGCTTTGTCGACCCAGTGAAGGTCTTCGACGACAACCACCAGCGGCCGTCGCGCGCTGGCGCCGAGGATCATCTGGCGCAACACCTCCAGCGTCCGGACCCTGATCGTCTCCGACGTGAGCTGGGCCAGGCGCTCGGTGCCCTCGCGAAGGCCGAAGAGCTGGAACAGGTACGGGGCGGACTCCTCCACGTTCATGTCCAGGGACTCCAAGCGCTGGCGGAGACTCGTCGTGATCGTGTCGGCGGAGTCCGAATCACCGATGTCGCAGCTCTGGCGCAGGATGGCGAGCACGGGAACGTAGGGGATGGCGCTCGCGTCGGACAAGCATGCGCCCTCGCGATAGATCACCTCCTGGCCGGCGAGGCTCCGGCGGAACTCATCGAGCAGGCGCGACTTGCCGATGCCGACGTCGCCGACGATGCCGACGGCGTGGCCCTGGCCTCGGCTGACCGCTGCCAAATGGTCCCGGAGGAGCGCGACGTTGTGGTGCCGGCCGACGAACGTGGAGACGCGCCGGCCCGGGCCGAGCCCCGGCCGCCCGTGGCCGACGAGGCGATAGACGCGGTGCCGTGCGCTCGCCGGAACGTCGACGGAAGCCAGTTCGAATCGGCGCTCGAGAAACGACCGGGCCGACTCGCTCACCACGACCGCGTCGGTCGCCGCGCACGCTCCCAACGCCTCGAGCCTCGCCCACGCCTCCTGCTTCGCGTGCGGGTCGAGCGCGGGAGCGCCAGTCCCGAACGCGACCTGGACGCGGCGGACGTCAACGGCCAACGCGACCCCGACATCCTGGCCCTCAGCACGGGCGCGTTCAGTCGCCCTCGCGAGAGCCATGGCGGCATGGGCGGCACGGGGGACCGCATCCTCTACGGGTTCGAGGCCGAAGGCCGCGATCAGGCCTGTCGAGGTCCGCTCCTGGACGCGCCCGCCGAACACCTCCACCTTGCCGACTGCCATGTCGATCCAGTGTCCAGCCAGCAGAAGTTGGTCCCGCGGAGGCGCGCTCAGCGCGACGCGCAACAAGGCCAGGCGGCGCGGCTCCCACGTGGTCGCGGCCCCTCCAGGTTCCTCGCCTGCCGGCGCCGGGGTCGGCGCCTCGCGCGCCACCGGACGCCCGGCGGCGTCCGGCAGTAAACCGAGCTGCCTCAGTTGGTATCGCAGTGTGTTGCGCGGGATCCTCAGCTTGGCGGCCGTGCGCGAGAGGTTCCCGTTCGTGACCCGCCAGGCCTCCCGGATGCACTCACGGTCGGGGCGGTTCGGCTCGGGCCTCACCACCAGCGGCTCGGCCTCGGACACGGCCTGGTGAGTGGACGGCAACTCGAGCGCGCGTGCGGTGATGACCTCCGTCTCTGCGAACAGCGCCGCACGCTCCATGACATTGTCGAGTTCACGGACGTTACCGGGCCAGTCGTGCGCAAGGAGCGCGCCACGCGCCTCCGGATCCAAACGCCGCAGCGGTAGGCCATGCTCGCGGCAGGCCCGCTCGAGGAAGTGCTCGGCCAGGAGGAGGATGTCGTTCCCCCGCTCGCGAAGTGGTGGCACCCGCAGCGTGACGCGGGCCAGCCGGAAATAGAGGTCCTCGCGAAAGCGCCGCGCGCGCGCGGCGGCGGCGAGATCCTCGTTCGACGCCGCGATCACCCAGACGTCGACCGGCTCGCTCCGTTTGCCACTTAACCGGCGAACCGTCTTGTCCTCGATCACATTCAGCAGAATGGGTTGCAGATTCGCGGACATGAGCCCGATCTCATCCAGGAAGAGCGTCCCTTCGTGCGCGAGCTGGAAAAGCCCCGGCCTGGCTTCGTTGGCGCCCGAGAAGGCTCCACGCTCGTGACCGAACAGTTGGTCCTCGGCCAGCCCCTCGGGAATGGCGCTCGCGTTGAGATCGATGAAGGGGCCGTCGCGCCGCGCGCTGGCACGGTGTATCGAGCGGGCCAGGATGGTCTTACCCGTCCCGGTCTCGCCCTGAATAAGGACGGGCGGCAAGCGGCGTCCCTTGGACGGGTTCTGAAGCAGGCGCGCCACCTTTTCCCGGAGCGCGACCATCCCCGGGCTGTCACCCAGCAGCTCCATCAACAGCACCATGGGTGGCACGATTCTACTGCCGGGAGGCCGCCGTCTGCCGGGGTTTCCACGACGGCCTTTGCGCACGGCACAATCTCGTCCTCGACGAGGCGCGTCGAGGACGGCGAAGGACCGCTGGCTTGGTGGCGATTGGACGCCGGCGCTCGACCCTGTCGATGTCGAACGCGGGTGTCGAACCACGCGGCCGACAGGTCGAAACGTGTCGACGACTACCGCAAGACGCTCGGCGTTCCACCCTTCAAAGGTGCTGGCGCTGGGCGAAGGGGTGGCAACCCGGTTGTCCCTTCGACTGGCTGGCATCGAGATTTCCCCAATTGGCGATGGATCCACACCCACTCATTGCGGTGGCACCACTGTGCCTTCGAAGAAGGGTGGCGCTCTAAGGCTTCTTGAGTTGGTCTTCGCTTTGCTCCTACCGGTTGCCAGGGCGGCGGCGCGGGCCGCGAATCCTGAAGGAGCGCGATCTCACGCGTTGGAGGGAAGCCATGAGGATGCCGCAGACCCTTGCTCTCGGTCAGGTGGCCCTGTTGCTCGTCGCGAGCGCCGGCTGCGCCGCAAAGACGGCGCCTTCGGTGATTCCCGAGCGTGTTCGCTCCGAGCTCGGCGCGGTCGCCGTGATCGCACCGCCGGCGCCGCCCGGGTCGAGCCTCAGCTATCCGGTGCCGAGCCGGGCAGGCGCCGCGCTCACCGGGGCGAGTGCGGCGCTGGGCGTAGGTGCGGTCGCGGGGGCTGCCTGCTTCGGCACCCTCGGGCTCGTGTGGCCCGCCTGCCTGATCGCGATCTGGACCCCCGTGATGGTCGTGACGGGGGTGGTCGAGGGCGCCAGCAAAGGCGTGCCCCTGGCCGATCTTCGGGCGAGCGCTGCGGCTCTCAAGGATGCCGTCGGCGAGCCTGACCTGGGGCGGCGCTTCGCCGAGCGCGTGGCGACCGAGGCCCAACGCCGTGTGGGCGAGGGCCGCGTCCGCTTCGCAGCAGATGCGATGTCCGACGTCGTGAGCCCTCGGCCGGACACAGACGGGGTCGACACGGTCCTCGAGGTGCGGCTCGAGCAGCTCGCGCTCGAGCGGACGGCCGGCTCCACCTCCTCCTCATACGGCCCGAGCTTCTCCGTGGAGAGGTTGATCGATGCGCCGCTTGCGCTCACGGTCAAGGCGCACGCGCGGGTTCTTCGCGCCGCGGACGGAACGACCCTTTACGAGCGCACGTTCACCCAACGAGCGGGTAGCCAGAAGTTCACGGAGTGGGGTCGGGAGGATGCTGCCGAGTTCCGGCGCGAGCGGGACCGGGCGCTCGAAGCGGTGGCGGAGGAGATCGCCAGCCATATCTTCGGTCCCGCGCCACTCTCGTCGGAGAGCGCGCCTCCTCGAGTCGGGCCTGAAGGTCGCGTCCCCGTCACGGTGAGGCGCGAGGAACCGAATGCCGTGGATCTGGGTTCAAGCACTCTGCAACCACGGGACACTATCAGCGAACCTGTGAATGGGAGAGGCACTGAATGAAGAGTTTCGCGCTGTTCATGGCCGTTGTGATGCTGGCCACTGGGTGCGCGACTGTCTCCGCGCCGTACTACTCGCGGCTGAATACGGCCGATGAGGAGCGACTCGCGGACGTCAAGAGCTGTGCGCACAATGGGCTCCTCATTTCAGGTCTCATCATCTCTGTTGTGCTCTTCCCCATTGGACTGGCAGCCGGACTCCCGATGGTGGTAGTGGCCGGTGAGAAGGAGCGATCGTGCATGATCAAGTCTGGGTACACGTATACTGGCGACTCGAAGTAGGCCCGGCTTCGATGTCGCATCGCTCGATTCGAAGGAGACGACGGTGCTCGTCGCCGGGATGCCTCCGCACCGACACCACTTATCGGTCGCGCGCGTCCGAAACATCCGAAATCACGCCCGAAGATCGCGGCACCTGGGACGGCCCTATTCACTAGGCGCCCTGAGGGCGTGCAGCTCGCCCCACAGCATCGGAGAGAGGAGAAGATGGCCAATACCGAAGTCCCCGTCCAGAGCCGTCAGCGAATACGAGCGACGGAACGCGCTCACCTCGTTGCGTCCGTCCTCATCGTCGGCTGTGCACCGATCGTCGACGTCGAGAAAGTCGACGCGGCGACCGCACCGAAACTGAGAACGCAAGTCCCAGGGTATGAGCCTGAGGATGGGAAGACGATATGACGAGTACGGAAATCAGCACCGCGATATCATCCGTGCGGCACTATCTCCCCGTGTTGCTCAAGGGAGCGTACCGTCGCCTAGCTAACGACGCGCCGTATGTCTTCAGTTTCAACATCGCGGATCGATGCCCGATCGGATGCACGTGTTACTGGAGAGCCCAGGCGCGAGTCCCGGAGTTGAGCGATGAAGAGGTCGTCGAGTTCTTTCAGCGAAAACGGAATGATGGCTACGTCCTCGCTAATATCGTTGGCGGGGAACCATACGTGAGGCCAGAGCTCCTGGAACGCGTTGCTGGCATCGTCCCGTTTAGTTGGCTCGTTACCTCGGGCACGACGCCTCTGCGCAGACTCAGGAGAACCACGCACGTCGTGTCGATCGATGGGGCCAGCGCCGAGACACACGATAGGGTACGGAGAAGTAACGGGCTATACGCCCGAATCCTCAAGAATCTCCACCGAGTCCGCGCTGATGGAGGCTTCCTTGCCTTCATCCATACCACCCTCAACGCCCTGAACTACCACGAGATCAGTGCGATCTGCGCGACGTGGAAAAACAACGGCCTGGCCGATGGGATCCTGGTGAGCACGCTCACACCCATCAGAGGAGCGGGCGATGATGGTCTGCGTCTCTCGCGGGAACAGCGAGTTTGGATCGTCGGAGAGTTGTTGCGACTGAAGGAGGAGCATAGGGGCTTCCTCTTGCAGACCGAGGGGATGATCCGTCTCTTGCACCCCGATCACACCGCCAATCTCTCGCCGGAGACATGCGGCACCGCGCGACTCGTAGAGTCCTACGACGCCACTGGACATCGTATCCCCCAGTGTATCCTCTCCGAAAAGGCTGACTGCCGGGAGTGCGGCTGTGTTGTCACCACCATCATGTCGGACACGATCCGACCCTCTCGGATTGGGAGTACGATCGACATGATGGCGCTCTCCACTCGCCTCTCTGGTCTCCGATAAGCAGAAGATGAGAATGAACCTCATACAAGACTACCCCCTCTCCTGCGAGGATGTAGACGAAGAAGACGAGTTGCGCGCGGCGGAGATCGGGGGCGAGAATCATGGCCGAGGGCTTCTCGCCAAAGGCGCCCACCGTCTCTCCTTGCTCATCGCGTCGCGGCTCCCTCGAAAGTGGGCGCAGGTCCTTCCGAGGGAGCTGACGCGGGCCATCACGACGGTGCGACTCGCCGTGATGAACGGAGTCAACGCTCGGCCTCCGAAGTAGTCGCGGCTCCGCGGTCCCGGGGAGCGAAGTCGGGGCGCTTGGCCCGTCTTCATCTCGCCGAGGAGAAAAGTGCTCGGCGAGTCGGCTCCGGCCATGCCCTCGCGGTGTGTTCCGATCTGTACAATCCTCGGGCTGTCGGTCCCATGTAAACAGGTCTCGCCGTTCTCATAGAGCCCCGCGCCGCAGCCTGGGGAACGCCGCTCGCTGCCGACCTTGGTCAGTAGAGCATCAGCGCGTCCGTCGCATTCTTCGACATCGATGTCCGGCTGAATCTTCGACACCAGTCGACACCCCTGGGGTTATTAACGCGCTGACTTTGCATGTCTGTGCTCTGGCACTTCGATTGCCTACAAAGAGTTGGGATGAATCACCACGATCCGGTCTTCACGGAGCGCTCGCGGGCCACGCCACGATGGCCGACTCACGTGCGGGGGGACTGACGATGAGAGGGCAGGGGTCACCTGCAAGTTCTGGTCCTCACCATCCTTCCGGTCTTCCCGACGCAACGTGCGCATAGACGTGGACCAATCGGTTCCAACAGGCGGAGAACCGCAATTGCGAATCAGAGTGCGTAGCATCCCACCTGTAGACGGCCAGCACCAAGGGCACCAGCAGAATCATCAGGCGGTGCGGTCGCTCGCCACGGAGGCGGGCGGATGGAAGGCCGTCCTCGCGCACACCTTCGGCGCCTGGCTCGACCTTTCGCGAGACGACGAGATCCTCCGCGACCGCGCCAACGTAGTCGTTTGTTGCAGGGGGGCACTTTGTTGGCTTTCGCTTGGACAAGGAGGGAGCTTATGACCGTGCCTAAAGAGCTGGCCGGGCTCGATGCTGACGGGGGAAATCGAACCGTCTTGGTGCCGGGACGATCCGCCGAGGCGCGAGGTCGCGCGGGACGGAAACGGGTGCTGCTGGCCAACTGCTACTTCGATGACTCGCACCGTCGCATTCGGCGGCCCATGAAGCTCCCACACGCCATGGGGCCCGTGGTCCTGGCTGGCGTCT
>Ga0209180_10001121_pt1 | contig 13189 bp, 10 predicted proteins | sample CZO8metaG_3_FD_188355 | JGI IMG/M metagenome (GOLD analysis project Ga0209180, IMG submission 188355) | Vadose zone soil microbial communities from the Eel River Critical Zone Observatory, Northern California, USA - CZOApr15con2H2.8 metaG... | ecosystem: Environmental > Terrestrial > Soil >...
TGCCTCCGCATGCATCGGATCTGCTAACCACCCGCCCAGGCAATTGGTGGTGTGGGGACTTACACCCCACGAGATTCACAGCCTTGTCGGCTGCTCCAGTGCATCGGCGATGTTGCACTCGGCGAATAGGAATCATTTTTTACCGTATGCGGCAAGGAATACGCGCACACCTTCGGCAGCGTAGCGGCGAAGTGCTGCCGGTTTCGGAATTGCCTCATCCCCTAACAACATGGCCTTGTTCAACGGCTCAGACATAACAAGCCAGTTGAAATGAGAGGCTGCAATCATTGGGTCATCCATGACAAGCAGGCCACGTCCCGCCAGGCGTTCGAACGTTTGCGCCAGGGCGGCGATCGCACGTTGCGGTCCACGTTCGTAAAGGACCTGAGCCAGTTCGGGAAAGCGGGCCACCTCTCCGATCACCAAGCGTCGCAACTGCATCAGGCGCGGCGTGAGAACCACGGTAAGTTGCCGATGCGCATACATCTGAAGGAACCCGGCGACGTTGTTGCTGGCGGCAGGTTCGGGTTGCTCGGTGTGAACCGTATCGCTGGCCAAATCGGTCATGCTGGTTACGATCTCTACGAACAGCGCCTCTTTGCTGGAGAAGTGTTTGTAAATGGTTTGCTTCGACACCTCTGACAAAGCCGCTATTTCGTGCATATTCGCGCCGAGATAGCCGCTCCTGAGAAACACGTTCAGGGCCGCGTCTAGGATGGCCCTGTGCTTTCGCGCAGAATTACCTGTTTCTTCATTTTGGGCCGGTTTGGATGCGGCAGTCGGTCTCGGCATGTCATCCTCCCCCCTGGCAGAAAAACCGGTCTTGACGCGATGGTACTGGACGGTCTAGTATCACTGCAAGTATAGTACTGGACGGTCTAGTACTACAATGAATTTCGAGGTGTATATGAAGAGCCTTTTTGAACCAGCGGCGGTAGAGGTGACAACGGACCGAATAGCGCGTCTCAGATCGGACAGCGAACGGCAGTGGGGCAAGATGGATGTGGCGCAGATGCTGGCGCATTGCTCCGCGGCTATTGGGATGGCGGAGGGCAAGGTAACTCCGCCGCGAATCTTGCTTGGAAGACTGCTAGGACCGTTGGCAAAGAAATCACTGATCGTGAATGGCGAGCCAATGCGCCGAAATGCGATGACAGAGAAGAGCGTGTTGGTCACGGACGAACGGGACTTCAAGGTGGAGCGGGAACGGCTGCGTGAATCGATTGACCGCTTTGCATCGGGTGGGCCCGGGATATGTACGAAGCATCCGCACTTCTTTTTCGGCCCGCTTACGCCAGTGGAATGGGCAGTGCTGATGTATCAGCACCTCGACCATCATCTGCGTCAGTTCGGAGTCTAATGGCGGCAATCTCAACTGTTGCTAACAGGCCAATGCGCTCATCGAGGAGTCATGGGTTCGTGTTCCGGGTGGATCGTCGGCAACCCTTCCCTAATCGCGGTACGTTAGAGTGGCTCGTCACACGACCGTAGACTTATCCTGAGCGTCAGGACGTCGCCATGGCCGAACGACCCACATCCTTTGCTCAGAAAGAGATCTTCGCGCCAGTGGAGCTTACGAAAGGAAAGCTTATCTGTGTCGCAAAAAAAGGTTTCTAGCGGTGTTGTACACGAGGTGCCCGCAGATTTAAAAAAGGCACTTGCATCCTACCCGCAAGCGTTAGCGGCATGGGAGGACATTACACCACTGGCACGCAACGAGTGGATATGTTGGATTGAATCAGCTAGAAAAGCAGAAACCAGAAGCCGCCGGATCGCGTGGGGCTGTTCAAGCCTTAAGGATGGAAAACGACGCCCATGTTGTTGGCCCGGATGCGCCCATCGCTAATTCCAAGATGGTCAGACTGGACCTGCGACCGCGACTGGAATCGGCCAACTTCTGGTTTGCTCGTCATCCGCCAGTCTGCTTAGCGAATGAATAAGCGCCCGTCATCAAGGACAATTTTGTCTTCGCTATCTCTCATCGTCATTGTTCGTCTAAGAATTATTGAAAGAAACGCTCTCCCTGAGTGTCACCGGTCGACGCAGTGCTCAACTTGCTTATTCGAACGCGCGCGTCTTTAAAAACGAGCGATGGAGAGTATCATCTTGTGAGCACGATATTGTGCTTTTGACCTTAGAATCCGTTAAGAGGAAACATGGCGACCGAACTGACTTTATCCGTGAATGGGGCAAAGCAAACCGTCACTGTTGATCCCGATACTCCCTTGTTGTTCGTGCTGCGCAACGAACTGAAGCTGACTGGGCCGAAGATGGGGTGTGGGATGGCGCAATGTGGTGCCTGCGCCGTGCTGCTGGATGGAAAAGAGATTCGCACTTGCATTACTCCGGTTTCAGGCGTTGCCGGAAAACAGATCACCACAATTGAGGGTTTGCCCGCGCTTTGGGCGCAGGAGAAGAGTTTGAGCGCATCGGACTCAGAGACAACTCTGCATCCGGTGCAGCAAGCGTGGATCGATGAGCAAGTGCCGCAATGCGGATATTGCCAGAGCGGAATGATGATCACGGCGGTACAGCTGCTCTCGAAAAACCCGAATCCCTCTGTGGACCAAATCAAGGATGCGTTTACGAATACGCCACCTTCACCCCATCTTTGCCGCTGCGGAACCTATGCCGCGATTATTGACGCAGTCCAGCGCGCCGCGCAGGCGATGAGAGGAGAAGCGCGATGATCGGCAAAACGGACGAGCGTGAAACTTCGGTATTGGGCGCAACGATTTCACGGCGCGGCTTTGTGAAGACCGGTGGAGCGCTCTTTGTCTCGCTCGCCTTGCCACTTCGATTCGCCACACGAGCGGAAGCCGCCGAAAATCCAACTTCCATTGATCCAACCTCGCCTGCGTCTTGGCTTGAGATTCGCAGTGACAACACGATTGTGGCGCGAACCGGAAGAACAGAAACGGGTGTTGGAATCACAGGTTATTACCCGCAGACAATCGCCGAGGAATTGAACGTCCGTCCAGAAACGATCACTTTGATCATGGGCGACACAGATCGCACGCCGGACGGTGGATATTCCGCTGGATTTCTGAGCGGCATGACGAATGTCAGAAAAGTGGCGGCGTACACATATCAGGCGCTGCTGGGGCTCGCGTCTACGCAATTGGGCGTGCCTGTTTCGTCGCTCAGCGTTACTGATGGCATCGTCACGGGCGGCGGCAAAAAGATCACTTACGGCGAACTGGTGCAAGGACAACATCTCGAGCTGAAAATACCTGTGGAGGGGACGCTGCCAAAGCCGGATCCCGCCGGTGAGGTTGGCATGACTTCACTCGATGGAGTGACCGTGACCGGCAATCCCCCGATGAAAGCTCCTAAGGATTTCAAAGTCATCGGAACATCCTTCCCGGCGGGACACATTCCGGACAAGGTCACCGGAAAAACGCGCTGGAGCTGCGATGTGGTGTTGCCGGGAATGCTGCATGCCCGCATGGTCCGGCCGGCAACTCTGGGATCGACCTTAGTTTCAGCAGGCACCATCGACAAAAAACAATTTCCGACCGCGGAAGTGCTCCGGAAGGCGAATTTGCTTGCCGTCGTTTCTCCGAATGAATGGGAAGCAGTGCAAGCAGCCCAGAGCGTTGCGGACACTACAAAGTGGACCGACTGGTCCGGCTTGCCGGGTAGCGAGAACGTAACCAAAGCCATTCGCGCGCACAAGTGGGTGAGGCCCTCGGAGAGCAAAGGCAAAGCCGCTGAAACGGAGGCCGCGCTGCAAAGCGCTACGAAGAAGATTTCTGCGACCTACGAACAAGGATACGTGCGGCACGCGCCTATTGGTCCCTTTGTCGCCGTTGCGGACGTGAAGAGCGACGGAATTGTCACGGTATGGACGCATTCCGCGCAGTCCCAGGGATTGCGTGCACGGATTGCTTACGTGCTCGGCATTCCAGTCGAGAAAGTAGTCGTGCGTTGGATGGACCACTCCGGACAGTACGGTCGCACAACATTTGGCGGCGATGGTGCCGAGGCTGACGCCGCGGTTCTCTCGCAGTTGGCGGGAAAACCGGTCCGCGTGCAGTGGACGCTGCCAGAGGATCTGGCATGGTCGAGCGTTTCTCCGGCATGGGTTTCCGACATGACCGCAGCGCTCGACGCGAAGGGACAAATTGTGGCGCTGCACAGTGCCCAATATGCGCCCCATATGGAGGACCCCCGACCTCTTGGAGCACTTCTGGCCGGCATGCCTTGCGCAGCATCAAAGCCGGGCGGCTGGGTTGCAACGGAATGGCCGTATGACAAGATCGTGAACCGCCTCGAAGACGCGTATGGAATGCCGAATCTCGCAGGAGATTCGGCGAATGGCGGATTGCGCGGGAACATCATGCGTACGCCTGGACAGCGACAGCAGAATTTCGCGCTCGAGGGATTCATCAACGAGGCGGCAGCCGCGGCTGGTGCCGACCCGATCGAGTACCGTTTGGCGCACACGACGGATCAGCGGGTGATCAATTTGCTGCGTGCGGCGGCGGAAGCAGCGAATTGGGAGACGAGACCGTCGCCACATGGGAGAGCGCTCCGCAGCGGAACTGCGCCAATCACAGGGCGCGGCGTCTGCATAATGGTTCGCTCGAATGCATATTGGGTTGGAATCGCCGAGGCTTCCGTGGTGCCGAGCACTGGGGTGTTGAAAGTAACGAAGTTCACTGTTGGTTGCGAGCCGGGCAAAATCATCAACCCGCGGCAACTGGACCGCTGCATGAAAAGTGGCGTGGTGATGGGACTGAGTGAAGCGTTGAAAGAAGAGGTGACTTTCGACAAGTCCAAGGTGACGAGCACGAACTGGAACAGCTACAAGATTCTCACCATGGGCGAGATGCCGGAAATCAAAGTCGTGCAGATTTCACGCGATGACAAAGGATTCGGCGGAGGCTCTGAAGCGGCAAATGCGCTTGTTCCACCTGCTCTCGCCGCGGCATTGTTCGACGCCACCGGCGTGCGCGCGCGCAGACTTCCGCTCACGCCTACGTATGTGAGCAGCCTGCTTAAAGCGTAATACTCTCTCAGTCGTTTACAGGTATTCGGGAAATCGAAGGGTCCTCCCTTCTTTAAGCGGGGAGTTCGCGTTGCCGAGATTAAGCGGGAAGCAGCCCCTGATACTTGAGACTTCGCCGTTTCAGCCTCACCTCTTTCCTGCGCATGCGGCTCCGTGAGTGTCACAATTCCCGGTTTGTCGGCGACTCTTACCTTATCGCGGTTATGTCAGGTTAGCCCGTCACTCGGGACAGTCGGCACCGTTTCAGGTATGGGCACAGTGATGGGATTCAGACTTTCCAGGCAAGTGCCAGGTAAGCGGCGTTCCTGAGTTTTACACGGTCATAAGCGTGACCAAGAGTATTGTCGTGGTGGCCGTCAGCGATTGCGCCGGACTACGCGCAGGTGAGAGGTGCCTTATGCAACGCAGACCATTTCTGAAGGGGGTGGGAGTTGTGACTGTCGTCGTTGTGGGCGGTGGAGTCTGGCGCGCCTACGACCAGGGCGTCTTCAGCGTCGGTCAAGGACCGGCTTACGAACCGTGGAAAGACTGGCGTAACAATTCCGACGAGGGAGCCCTCGCGCTGGTGCGAGCCGCGATTCTAGCCGCGAGCCCGCACAACACACAGCCTTGGCTCTTCAAGGTGACAAATTCCTCGATTGAGTTGTATATCGACACGAAGAGAAACGTCGGGGCGCTCGATCCCTTCCTGCGGGAAGAGCACATCGGGATGGGCTGTGCTCTCGAGAACCTGATGCTGGCTGCGGCTGCCCATGGCTACCAAGCCACCGCGACGCTCCTTCCGGGCAAGCTTGGGCCGATTCCCGCCGAGTCCAAACCGGAGCTTTTGGCACGCGTAGACCTCGTCTCGGGTAAACACGAAGAAACCGACTTGTACGATGCAATCCCGCAGCGCCATACGAATCGCAGTGCGTACAACCCTCAGAAACCGATCCCGCCCCAGTTCGTCGACACTCTGAGCCGCTTGGCCAGCGAGGAGCCAGAAGTCAAACTCTTTCTCTTCACAGCAGAGGCCGACCGAAAAAAGATCGTGGAAATCAGCTCCGCCGCGAACGCCGAAATCTATTCTGACCCGGACGTAGAGCGTGGTAGCGATCGATGGATTCGGATCAACTGGAGTGAGGTCCAGAAGTTCCGCGATGGCCTCTCGATTGATGCCTTCGGGCTGCCCCCAATCGCCACAGGAGTGGCCAAGATGATGCCTCTGTGGCTGCTGAAACGGGTCGCATCACGAAGCGAGGCAAATGGCTATTCGGACTTGATGCTGACTGCGCCCTTGATCGGCATCATTGCGGTGCATGACCGTTACGACCGGGAACACTGTCTACGCGCAGGGAGAATTTGGCAGCGGGCGCATTTGCTGGCAACTGCTCGCGGCCTGGCCGGACGCCCCTGCAACGAGTCAGTGGAAATGATCGACCATGAAAGGGCGCTGGGAAAACCGGCGCTGCGGGCTAGCCTGCTTGGCGAAGTCCTGGGTGACGCCACGTGGCAGCCGACCTTTGTTTTCTATATGGGCTATCCGAAATGGACTGCACACGCCAGCCCGCGGCGGTCGATTGAGAGTGTAATTCTTTGACGTCGGCGCTAACCGGTAGTTCCCCGTTGCATCAGCCAACATAGTTCCGGGTGTATCGTCGGCAAACCTTACCTTGGGATTACTTCCTGCTTGCCCGTCATCCACTAGGCAGCCGTGAATCCATCAATGCAGAACGTTGAAAAGGGTCAACAGCTTATGGCAGAGCGTGCAACGTGGTGTTGAAAAGATACGGATCCTGGAAATCAGTCCGATCGCCCGCTTTCTTGTCTTGAATTGGCTGAAGCCGCGCAGAGAGGGGCTTGTTCCATTTTGTAGCGAGCGAAGCCACGTCACCGAAAATGCGCTCCATCTGCTCGATGCTAATGTCCCCCGGGAGTGGGATTGTATCCAAACCCGTTCCGCAGACAGCCGAATAGGCGAGCAATGAGTCGACGTTGTAAGTGGACTCGGCCCACCGTTGCGCCAGAAGCTTGTCTTCCATCACTGGCACCATCAAGCCTGAGTAGCCGACCTGCTTCTCCGGCACAGCTTTTACAGCAGCGGTGATAACGCGTGCCGCAGTGAGGGTCCCGCTGGAACCGAACTTCGCACCTGTGAAAGCTTCGATAGCGGCCCCTATCGATACGTCCCCCAAGGGAGCTGGCGTAGGGTCGACCCCTAGATAGGCCCAGCCAGTTTCAGCTGCGACTTTTCTGCCCACGGCCGCGGCGACCGATGCATGTTTTGTGAGCGCAGCGGTCAGGTCGGCGAGGGCGGCTTCGGCGTTGCCCTTATCTTTGCTGAAGACGTCGAGGACGACGTTAGCTCCTTCAAAGCCAATGGCAAATTGTCTGCCAACACCGGTGTGATAGGAACCCGGGAAGAACGGCGCAAACGGCTTCAGCATCGCGGTCGCGGTGAAATTGAAGGTCCCTTGACTATGTGAACTGTGTTCACTGACATACTTCACGAGTTCAGCGGTGCGCCGAATTGTTTTCCAATGAATGCCAGCTTCGTCAGCGATGATTGTGCTGGCCTCGATGTTCGGAAGAGTCGAGAGCGCCCTTTCGAGGAGGTGCATCGCGGCAGGATCATCGGTGTCGTGCAGACTTCCCGGTCCCACGTTCGGCAGGAAACCCTCCCTTACGGATGAAGCGTCAAGCTGCGCGAGAAAAGTCAACGCCTGGTCCTCCGACATGCCGGCGACGAGGTCCGCCAGGGGCTGAGTCGTCACGCGCACCGTCTCTACTCCGTAACCGGAGGATTCGAATTCGGCTTTGACTCTCCGCAACACGACGAGGGCGTCGGCAATTTGTTTTTGGTACGTTGCCCTGTCTAGCCTTACGAATCCCGTAATTGCCCTTACTTTCGGATTGGACGAAGCGGTGGGCACGGAACTCACCTGAGCGACCGCTTGCAACGAAACCGCGAGGACAACAGCAAGGATAATTCGCTTCATTTAATGTTCCTGCCGTGAAAAAGGGGGAGTGAGCAGTATAGCGTGAGGTCCTGGGTGGTTGGTCGGCAAACCTTCCCTAATCGGTAAGGTAAGGTTTGCCCGTCACTCGGGCCCCACGGCAGAACTGGGCACCTGGCTTCGCTCGGTGTCTATGGGAGTTTCCGTGACCATGATCCAATCAGTCCGGGAGAAAGAACTACACCTTTTGCAGCAACCACCTCATCCCGTAACCGTTCTGCGAGACTTGCAACCTCTACTTCCGTCGCAGTCGCGATTTTCAACTTCTCCATCACGGGTAAGAGGCTTCTAGTTACTTCCGCCACGAGTTCATACACTGGGCAGTCCGGACCGCCACCGATCACAGCATCCATCCGCATTGTCGGGCCGGGCAGGCCCGCAGCCACAAGTACCGAGTACAGCTCCAAGCCTAACTGTGTTCGTGCGCCCGTGGCACTTAGCGTCTGCTTGATCCAGCTGATGTGACGCTCAAAGGTCGGGGCCGGAGGCAGTGCGCGGCAGTTCGCAATGTCAAATTCCTGAAAAATAATCAGACCTCCCTAACGAACATGCCCTGCCAATCTGCGGACAGCATCGACCGGATCCGGGTAGTACATAAGGACCAGGCGGCCTATGACCGCGTCAAACGGCCGATCAAACTGCATTTCTGTCGGGTCGCCTTCGAGGAATTTCACATTCCGAAGGTCTCGGGCCTGTGCGCATGCCGTTGCCCGCTGCGCGGCTGCAGCAGCGCGGTCGGCACCAATAACCTCCCCAGTTGGCCCAACCAGGTCGGCGGCCAGAAAAGCTACGTCTCCACTACCGCAACCCACGTCAAGAACGCGCATGCCTGTGTTGATCCCGGCTTGTTGTAACAGTTGACGCGTAAAGGGCTCAAAGGCCTGCGCCTGACGACTGAGACGTTCGAGTTCCTGCTCCGAATGACCTAAGGCGTATGTCGATTGCTGAGTTGCAGTCTCTTTCACTTCTCACCTCAAACCGCTAAGAACAAGCAAGCAATGATTAACCGATTCTACGCGCGTGTTTCGCAATTATGTATGTGTTCTGCAGGGTGAAAGCCGGTGCGCATGGCCCACTGCGAAGATCGAAGATCCCGTGATTCTGACGAGTAGTCAGCTACTCATACCTAATCGGTAAGGTAAGGTTTGCCCGTGATGCGCCCGGGATTCTGTCAGGCGTTCGGGCTTCATAGCGCGAGGGTAGCCTGACCCAGGCTCGGAACCCTGAATTACCTACGTACCACTCGTTTTCCCAGATATCAATGACACTCGGTGCTAGTCACGTTTCAAGCACTGGGGATAACTTGTTTAGGTTGGTTTGTCTACGATATGGTCTTCAAGGAATGCGCAACCTCTCGACCTTGGTCGGTATGGAGAGCGATTGGATCGTCTTCGAGAGACTCGGGTGCCAGACGTGCTCTACCCCCGCTTGTTCGGTGTAGCCTGGTCAGAAATCGACACTGCTCTCCAGCGGATGCACTGTAATTGTGAGCCGGTTCATGCCGCAGGAGTATTTCGAATAAGTCACGGGACCAGCCTGGGGGCGAAACTTCTTTTGTTGCTCTTGCGACTACCGCCTCCAAATGCCGCTGCGCAAGTGGAACTGATCGTTCGGCCAGTCGGAGAATCCGAGACGTGGTTGCGATTATTCGATGGCAAACCTGTCGTCACTGTCCAACGGGAGTCCGCGAGTGGTCTACTGGCTGAACGATTTGGCCCAATCGAGTTCCGATTCCGGTTGAGCTTTGCGGATCATACGATACATTATCGGCAGGTCGGCGTGATTCTGCGTCTTGCACTGCCTTTTTTTCCAGAGATTCCCCTGCCAAGATGGGCGTCTCCGCATGTTTCCGCATGGGAGACGGCCGGAGCGAGTGAGATGGAAACTCGTATTCTAGTGGAAGTATCCGCCCCACTTGCGGGTTTGCTGTTTTCCTACGAAGGCAAGCTGAGGCGAGAACAGGTTTAACCATGGTTGTGGCTCTATGGCTGTTGGCCCTGCAGGGTGTGATTGGAGCATTCGATACGGCTTACTATCACGAGTGGAGAGCGCGCCTTCCAGGCTTGGGACCCCAAGCGGCGTCGGAACTGAGGTTACATGCCGCGCGCGACGCCTTCTATGCTGTAATCTTCGCAACGCTGCCATGGTTCGCGTGGCAAGGTCTGTGGACCATCGCTTTGGTAACCGTGCTGGTTGCAGAGATCGTCTTGACCATGGCGGATTTTATCGTTGAAATTTCGGTCCGCAAGCCCCTAGGCGATGTGTACGGCGGTGAACGGCTGACCCACGCGGCCATGGGTATTCTTTATGGCGCGATGCTAGCCAACCTGTATCCCACTATACGAGAGTGGGGAGTGCGGCCGACGGCCCTAAAGTGGACTCTGGCGAATACCACGCCGATGCTCCGGTGGTGCCTCACGGGAATGGCGCTGGGGGTCCTCCTATCAGGGATGCGCGATCTATACGCGTCTCTAGCCTTGCCCTACGGAAATTGGCCGTGGACTTTACCGGATTCCTCACGCGATGGTCGTCCATGATTGCGCGTCGGCATTTCCACTGTGTCGTCTTCGTAGCGGCTGGCCTTTATAACATCATATGGGGTTTTTATGCGGTCATCGATCCACAGTGGCTGTTCCGTTTTGCCAGGATGCCACATGAGAACTATCCACAGGTCTTTGCCTGCCTCGGCATGGTCCTAGGCTTGTACGGCGTCCTGTATCTTGAGGTGGCGCGTGTACCCGAAAGAGGCTGGGTGATAGCAGCGGTCGGTCTTACGGGAAAGGTCTTCGGTCCCATCGGCCTCGCGCGCCTCATTTGTAGCGGGATCTGGCCGGTTCGGACGGGGATTCTCTGTGTGACCAACGACCTGATTTGGTGGATTCCCTTCGGCCTCTACTTGTACGATGCCTGGCCTGTCTTCCGGACAAAACCGCAAACGGCGTAGAGGTTATACGTTTCCTTGGCCCGAGCCGTGCACGTAGCTGCGGCCAGTTTCGGTCAAGAACCGAGGCGCGAGATCAGCAGAACACCAAAGACGACGACAAGTACAGCGGACCGAAATCGCCAGCCGAGACCCTCTGGCTAGACGCTCAGAAAATCACGTGCGAGAGCCGCCGTAAATTTATCCCAGAAGGTCAAAGAGAGCAGTGTGATCTACCCAAATGTGGTCGCGAGCGGGTGGTTGGCAAACCTTACCCTACCGGATTATGTAAGGGTAGCCCGTGACTCGGCCGGAATCCCAAAATCGGCCCTCTTGGGAGCCCAGGATCATTCGGTGAGCGCATCGGCGAGTTGGCTTCAACCTAGATTCGAGGAGTGCAGATTTCGCGAATGCTGCCTCATTCAGTTCGCAATGCCTGCATCGGATCGATTCGCGACGCCCTCCATGCCGGAACCAAGCAGGCGAACACCGCCACCACTAGCAGGGTTGCAGCTACAGACGCAAAGATCGCCGGATCGAGCGGCCGGGTTCCATAGAGCATCGACCGGATTAGGCGTACCGCCCCGATGCTGGCGGCGAGGCCAAGCGTCAGTCCATAGAGCGCAGGACGCAGGCCGTCGCCCAGCATCAGGCGCAGAACCTCCTCGCGCTGTGCACCGAGCGCCATGCGAACGCCGATCTCTCCAGTGCGCTGCATCGTGAGGTAAGAAAGGACTCCGTACAATCCTACTGACGCCAATATCAAGGACAGCACTGCGAAGCCGAGCACGAGGCTGGCACTCAGGCTGGCGTTACCCAATGACCGTTCAATGATTTGCTGTATGGTGAGTACATCGGAGACCGGCAACTCCGGATCGAGTTCCGCAATCTTCTTCTGGATCGGAACGGAAAATGAGAGGGGATCGGCGGCCGCGCGCACTGCCAGAGTCAAACCCATATCGTTGCCCCCGTTAAGAACAGGGAAGTACATGGTCGCTTTGACCGGCTGGCCCACCTGATACAGCGTGTCGGCGACGACCCCGACGATTTCGTAATCAGAGTTACCGCGCGCGGCGACGTGGAGATGCTTGCCCAGCGGGTCTTCGCCCGGGAAATACTGCTGCGCCAGCAAGCGGTTGATGATGATAGTCTTTGGGCGGCCGGCGCGATCCCCACTGGTAAAAAACCGCCCTTTCAGCAGCGGTATTTGCAATGCAATGAAATATCCGGGATCTGAGGTGCGATAGAGGGCGTCAGGCAGCGCGGTGCCGGGCGCGATCGGTGGATGCTCGGGAATCGTAAAGCTATCATCCTCTCCGGCTCCCGCACCGGGCACCATCGACCCCAGCGCCGCGGCGCGTACACCTGGCATAGCGCGTACCTGCTCCAGCAGGGTTTCGTTGAATGCGTTCATCTTCTCGGGACTGTCGTATTTCTTGGCAGGCAGGCTGTAGCCCATCGTGAGCACGTTGTCCGTCGCACAACCCACATCCGTCGTCCGCAGTCGCCAGAAACTCTTGAGCAGAAGTCCGGCGGCTATTAACAAGACCACAGTCGTCGCAATCTCTACCGTAAGCAGAGTCTTGCGCAATGCTGTGCGCGCCTGGCTGCCTGCCGCGCTCCGCGACGAGGCCTGTAGCGCCGCGATCCCTTGTTTGCCTGTCGATGAGATCGCTGCCAGTAGGCCCGCCAGCAGGGCCGCTGAAATGAAGAGCGCGCAGGCAAACGCAAGTACTACGCCGTCAGCGTGGACACTCCGGGCGCTGGGGAGATCCGTCCATGTGGTAACCAGCCACTTCGTTGCCGCAAGCGATAACAGCACTCCGGTGATGCCGCCCGCAAGCGAGACCAGCAGGCTCTCCACCAACTGTTCCCGGATCAGAGTCATCTTCCGTGCCCCCAGTGCGCTCCGGACGGCAATCTCCTTCTGTCGCGCCGCCGACCGCGCCACCATTAGGTTGGCTACGTTGAGACATCCGATCAGCAGCATGCATGTGACAGCGCACAGCAGGATGATCAATGGCTTCTTCACATCTTGTGCGAGATCCTGGATGAGAGTCCGGGATGCCACGTCTTCGGCCACCTGCGCATTCAGGTTCTGCAAATGCAGCCGGTACTGCACCGCCTCCACCTGGCTCAGGGCGTTTGCCAGGCTGACGTCCGGCTTCAACCGGGCTACCACACGGCTAAAGTGAAAGTCATGATGCTGTAGAATTGCCGGTGGCAACCCCGACGCATACGGAACCCATACCTGGATCT
>Ga0209180_10001122_pt1 | contig 13186 bp, 6 predicted proteins | sample CZO8metaG_3_FD_188355 | JGI IMG/M metagenome (GOLD analysis project Ga0209180, IMG submission 188355) | Vadose zone soil microbial communities from the Eel River Critical Zone Observatory, Northern California, USA - CZOApr15con2H2.8 metaG... | ecosystem: Environmental > Terrestrial > Soil >...
CAACCCCTTCGTCTTCAACGCCAAGCCCACTCTCGAACACCTTAGATTTCTTTTCACCCAAACCCGCTTCGTCCGCTGGCTTGGCAACACCACTTTCGTCGGCGTCGTCGTCGTCGCCATCACCTTGGTTCTCGCTGTCCCCGCTGCCTACGCCCTTGCCCGCCTCTCCGGACGCTGGGGAGAGCGCCTTGGCATCGGCATCTTTCTCACCTACCTCGTCCCGCAGACATTGCTCTTTATTCCCCTTTCCAGGGTGGTGGCGTATCTTGGTTTGCAGGATTCCCTGTGGGCGTTGATCCTCGTCTATCCCAGTTTTACCGTGCCTTTTTCTATTTGGCTCCTCATGGGCTTTTTCAAATCCATCCCCAGTGAACTGGAAGACGCCGCCATGGTCGACGGCCTCACGCGCTTCGGCGCCTTCATCAGGATGGTGATTCCCATTTCTACCTCGGGAATCCTCACCGTTGTGATTTTCACCTTCACGCTTGTGACCCAGGAATTTGTCTATGCTCTGACGTTCATCTCTTCGGAATCGAATCAGATGATCGGCACTGGCATTCCTATTTTTCTGGTGCGTGGCGACGTCTATTACTGGGGGGCGCTGATGGCCGCCTGCCTCATCGCCAGCCTGCCCATCGCCTTCTTGTACAACCTCTTCCTCGACCGCTTCATCGCCGGCTTCACCGTCGGTGCCGTCAAGTAGCCGCCGGCTCGGCCTTCCGCGGCTCCGCGTCATGCAGACTCCGCGAATATCAAGCCGGCAAAATGCTTCGTCCTTCTCATCCTCCAAAAAAGAAAAGTGGGAAGGAGCCAGCAGCCGGCCTGGAGGTTCCTTCTCGCGTTGCGAACGTCAGTCGGTTGGAGCGCGCCTGCAAAAACAAGTGGCGCCGGGGAGGAGTGAGCAACGCTCCTTCCCGGCGCCAGAAGGTTGATCTAAATTGTCGGCCCTAGAATTCGAACCGGAGGCTTAGCTGGATCCAGCGGCTGCCGTTCGTGCGATTCGTCGGGATAAACTGTGTCGAGATGACGCCAAAATTCTGCAGGCCACTGGTGAAGGAAAGACTCCCACCACAGGTGCCAGCGGCCGCATTGCCGTTAGTGACGCCCGGATCGCAATAGATGACGTGATTGAAGAGGTTGAAGAAGTCGGCGGCAAAGTTAACATGCACACGCTCGGTGATGGCCGTCCTCTTTCCAAACGAAGTGTCCAGGTTCCAGTGACCAAGCCCGCGTAACGGGTTCGAACGGCCGGAGCGGCCGTCAGAAGCCAGCAGCACGGGCCGGAAATCATTCGACACGGCAAACGGATCGCCGAACAGATTCAAGCCAGTGCCCTTCTTGGCAGGATCACTATTGGTGCCGACGCCGTTGGACCCAGTGACGCCTGTGTGAACTCCGTCGTTGAAGCTGCCGGGATCGACCGTCGGAACTTTGCCGGTGTTGAACCCCAGCGCCAATGTGCCGCCCCAGACCTGGGAACCTTCCGTCGCGGTGAGTGGCTGGCCGCTGATGGCCGTGAAGATCCCCGAGTTATACCAGCCTTCGATCACCCGCTTCAGGAATGAGTTCGAACTCTTGAAGGGCAGGTCGTAAACCCATTTCCCATTGAAGATGTGACGGAAGTCGAACCCGGAAGGGCCATATTCGGCGTTCAGGTCAAAGCTGTTGGGCATCAGGTTGGCGGCGTTCTGAATCGCGCCAATCTGATCGAGCGAATGGGAGAAGGTATAGTTCGCTGTGTACGAAAGGCCGTGAGAAGTGCGCTTATTCAGCGTCACCAACAGCGCGTGATAGTTGGACTCTCCCGTGCTTGAGCGGAAGAAAATGCCCTGTGCCAGGTAGTTGTTGAACGTCGGCAAACTGGCAAGCAGGCGCTTTTGGTCAATCGTGCGGAAGACGCTGCTGACGTTTCCGTTGACGAAGTTACCGGTCGCAGCAGTGGCCAGCACTACAGTGCCACCGGGCGATAGATTTTCAAACCATGGTTGTGGTGTGACCGCCACAGGAGCCGTTCCCGAGCGCAATTGCGTCGCCACGGTGTCAAACGCCTGAGCAAAGGTTTGCCCCGAAGTCGGGTCCTTAAAATTGATAGGCGACTGACCCAGGCTCATGCTTTGAGGCAAATCGCTCCCGAGGCGTCCGGAATACGCAACCTCCAAGAGCATGTTACCAGGCAGTTCGCGTTGAACGCTGAGATCTGCGGCGTAATTGCGTCCGACTTTGATATTGGGGTCAACCTGGAAGGAGAAGACCTCGGGGAAATTGATGTTTCCGTTCGCAGGGTTGAAGGTGACCTGGGGAACAACTGGGTTGGATTGAGCAGGAACCACGGGCACGGGCATGGTCCCGTCCTGGCCAACTCGAAAGACACCCAATGCGGGATTGACGCTGCCCGGAGTGCATCCAGTTCCCCCTGCACCAGTGCTGTTGCACGCGGGACCGGCAAGGTTGAGAGTTTGCGCAAACCCAACACCAAGGGCTGGGATGATCACACTCTGGACGGTGTTTTGGCGGTCATAGATGATACCAAAACCCGTGCGGATGACTGTCCTGCCTGAGCCGAAGATCGTACCTTTCAGGCCGGAATTGCCCGAAGGAGTCCATGCCAGCGCAACGCGCGGCGCAATGTCCCCGTAATCCACGTTGAATACACCTCGATGGGCCGAGTTAATGGGCACAAACCCGAAAGTGGGATTAAAGATTTGACCGCCGGCGGCGGCATCTTGCCGCTTCTTCAGAAACTCCAGCGCAGTGATCGGTTGGCCCGTACCGGCATCAATCTGGATAGTCTGCCGGCCCAGGCGTTCGATGGGAGCCGTCTGCCAGCCGTAACTTAAGCCGAGAGAGAGCGTAAGAGTGGGTTTCATGCGCCAGACGTCCTGAACATACATCTCCGGGGCCCAGAGCTTGGTGTCGGATTGGAGTTGGCTCCCAAAGGGCAATGGGTTGAAACTGCCATCGCGAACTGCAAGGACGGAGATGTTGTCAACCAACCCCACGGTCCCGGCGTACAGGCGGTCCCACTGCTGGACGTCGGTACTGCGCAGACAATTCGTCGTCAGGGTCGCACTGCATGTGGGTGGACGATCCCCCGATGGGATAACCACACTCGAGCCAATGTCGGCATCCATCTGGGCCACCAGCGCACCTAGCGCACCGATGACTTTGTCATCGCGCAAGTGCAGGGTGGGCAGGAAGTGGACTGCGGTGCCGAATTCCCAAGTATGCTTCCCGCGCGCCCAGACAAAGTCCGCATTCCACTGGAAATTTCGGTCATCATTGCCTTGCTTACGCGCCACCTGGGTGTTGACGTCAATCGGTTCGTCAACAAGCCTATTCGTGCCCGTGCCGCCCGCGGCACCGATGTCAAGTGCAATAGGGCCTGCCGAAGCAGTATTCGTTCCGGTTATGTTCTCTTGTGCCGCGACGGCATTGGGTCGTTCCGGACTCGTCGCGTCGCGCTCGCGCACCCAGCCAAACCGGAAAGCTGCTGAGAGCTGCGACGTGAGCTGGCCGTTCAGCCCGGCCACCAGCATGTTCTGCCGAACAGGCAGCGATCGAACGGTGCTGGGCTTTCCACCGATGATGTTCAACTGCGTGGGGCTAATCTCAGACTTCCGGTAGTAGCGATACGACACATTAGCTTGCCACTTGCTGGTCACATTCTGATCGAGCCGCAAGTCATAGAAATCGTTTTTGAACGGCGTTCCAACGTTTGTCGTAAACCCAGTGGTATTCAGGCCGTCAGCCCCTCCAACAGAAGAGTCATTGCCCGTAGGCAGCAATTTCCACAGTGCTGAAATGCTGGGGCTCAGGCCCAAACCACGGGGATCGCACGCTCCCGTGGGATTCGAGACCGTTACGGGACAAGCCGTGGAGGTCGCGAGGTTATAGCTTTGAACCACGCCACTGGCGTCTCTGAACTGCAGAATTCCCTGTTTCAGCGCATCGGTCGGCACGATCCGCGACTGGGGGGTTGAATTCGGGAAGCGGCGCCCTTCGTAGTTCGCGAAGAAAAAGGTCTTCTTGTGCCACAGAAAGGGCAATGGGCCGCCACCTCGGGCTCCAAACCGGTTGTCCTTCAATTCCGGTTTCTGCAATCCCAGGCGGTCGTTATCCCAGCTATTCGCATTCAAATTGTCGTTCTGGTGATACCAGTAAACCGACCCATGATATTGGTCGGTGCCAGAGCGGCTGATCAACGAGACCTGACCGCCCGCCCCTCGTCCGAACTCGGCGTTCGGGTTGGCGACGCTGACCCGGAATTCGTCAATGCTATCAATGGGAAGAAATGTGAACGTTCCCAAGCCACCGACGGAATTGTTGGTCACGTCAATTCCGTCCAGCGTGAAACTGCTCTGATCGCTTCGCGCCCCTGTAATCTCGCCGCCGGGCGTGGCGCCCGGCTGCAGTGTGAGCAGCTCGTTGACCTGGCGAGTCAATGCCGGAAAATGTTGAAGCTCGGAAACCGGGAGCACATTGCCCACCGTCGCGTCGGTTGTTTGCAATTCAACACGGGCACCGGCTTCTACCTGAACAACTTCCGTAATTTGGCCCAACTCCATTTTGATGTCCAAGCTGTAGCTCTTGGCCACATCCACGGTGAGAGCCTGAATAGCGGTAGTTCGGAAGCCATCCTTCTTGACTGTAATCTCGTACTGTCCCGGTACCACACTAGCGAACGTATATTGCCCGGCAGTGTTGGTTTTCTGCGTCGCTTCAGTGTTGGTTGCTTTGCTGCGCAGTACCACTGTGGCGTCGAGAACGGACGCCCCGCTGGGATCCGTGACGGTCCCGATCACAGTCCCGGTTGTTGCCGTTTGCGCGTTTCCTGGCGGTGAGATGGTCGAAAGAATCAGAAACACACCGGCGATAAAGACAAATGTCATAATCTTTTTCACGGATCCACCCCTTTTCATTTCATGAAGATTGGCGAAATTGGGAAAGAGAGAAGAACGGGGACGCCAATGCGGACACCCCGAGAGAGGCGGCAGCAATGCCTGACCACTCGCTTGACGACCCACCGTATCCCCCAAAAACCACTCACTCAAACACTCGCATCGAGTCCACCCCGTCAGGTGCGCTTCCACCAGGAGGTGCGAGGGACTGCGTCCATATATGCCAACAATTTCGGGTACGTCAAGATATTTTATGCGATATCCGAACGGTCCCACTCCGGTCCATTCAGCCATCCGTCAGCGTTCGCCTAGCGTGCCCCCGCCGGACGGTGCCCACTTCCGCATTCCCGTATACAAGAGCCCCAGTGAAAGTACACGAACGAACGTATTAGCGTTTTACGCCCAGCTTTCTGGCCTAACCGGATTCCTTTGGACGAGCCCCTTTACCCCACTGAACCGATAGGCGAATCGTTTTATTCCCGGTAAGTTGGAGTGGAAGCTTTCCCAGTCTCTTAAGGTCGGATAGTGAGTAAAAAGTGAGGAGAGGCTAAGAGCTTCTGTGGCGAGGTCTGCGAGGTCTAAAGCACCTACCTCGCGGGTCTGGGTGAACTGCCAGCCGAATCGTCCCTTGATGCAGAGATTCCCTCGCATGACCGAATTGTCGAGCGGCGAATTCATTCTCATATGCGTGTCCCGTCTGCCCAATCACATCCTTCGTTGACTTGCCTCAAGGCCTCAACCTAAGATGTCCGCAAGTCGGCGGCTTCGAGATGACAGTTGAAATGACGGACCCCAGCCCATTCATCGGGAAAGCAATCTCCCACTACCGCATCCTTGAAAAGCTCGGTGGAGGCGGCATGGGGGTTGTCTACAAGGCTGAGGACACCAAGCTTGGCAGGTTCGTCGCCCTCAAGTTCCTCCCCGACGATCTGATCCGCGACCCGCAGGCCCTCGAGCGTTTCCGCCGCGAAGCTCGCGCCGCCTCTGCTCTGAATCACCCAAACATTTGCACCATTTACGAAATCGGTGAGCAAGAGGACAAGCGTTTCATCGCCATGGAGTTCCTCGACGGCTCGACGCTCAAGCACATCGTCTCGGGCAGGCCGATGGAACTGGACGCCATGATTTCCGTTGGCATCGAAATCGCCGATGCGCTTGATGCCGCCCATGCCGAAGGCATCATTCACCGCGACATCAAGCCCGCCAATATTTTCGTGACCAAGCGAGGACACGCCAAAATCCTCGACTTCGGCCTCGCCAAGCAGTCCATTGACAAAGGGCCGCTGCCCCTTTTCGACGCTTCGCAGGCCACCATTGAAGCAACTCACGAGAACCTCACCAGCCCGGGAGCCGCCCTCGGCACGGTTGCCTATATGTCGCCCGAACAGGCCCTCGGCAAGGAACTCGATCCCCGCACCGATCTCTTCTCTTTCGGTGTCGTGCTCTACGAGATGGCCACCGGAAAGCTTCCCTTCCGCGGGGAAACCTCCGCGGCAGTGTTCGATTCCATTCTTCACAAGGCGCCCCTGGCGCCTGTGCGTCTTAATCCCGACTTGCCCTCCCGCCTCGAAGACATCATCAACAAGGCGCTGGAAAAAGACTGCAATCTCCGCTACCAGCACGCCGCCGACCTGCGCGCGGACTTGCAGCGCCTGAGACGCGATACGGAATCGGGGCGATCGGCCGCGGCAAGCACAGCGACTGCGGCCGCTTCCGGCGCTACGGGCGCAACAACCGCAGACCTTAAGGTATCCGGCGAAATTCGGAAATCTGTGACCTACCAATTTGCGCGTGAGCGGCGGAAATGGATTGCACTGGCGGCCGCGCTGCTGATCGGAATCGGCGGTTGGGCGTTTTATCGGACGAGGGGAGTGCACGCGCTCGGCGAGAAAGACACCATCCTGTTGGCGGATTTCGTGAACACCACAGGTGAACCGCTGTTTGACGGCGCGCTGAAACAGGCGCTCGCAGTGCAATTGCAGCAATCGCCATTTCTCAACATTTTTCCGCAGGAGCGCGTGCGGCAGACACTCGGCTACATGAGCCGCTCGCGGGACGAACGCGTGGCCGGGCCCGTGGCGCGGGAAATCTGCCAGCGCAACGGCATCAAAGCACTGATTGGTGGAGAGATCACCCAACTCGGCAATCAGTACGTGCTGAATCTGACAGCGACGAATTGCCTGACCGGGGACACGCTCGCGCAAGAACAATCCCAGGCCGCGAGCAAAGAACAGGTGCTCTCGGCGCTCGGCGAAGCGGCAAAGAACATGCGCGGCAAACTCGGCGAATCGCTCAGCTCAGTTCAGAAATTCAACGCGCCAGTGGATCAGGCGACGACTTCTTCTCTCGAAGCGCTAAAGGTCTATACCATCGGCGAAGAAAAGCGCAACCGCGAAGGCGACTTAGCCGCGATTCCATTCTACCAGCGCGCTATCGAGCTCGATCCCAACTTCGCCACCGCCTACGCGCGGCTTGGTACGATTTATTCAAACACTGGAGACCGTCGCCGCAGCGTTGAGTACGAGAAGAAGGCGTTCGACCTGCGCGACCGCGCCAGCGAACCGGAACGGCTTTACATCACGGCTCACTACTATACGGACGTTACCGGAGAGCTCGACAAACAGATTGCGACCTATGAATTGTGGCGAAAGACCTATCCTCACGATTCCATTCCAACCGCGAATCTGTCCATTGCGTACTTCAGCACGGGCGAGTCGGAAAAGGCTCTCGAATTACAGCTGGAGGCCCTGAAGATCGCGCCGGACAACTCCTTCATCTACGATAATACGGCCAACACTTATGAAGCCCTAAATCGGTTCGAGGAAGCAAAGACCATCGAAAGACAAGCCATCGCGCATGGCATCGATAAGATGAGTCAGCACACAACTCTCTACGAGATCGCCTTCGCCCAGGGAGATACTGCCGAAATGCGACGGCAGGTAGAATGGGCACGCGGCAAAGCCGATGAATGGTTAATGCACCTCGACGAGGCTATGGAGGCGGGCTCAGGCGGCCGGGCGCGCGAGTTCCGCCGACTGTGGCAGCAAGCCTATGATGGGGCCGTGCGCCAGAAGGCCGAAGGGATAGAGGCTATCTGCTCCTGTACCCGAGGGCACTACGCAGTAGCCTTCGGGTATCCGAGTGAAGCACGCGAGTGGGCCAATGAGTGCCTGAAGATTTCGCACAGCGAACTGGGATCGTGGGCGGCGCTTATTCTTGCCCAGGCCGGAGATTGGGCTCGCGCACAGGCGGTCGTTGACGATCTAGCAAAGCGCCGACCGACCGATACGCTATTGAATGAAACTGAGCTGCCGCAAGCTCGCGCAGCGATTGCGATTTCCCGAGGAAATGGAGAGGCAGCCGAAGAAGCGGTCCAGTCAGCGCGACGCTATGAGAAGACGCAGTTTGGGACCGGTTATTTTCGCGGTCTCGCTTACCTAAAGTCCAAGAAAGGTAAAGAAGCAGCCGCGGAGTTCCAGCAAGTAATCAGCCGCGACGGAATTGGCCCGCTCTGGCTCGCCCACCCCATGGCGCGGCTGGACCTCGCCCGGGCGTATGCCTTGCAGGGCGATACCTCCGCCGCGCGCAAGGCTTATCAGGATTTCTTCGCTCTCTGGAAAGACGCCGACCCCGACGTTCCCACCCTCATCGCGGCCAGAGCCGAGTACGCGAAACTGCATTAGCAGGGAGTGAAGCTTCATTGCCGACTACTGCGAAGCCCCGCAGCGCACTTGCACTTCCGCCGCCAACTCAGGATCCATCATCGCCAAGCGCCCATAGGATGCGGAACAAACCTGCGACGCCGTGATTCCTACCGCGCCGCGCAAGTCCGCGCCAGACAAGTTTGCGCCGTCCAATTCCGCCCCGCGTAAAACCGCGCCCGTCAAATACGCTCCGCGCAGGTCCGCCTTCTTCAGGTCCGTATCGAGCAGGATGGTGCCTTTCAGGCGCGCGCCCGTCAGATTCGTTTCTCCCAGCTTCGCGGAGGACAAATCCGCTTCCTGCAGATTCGCAAAGGACAGCACCGCGTGTTCGAATTTCGAATCACGCAAGTCCGTCCGCGAAAGATCCGTCCGCAGAAGCTGCGCGTTCTTCAAATTGACCGCATAGAGTGACGCGCCGGAGAGCTTTGCATTCGACAATGTCGCGTTTTCCAGTGTTCCATAGGAAAGATCCGCGAATCGCAGGTCCGCCGCTGAGAAATTTGCGCCGCTGGCGTTCGTGGAAACGAGCACGGCGTGAGCCGCCTGCACTCGATCGAGAACCGTGGAGCGCAGCAGCGTGTCACGCAGATTGGCGCCCCGCAAGTCCGCCTCGGATAGGTATGCGCCTTCCAGATTGGCGCGCCACAACCGCGCATTGACCAGAAAAGCGCGATATCCGCGCGCAAAACGCAAACTCATTTGATTCAGCCGCGCCCCCGAGACCTCTTCCAGCGACTCTTCCGTCCACGCTCCCCGCGGCGGCGTCGAGAGACTTGCTTCCGTCAAATCCGCGTACGGCCGGTAGCCTACCGACTGGAACACCAGCGCCGCCCAGCGTCGCACATCGCGCGGCGATTGTTCCGACCCGATACTTCGATCGTACGGCAGGCCGCGGTTCACGCCAATCGAGAACAGCAGCAGGATGCAGCCGACTGCCAGCGCCGCGCGCAATGTCCGCAGCACCAGCCGCAGAACATTTTTCGACCGCGGCAGCCGGAGATCTCCGGGCCGAAGCACGCGGGACACGATAAACGGCAGGCACGTCGCCGTCGCCACCGACAGCGTGATCAGTAACACGTGCAGCAGCGTTCCGCGAAAATCTTGGCGCGTCAGGTACCGCAGCCAGAAGAAGAACAGCGCCACGGGAACAATCCAGTACGCCAGAATCGTCGAGAGCACCGTCTCGATGGCCGTTTGCGTTGACCGCGTCTCTCCCTGCCACCGGAAATGCCGTCGCACCAGCCCCATGAGATACCACGGCCCGTCTTTCTCGAGCGTCTGTCCATCCGGAAAAACTGCGGGAAGCGCCGCCATGCTTCCCCACAATCTCAAGAGCAGAAAATGAAATCGCAAGGAGAGCGCCAGAAGCACCAGCGGGCCGCCGAGATAGAGCCCCGTCATCGGAAGCACATTGCCCAGGCGCGGGATGGGCAGCGCCGAGGCATTCAGCAGCAGCCGCACGTCGGTGGTGAAGGCAATCAGCAGGCAGCAGACAAAGCTCAGTCCGACGGTGAGAAAGTAGAACCACCGCGCGACTTTCGTTGCGTCGGCGATGGCTTTCGAACTGTCTACCGCCGAAATGGATTCCGGGAGCACCGCATCGAATAAGTTCGTTCCACCCAGGCGCCCAAACCACAGGCCTTCCGCCCCGTACGCGTTCGCGCCCATCAAGTTCGCGCCGCGCAGTTCCGTGCCCAGCAAATTTGCACTCTGCAGATTCGTGCGTACCAGGCTCGCTCCGCGCAAATTCGCCATCGAAAGATCCGCGCCTGCAAGGTTTGTCCGGTGCAAATGTGCGCCCTGTAAATTGACTCCCGTCAGGTCCGCTTTAGCCAGGTTCACGCCGCAGAGATCTGCCTTGACGCCTGATTCTCCGCCCGATTCCACCCACTGCTTGTGCTGATCCAGAATCTCCGCCAAATCGATCAGCGAGATTGCGATGGATTCTCTTCCACCAGAAACCTCTGCCGCGGCAGAAGTCTCAGTGGCGATTTCATTTTTCATTTCTTTGATTCCCAGAGCCATTTCGAATTCTTTCCCCCAACTTTCTGTGCGCGCGCTCGCGCATTATTGAGCGCGCCAAATCTCTTGAATTGGCGCGCGATTCCACTTTTGATCGGCTGCGAGTTTCCCCCAAGAGTTATGTGTCGCTGCTGGGCCGCCCCTATCCTCTCTCAGATGCCCTGTGGAAATCGCCTGCCCGGAAGTACAGGCGGCGCAGAGGTAACGGGCCGCGCCTTTAGTGAGAAATGTCTAACTCGAGATGCCATGCGAGCGCCGGAAAACTTGCAGAAGTTGGGGAAGTTCTAAGGAGAATCGTTGAATCGCTGAATCGCTGGCGAAATCAATTCGAACGCTGGTAACAAGAAAATCTAAACGACAAGGCTGGGAAAGAATGGGAAGGCTAAGCCAGATCGTTTCCGCAAAGCGCGGAATCCGGAATCGATTCGAATTCGCTCCGCTCGCTCGGGACGGCGTTCCTCTTCAGATCGCAAAAAAACTGAGCCGGGGCGCTTCGCTGAGGGGCCAAGGCACCCCGGCTGATCCTGCCCGCCTCCGCAGTGAGCGAGCAAGAAACTTATCAAAAACTCTTACATTGCAGGCCGTGAGAATCTCTGGAGTTTTTGGCCTGCGGATTTCGCGCCGTTTGCGGACTTTCGAATCGCCGTGCGCCAGGAGGTTGCGGCTTCCCTTCCCGATAATCCTTACTTTACTTTTCCTCGTCCCCGCGCAGGAATTCGTACCGCTCGATGGCGGCAACCACGCCGACCGCTCCTTCTTCCCGCTGTTCGGTGCGCTGCACGCGCCCGAGGCAGCGGACCCGGACCGGTCCCGCCAGTGTGATCTCGTTCGGAAGAGTCAGCAGAATCTCCACCGGCGAACCTTCCTTCACGTCTTTGGAAAGGAAAAAGTAGACGCCGCGGGAACTCACGTCCCGCGATTCGGTGCTGGTTTCACCAACCGCCGCTCCCGTGGTCCAACGCACAGTGAGCGGCAGCCGCATGGAAAAACGCTGGGTGGTGCGGCGTTCGGTGCCGGTCAAGACAGGCCTCCTCGTCGAAGCACGAGTGTATCCGGGACAGGTCTAGGGAACAATAGGACTCCGGGTACAAAATCGATTCAATTTTGAGAAGTACCGACGTACTAGGACGGGGTCGGCCAGGGACGCAGGCTGTTCCGGCGGGAAAGTTACTGTCTGGTAGTCACCTTAAAGAAAAATCTCACCGGGGGAGGCTGGAGGAGGGATGATGCGAGTATAGAAAGAAAGGCGGGTAGGTATGGACGACACGAAGCCGGTGGTATCCAGTGAATTTGGCGAGTCGAACGAAACTCCAACGACCAAAAGGGCCGCGGCACGCGCACAATCCCCGGCGACGACAAAGCCTGGCGATTCGACATGGCCTGCTAGACCTGCGAAAGCCAAGGTTCCGCCGTGGCAGATCGGTATGTATGCGCTTATTGGACTCGTGGCGTTGGTGCTCTTGTTCCAGATTCCCGGATGGATCGGAACCGCGCGCCAAACCCGGATTCAGAGGGCTGTGGACAGCGTCACGCCAGAGAGACTGCTTGCGCGGTGCGGACCGCCGACGGAGGACGTGACGAAAGATGTGTACCCCATCCTCATGCGCACGATGAGCTACAGCCGCGGCGGCAAGGGCGGCGTGGTGGTCGCGTTTAGCAGAACGGCCGAGGAAAAGAGCGACTGGGTGTTCTTGTCGATGAAAGACGCAAGCGGGCCCATGACCTACACGACACCGGAAGCGCAGATTTCCGCGCTGTCCTGTCTGGACTCCAGGAAGTGAATGGCAAGCTGACAACCAAAAGTTTAGGGCTGGAATTTGAACGGGCGAGATTCCCCGCGGGCACCATCGTTCCGCAACCCTGCGCAAGCCGTTGATCCCTCTTAAGATGCGGGAAGAGTTCAAGTTCTTCTTTAGGAATGCCACTGGAGCCCTACCCCCACCCCGGGTGTTTTGTCCAAAGAGTCCGGAAGTGCATGAAAAAAAAAGAGTTGAGGTTTGCGAGAGTGCAAAAGAGTCCGGAAGGATGTGAAAATAAAGAACTTGAATCCGGTTGCAAGTGACCGAAGATTCGTTCCAAGTTGGGAATTGTTGGTATACACCCCGGCGGTTCGCGTAAGAATGGCAAACACAGGACTTACAGGATACGGAAAATGAAAGAGTGCGCAAGCTGTTGAAAACAAAGAACGGAATTAGAGGAGTTTCGCGCATGATTTGTGTGTAAGAAAATGGCTGGATGAGGCGCAAAGATATTGAGTTAGAAGGACCGCATTGCGGGCGGGATCCCGAAAGGCTTCCCGACAAAGTCCCCGAGATGGTCCCCGACAAAGTCGGGGCAGGCGGGACAGGCAGAGGGATTCTGGGCGGTTTAGAAGGACCAGGCGGCGGGAGGCCATAAGGTGGCAAGCGCAAACAAATGGCGCTGGCGTAACAAAGCCATTCTAACACATTGGTACCTATTGTCAAGTGATTACTATAAGTGGTGTCAAACCTCTTTTAAAATGTCCCCTTTTTTACCTCGATTAAAATGTCCCCTCACTCGCAGGGGAAGGGGTTGCCGCTG
>Ga0209180_10001126_pt1 | contig 13173 bp, 8 predicted proteins | sample CZO8metaG_3_FD_188355 | JGI IMG/M metagenome (GOLD analysis project Ga0209180, IMG submission 188355) | Vadose zone soil microbial communities from the Eel River Critical Zone Observatory, Northern California, USA - CZOApr15con2H2.8 metaG... | ecosystem: Environmental > Terrestrial > Soil >...
TTCCCGATATTCAGTTTTCCCCATTCTACGTGGCGCAGAGTAAAGGATATTACCGGGCCGCAGGCCTAAATGTGACCTTTCATCATGGATTTGTCAATGACGTAATTGTTTCAATGGTGCAGGGTCATGATACCTTCGTCTTAGCCACTGGCGATGAAGAACTGGTGGCACGCAGCAAAAATCTGCCGGTAGTCGACGTGGCAACGATTTACCAGCGTTACCCGGTGAGCCTGATCGTTCCTGCTAACTCGTCCATTCACACGCTGGCTGATATCAAAGGCCATACGATTGGGATCCCGGAACCTAACGGCGCGACATACGTTGGGCTACTTGCGCTGCTCAATCATGTGCACCTGTCTCCCTCCGATGTGCACCTCGAGTCGATTGGCTTTACACAGGTAACTGCGCTGCTCACGCACAAGGTTGACGCGGTCGTGGGCTATTCCAATAACGAGCCGCTGCAGTTGCGCAAGGAGGGCTTGCAGGTCCGTACTTTCGACGTCTCTGATTACCAGCCACTCGTCTCGAATGGGATTATTACCACCGGGAGCACGCTGCAAAACGAGCCTGGCGTGGTGCGTGGCTTTGTGCAAGCAACGATTATGGGCCTGAAAGATGTGATAGCCAACCCGGCAGCGGCGGTGCAGATCAGTAAGAACTACATTCAAGGTATGAATGTAGACAGTGCGATGAGCGAATTGCAGGCGACGATCCCCATCTGGGAGGGTGACGGACATACAGCTTTGGGGTATAACGATAGCGCGACCTGGCAGGCAACAGAGCAGTTCCTGGTGGCTCAGAAGATCATCCCGTCCGTACAGGATCTCTCACAGGCGTATACTAACTCGAGCCTTGCATAAAACGGATAGTAGAGTAGATCCGGCCCTTTTTCATGAGGAGTCCCATGGAGTGAACGTGATCTCATTCCATTGGACTCCAGGTCATGGGATCGGCAACAACCTGCATCTCGGTGGCCATATCTTTGACTTCGTGTACTCCGCCGTTTTCAAAGGGTGGGAACCACGCATAGGGAATGCCCTTGCGAGAGGCATAACGAAGCTGTTGTGCAATCTTGCCGGGGGTGTGGTACATCTCCACGTTGAAGCCACGTTCATGCAGCATTTTTGCCGTACGAACAGTTTCCTCGCGCTGTTCAGCGCGGGGGAAGACGACCAGCACCTGGGTAGGGCATTTGGGACCTGTTTTCAAGCGCTTTTCTGCAACGAGCTTGGCGAAGATGCGGGTTAATCCGAGAGAGATCCCTACACCTGGTAACTTGCGGTTGATGAACGCACCTGCGAGATTCTCATATCGCCCGCCAGAACAGATGCTGGGATAGGTAGGAAATTCGAGCAATTTGCACTCATAGACAGTGCCCGTGTAGTAGTCGAAGCCGCGCGCGATAGACAGGTCGGCCAGAATAGGTCCTTCCGGTAAAGAACTCAGCGCATCGATGACGAAAGCTAGCTCTTCCAGGCCCTTATTGAGCAGATTGGACTTGATTCCTAAAGCGTGCACCTGATCGATGAATGAGAGATCGGTTGTGCGGATTTTAGCAAGAGCGAGGCAGCGTAAGGCTAGCTCGCGCGGCAGATTCAAACTGGACTGCAACTCGGACAGGACTCTATCCTCGCCGATTTTGTCGAGTTTGTCTACGATACGGATGACAGAGACGGGGTCATCAATGCCCAGTCCCCTGAAGTACCCCTCGAGGATTTTGCGGTTACTGATACTGATCTGAAATTTGCCAACCTCAAGGCGACGCAAGATGTCGTAGATGATTGCAGGCATTTCTGCGTCGAATTGCAGGGGAAGACGATCGATGTTAATGACATCGATGTCACATTGACGGAACTCGCGATAGCGTCCTTCCTGTGGCCGTTCACCCCGCCAGGCCCGCTGGATCTGGTAGCGTTTGAATGGAAAGACGAGATCATTGAAATGTTCTGCTACATAGCGGGCCAGGGGAACGGTCAGATCGTAATGGAGGCCGAGGCGCGCATCACTTATATCGTCGTCGGCTTGAAGACGGTTGATGACATATATCTCCTTATCGGTTTCGCCCTTGGCGAGAAGCACCTCGATCTCTTCGACGGACGGTGTTTCAATTGAACAAAACCCGTAACTCTCGAAAACGCGGCGGATTTCATCTATCCACCTAAGCTCGACCATGCGCTGCTCGGGCAGCCATTCGAGGAAACCACTGATCTTTGTCACAATAAACTCCTTGTTACAAATCCTTCAGCTCTATCCATCCACCCATGATAGCATAAGAGAAGAAGTGGTAGAATAGAGATGCGATTGCTCTGGTATAGTAGTCTAGATGTATTAACAAGTTAATCAGCGGGAGGTAGAATATAACAAGACCCGGTATGGATACAAAAAAGCGAGGAGCTGTAACATTGGGACTTGTAGTGGAACACATCAATAAGTCGTTTGCTGAATTCCTGGTCATCAAAGACTTGTCCATGGAAGTGAAGGAGGGAGCAATCTTTGGCTTCCTGGGGGCAAACGGCGCAGGAAAAACAACCACTATGCGTATGATTCTGGACATCCTTCGCCCTGACAGCGGTCGCATCGCCTGGAATGGCAAAGATGTCCGTCAAGTACCCCGCAGGAATTGGGGCTATCTCCCGGAAGAGCGGGGACTCTACCCGAAGATGAAAGTAGAGGAACTGTTGATTTTCCTGGCGCGGCTGAACGGTTTAACAAAAGTGGCTGCCGAGAAAGCACTGGACGAATGGCTGGAGCGTTTTCAGATCGCGGCGAACCGCAAAAGAAGGGTGGAAGAACTCTCCAAGGGGAACCAGCAGAAAGTGCAGTTTCTCGCCACCATCCTGCACGACCCGGCGATCCTGGTCATGGATGAGCCGTTTAGCGGCCTGGACCCGGTCAACGCGAATGTGCTGAAAGAGGCGTTTTTAGAGATGCACCGCCGGGGTAAGACGATCATTTTCTCCACACACCAGTTGGAGCAGGTCGAGGAACTGTGCCAGGATATCGTGATCATTCATAAGGGGCAGACCATCGTACAGGGCAGCGTGCAGGAGGTCAAACGCCAGCATGGGCGCAATGTGGTGCGCCTCAAGCTCGACAACGACCCGGAGGCACGCTGGCTTGATACGCTGGAGGGAGTACAGGTCACCAAACGCCGGCAGGATTATATCGAAATGCGCATCCAGGCGCATCTCAACCCCAACCTGATCGTTGAGGCGGCGCTGCAGCATGATGGAATCATCAGCCGTTTCGAGCTCGTCGAGCCATCGCTGACCGACATCTTCATCGAGCAGGTGGGCATGATCGACCTGCTCGATGCTCCATCTGTGCTTTCAGCATAGGGAAAGAGGAACGAACCGGTGTCAAAAAAACCCAAAGACCTTCCAGAACAAGAGCAAAGGGCCATAGCGGTCAGTCTGGGCGGTGCCGCTACTCAGCATACCTGGCGTAATATTGGCTTGATTGTCGGACGAGAGTATAAAAATCGTGTGACCCAGCGAAGTTTCATTATCAGTACCATTATCATCCTGTTGCTGGTGGTCATTGGCGCTTTTGTCCCTACGATTATTCAGTACTTCACCTCCACCTCAAATGTGCAAACGAAAATAGTGGTGGTGGATAATGCAGGTCCCATTGCAGGGTTGGATGGTGATGCTCTAGCTCGTTATATCGGCACAGCGCTGAATGGGACGGCAGGAACGAATGCGCCCGGCCAGAATACCTCCGGGAAACCTCCGTTTGCCATTACCATCCAGACTTCCAATGCACTGGGCAGTCTGCAAAATCAAGTGAAGAATGGCAACTTGAATATCCTGCTGGTGCTTGATCGTCCCACAAACCAGGATGTATACTTTACGTATTATACGAATGCCAACGCCACAGGCGACACCAATCTCTCCAAGGTGCAGGCCCTGGCACAACAACTCAACTTCCTCGATATCGCTCACCGCCTGGGTCTCACCCCGGCTCAAACGAGTCGTCTGTTTGCTCAACCAGGCTTTACCGTCGTGAACACCGGGCAGGGTCAAAACAAGCGCTCGGAGAGCGAGATGGTAGCAGGATATATTATCGCCATTGCCGGGAATATCCTGATCTACATAGTGATAGTCCTCTACGGAATGGGCGTGGCAATGGGAGTCGCGGAAGAGAAAGGCAGCCGCATCATGGAAATTCTGGTGAATGCGGCTACACCGTTCCAATTGATGGTCGGGAAAATCGTGGGCATCGGTGCAGCAGGCCTGGCACAGATGACTTGCATTGTTGCCGTTGGCATTGGTGCGCTCCTGCTGCAAATCCCCTTACAAGCTGCGCTTTTCGGCGCCAATGGTGGAGGATTCACCCTGAATATCACCGGCGCTTCCATTACGCTGCTCCTGCTGCTGCTGGTCTACTTTCTGCTGGGATTCTTGCTGTATGCGACACTGTACGCTGCCATGGGGGCGCTGGTGAAACGGCAGGACGAGGTGCAAAATGCGGTCGCGCCCCTCACATCGCTGCTCGTCATTGGCTACGTCGTGAGCTTCTTTGGCGTCTACACTCCCGATGCGACATGGATGAAAGTGATTTCGTATATTCCTTTCTGGACCCCCACAACGATGCTCGTACGCATTGGGGCGAATGGAGTAGCCTGGTGGGAGATCCCTTTCACGATTGCGCTGATGATTGTTGCCATCTTCGTCTGTGCATGGATCTCCGCGCGCATTTATCGCTACGGTGTCTTGATGTATGGACAAAGGCCTAGCCTGGGAAAACTGGCGAAACTCGTACGGATGAAATAGAGACATAGATCCACTAAAGCAGGGAAGTCCACCATATCTGGTCATCCGAAGAGGATAGAATAGAAACATGTAAAGGGAGACTACCTGCTTTCGCAAAACAAGAGCCTAAAGGAGCGATACCACGGAAGGAATGCACCTTGAGACGATGGAAACCGTATAAATATCTACATATCGGCCCTTATGGATTAGGCGCGCTCTGCCTAATCGCGCTTGCCACGACACTGCGTATTGTGCTCATCATGAACTGGCCAGTACTGAACAGCGACGAGGGAACGATGGGCTTGATGGCACTGCATATCGTCAATCAGGGTAAGATTCCCGTTTTCTTTTATGGGCAGGGCTATATTGGATCACTCGAAGCCATACTTGCTGTACCACTCTTTCGTCTCTTTGGCCCCTCGGATTTCACGCTGCGTCTTGGACTCGTTTTTCTCTACGCCCTCTTCCTGCTGAACATGTACCTGCTGACCAGCACACTCTACACAAAACGCCTGGCGCTCTTCACGTTGCTCTTGCTGAGTTTTGGGCCTACTGCGATGCTCGCCCTTCAGGTCTCTGCGATCGGTGGATACCCGGACACCTTGTTCTTTGCATCACTGCTGCTCCTGTATGCGCTCGTATTAGCGCGCTCTGCAGGAGAAACGCCGCTGACACAAGAACAGAGGCCACGCATACTATCCTTTGCAGGATGGAGCCTGGTAGCAGGGCTGGCATTGTGGAGTGACCCGCTTCTCATTCCCTACGTAGTCCTATCAGGATGGTTGCTGTGGCGCTTCTGCCGCTGCGAGATGAGCAGGCCCGTCGTCCTCTGGATGCTGTTCTGCTTCATACTTCCACTCATACCGGCAGTGATCTACAACTTCACAGTTCCGCTCAACCTCAGCACATTCGCTTTCCTGGGTGCTGCCTTCTGGGTGCATGGAACAACGCTTGAGGTCGCTCCTCCACTGGTAAGAATAGCTGGAATGCTGTTCGTGGCTCTACCACGCACTACTGGAGCAAACGTATTAGGGTGCAATCCGCATTCGAGTGTATGGCCGCTTTTCCCTCCGCAAAACGCATCCGCCGCCGCATGCACCATTGAAAATGGCCTCTGGGGAGCAGTATTTATCATCCTGCTGATTATTACGGCGGTGCTGGCATATAAAAGCTATCGCCCATTGAGACGTGCTATGCGACTTCAGCCCTGGACACCGGAGCAGCGTCGAGAAACGGCAGGCCATTTTGCGCAATTGATGCTGGTCGGGAGCACACTCCTCATTCTCATCGTCTACACCAGCAGTTCATCGGCAGGACTGGATCCCTGGGGTTCGACGCGCTACCTCACAAGTGCCCTCATCGCACTCCCCTCGGTTCTCTGGCCCATCTGGCGCGCGGGTACAAACATCAAGCGAAAACTACTTGCAAACGGCGTCAAGGCGCTGAGCGGGGCCCTGCTCCTCGTCGTATTCCTCTCCTTTATGCTGGGATGGGTGCAAACCTTGAACTTCATCCCGGCAGCGCAGGACGCTGAGCGGCGAGAAGCAGATTTCATACACACCCTGCTCAACAGAGGGATCACCCATATCTACACCGACTACTGGACATGCGACCGTATCATATTCGAGAGCACGGAACGCATCATTTGCAGCGTGGTGGATGAACAACTGCAGCCCGGAGTTAATCGCTACACACCTTACACAGCTATTGTCAACGCCGATTCCCAGGCCTCCTGGGTATTCCCCCTCGACTCACCACAGGCCCGCGTATTCGAGCAAAACATGCAAAAATCGGGGGAGACCAACCCATCATTCACGCGAGATGGGTACGTGATCTATTTGCCCATTACACACTCTACGGGCGGCCAATACAAGTCCTCGTTGCCAAAGATGAGCAGAAGGATTGCCGAAGATCGAGAAGAAAAGAACTTCTTTTTGTAATGATTTATCTAGGATAGCTCTAGAAAGGACAGTATAATGGAGGGAATGCAGCCGCGCATATCAGAGGCGCAAATCGAGGCAGTAAAACATTATAGGAAAATCGAAGATTTCATTCCGGCACAATGGTCTGAGGGTAAGGTTCTGGCTAACGGGATACAACAGCACTATTACCGGACAGGAGGAAATAAGCCCCAGGTTGTTCTCTTGCATGGTTTTATGGAGAGTGCGCTGAGCTGGCTGCGCACGGCGAAGGTGCTGGAGCAGCAGTATGACGTGTTGATGGTTGATGCCAGGGGCCATGGCCTCTCTGATGGGATCGCCAGCGGATATTCGCCACAACTGCTCACTGAAGACGCGGCAGGCTTTATCCGCGTGCTCGAACTGGATAAGCCCGCAGTGCTTGGTTTCTCAATGGGTGGGGAAACGGTGCTGCGACTCGCGGCGCTGCACCCGGACCTGGTGCGCTGCGTTCTCGTGGGAGGTGCAAACGATCAACTCAACGATATCCGGGCGATGACGAACTCGGAGGGATACAAAGCCTGGTTCAATGCGTGGTTTGCCTGGCTGCGCAGCCTCAAAACGCAGACCCATGAAGAACGCATGGTTTCCTCGCTTCGTCAGTTGCCGCCGGGTGTGCCGCTGCCGCCAGAGGATGAATATGTGGCGATGGTCGAGTCCTCTGCGCGGGTCGATCTGGCCCTGGTTGAACTCAGCCCGTCGTTGTGGTCACAGGCAAAGGCCCAGTTTGAGGAGGTAAGAGCGTTGCAGCGGCATATCACCTGTCCTGTTCTGCTGATGTATAGCGGCTCCTTCCCTGTGCCGGGCGCGCCGCAGACACTGCGGGAGGAGCCTTCGGAGCAGCCGAATATCAAGATTGTGCGTTTTGAGAATGCCGGCCATATCATCTATCAAGAGCGCTTCGATCAGTTCATTGACCTGGTTCAGCAATTTCTCCAGGAGCACTGAGATGCCTGCGTAGGCCTACAACCTGCCGAGCACCACTTCGACTGTATAGCCCTCTAACTTTTTGAGTGAGTGCGGTGAGATGCTTTCGCGATACGCCTCGTTGGGTACGGGTGCGCCTGGCTGATCTACGTGAATGGACAGGGTATCGGCGAGCGTCTCTGACTGCAAGGTCTGCATGTGCCGGCGCAGGATCGAGGCCAGATCCTCACTGGTGTACAGCGCCAGCGTGATATGATCCTCGATGTTGAAGCCGGCTTTCTTACGCATATCCTGCACGTAGTGTGTCAGGTCGCGTACCAGGCCTTCTTCACGCAGTTCTGGCGTAATCGTGGTTTCCAGCGCCACGACGTATCCTCGCTCCTCGGCGGCTACAAAACCGGGACGAGCGGTTGCAACCACTTCTATTTCGGCAGGAGTAAGCTCGATTTGCTGCCCATCGATCGTGAAATTCAGCGTGCCTGTCTCTTCGAGCAACCTCGCCGCTTCGTGCGCTCCGTGAGCATCGAGCGTCTTGAATGCCGCCAGGATTTTCTGCACCAATGGACCATATTTAGGGCCGAGCACTTTCACCTGGGGCTTCAGTGTATACGCCAGCATATTGCTGTCGTCGCTCATCAGGTGCAGGTGCTTGATATTCAATTCTTCAAGCACCTGTTCTTTGAGGCGCTCCAGCGCCTCCGCTTCGGCTGCATTTGGCACGCGCACATAGATGGCGTTTAATGGCTGGCGCACCTTGATCTGCGCCTTCTCGCGAGCGGCACGGCCCAGGCCAACCACGCGCATGACCAGGTGCGTTTCGTTCGTCAGTCTTTCGTCAAACAGCTCTTCATTCGCCTCCGGCCAATCGCACAGGTGAACGCTGAAAGGCGCATGCTGGTTGACGCTGCGCACCAGGTTCTGATACAGCTCTTCCGTCGTGAACGGCACGAAAGGAGCGAGCAGCTTGATGAATGTGGTCAGGCACTCGTACAACGTGAGGTATGCCGCCACCTTATCGTTGTCCAGGGCAGTTTTCCAGAAGCGTTCGCGGCTGCGGCGCAGGTACCAGTTCGATAAGTTCTCCAGGAACTCCTGCATGACTACTGCAGGCTTCGACGTGTCGTACTGGTCAAGGCCGTGCGTGACCTCCCGGATTGTCTGCTGCAGTTCAGAGAGAATCCAGCGGTCAAGTTCGCTGCGCTGCGCTACAGGCAACTGGTGTCGCTCCGGGTTAAAGGCATCGATATTGGCGTACGTCACGAAGAAACCATACACGTTCCAGAGCTTATCCAGTGTCCTGCGCACCAGCATCCACTTCTCGCTCAGCCGCACAGGAAGACCGGTCTCAGCTGATTTCTCCATATCCTCACCGGTAGGGATACGCGGGAAGTTGAGGTTCTGCTCAGGGATATGATTGGTAAAGAGCCAGCGCATTGTATCTGAGCCAACCCGTTCAGCGGCCTCGTCAAAAACGACGAGATTGCCCTTTGACTTGTGCATGGGCGTGCCATCTTCCCCCATGAGCGTGCCGTAGCCAAAGAGTGTTTTGAACGGCGTTTGATGTTCTAAGACGGTGCTCATGACCAGCAGTGAGTAGAACCAGTTTTTAAACTGGCCCGGGAACGACTCGGTCACGAAGTCTGCTGGGAACCACTGCTCCCAGTACTGGCGATCGGTGCGGTAGTGCAGCGTTGAAAACGAGACGATGCCTGCATCCAGCCAGGGGTTACCGACATCTTTGATGCGCGAAACGACATCGCCGCACTTCTGGCAGCGGATTTTGACTGCATCCACCCAGGGACGGTGGGGCGTATGGCCCTCAAACTCTTCCCAGCCGGCTACAGCTCGTTCTTTCAACTCGTGCTCGCTGCCGATGACCTCGAATGTACCGCACTGGGGACAATCATAGATAGGCAGAGCCAGTCCCCAGTAGCGCTTCTTGGAGATCATCCAGTCGTCCATGTTGCGCAGCCAGTCCAGTTCGCGCTCCAGGCCAAAGGCTGGAATCCAGGTGGCCTCGCGCGCTACATCCATGATCTCGTAACGCAACTGGTCCATGGAGATGTACCATTCGTCGACCAGGCGGAAGATCAGTTCTGTCTTGCAGCGCCAGCAGACAGGATAGCGGTGCTTATAGTTCTGTGGGCGGTAAAGCAGGCCTTTTTGAGCCAGGTTTTCTGCGATTTCCTGTCCCACTTCGGAAGCTTTCTGCCCGGTCAGCCAGTCATAGCCCACCGTGTAGACGCCAAATTCGTCAACAGGAGCGATGACCGGCAGATTGAATTCCTTTGAGAGGGCAAAGTCTTCGCGGCCACAGCCCGGGGCAATATGCACAATACCGGTTCCCTCGGTGGCGCTTACGTCTTTCCATGGGATGACCGTATGAACGACACCCCGCGCCGCTGGAAGCTCGTCGAATGGGCCGCGATACTGCCAGCCCACCATATCACTGCCTTTAAGCGTCTCCACCACGTGGTAGTCGCCCTTGTCACGGCCCTTGAGGGCTTTCAAGACAGGCAGGAGTTCCTCCGCGAGGTAGTAGTACTCGCCGTCCTGTGCTACTTTGACGTATGGCAGGTCCGGGTGCACAGCCGCAGCAACATTAGCGGCCAGTGTCCAGGGCGTGGTTGTCCACACCAGCAGGTACTCGCCTGGCCGGTCCACTAATGGAAGGCGCACATACAGGCTCAGGTGGCTGGTATCCTGGTAATCCTCCGAGAGCGTTTCCATGTTGGAGATGCCGGTGGCGCATCGCGGGCACCAGGTCATCACATCGTGTCCCTTGTAGATCAGGCCTCTCTCGTAGCACCTCTTCAGGAATGACCAGATGGTATAGTTGTTCTCGTCCGAGAGCGTGTAGTAGTCGTTGCCCCAATCCATCCAGTAACCCAGGCGGATTGACTGTTCGATCATGCGCCTGGCGAATTTGAAAACGCGCTCTTTGCAGAGTTGTACAAATTCGGCGATGCCGAAGGCTTCGATATCGAGCTTATTTTTGAAGCCAAGCTCCTTCTCGACCTCGACTTCGACCCACAATCCCTGGCAGTCGAAGCCGTTTTGATAGCGCTGCCTGTAGCCCTGCATGGTTTTGTAGCGCTGGTAAATGTCTTTGTAGGTCCTTCCCCAGGCATGGTGCACGCCCATCGGGTTATTCGCAGTAATCGGACCATCCAGAAACGAGAACTGCTTATCGCTGCGATCGTTGCGATGCAGATACTGCTGTAACACCTCGTGTTCATCCCACCACTGTTGGATGGATCGTTCGAGCACCGGGTAGTCAACCCGGTCTGCGGCCGTCGCTGCTCGGAAAATGCTTGTTCTTACTGGCACAGGTGCTCTCCTCCAGGTCAAGTCGATGGTTCGGTTTAGTCTACCAATCGAATCTCTAGTCGTTTGTTTATCTTGCCCTTGTTTTCCGTCTTTGTAATTTTAATACCGCCGACTTCTTTTGTATGATTCACATGTGTCCCGCCATCGGCCTGCAGGTCGAGGCCCACTATTTCAACAATACGTACTTCTTCGATCTCCGGGGGGAGCAGGTTAATTTTGGTGCGGATCAGGTCCGGAATCGCGAAGGCCTTCTCGCGCGGCAGGGTATAGACACGGATGGGGTAGTCGGCCTCCACCGCTTCATTAATTTTCTCTTCGATATAGGCGATGCGCTGCTTGTCCAGATTTTCCATGGCAAAGTCCATTCTGGCCCTGTCCGGGTACATCTGCCCTCCAGTTACTTGTACGCCAAATTCTTTAAAAATGGTACCGCAAAGGATGTGCAGTGCGGTATGCGTGCGCATCATGCGGTAACGGAACTCCCAATCAATGGTGCCGACGACTTCGGTTCCTACCGGCGGCGGGAGGCAATCGAGCGTATGCCAGACCACCTCTTCGCGTTTATTCATGGCAATCACGGCGCCTTCGTTCTGGCGGTTATTCCAGGAGATGATGCCGTGGTCGGGCACCTGGCCCCCACCGCCGGGGAAAAAAATGGTCGCGTCGAGCGCTACTTCATCGCCTTCGACGTCAACGACTGTTGCGCTGCATTCATATATATAACTGTTTTCGTGGTAGAGCAGCTTCGTCTTCATGCTTTTTGCATGCTCCTCTAAGCAAAGTATTGTTCAAAAAAATCCCCTCGTCCATCGTAGGGACGAGAGGAACTCCCGTGGTACCACCCTGGTTAGCCGTGCATGGTTTTTATACGCAGGCTCACTCATTTATGTTTCAGTAATCTCGATAAGGGCCGTTGCTTTGCTCGCCTATATCCTGGTGGGATGACGATAAAGCACGCCTATGTGAAGCCCCTACAGCGCTGAGTGCTCTTCGTGGTAACGGGAAGGTTCCGGCCAGGCCTACTATACTACTGATCCGACCGGATGAGTGCGCAGCACTAGCACGCAGTGCGTTTCCGGTCGGAATAAGATCCTTACAAGTTGTTCGGCTGGCGGCTCGGGAGTGATTTTCAGCCCACGTCTTGTATCCGGTTACAGCATCCCCGGACTCTCTGCGACAAGAAGGCTAGCTCGTGGCCTACTCGCTCCGTCGTTGCCGTTGCTTCGCCATGATACCACAGTTGACCAGTTTAGTCTAGTGGTCACACATTATAACAATGAGATAACGATTGCATGAACGTGCAAAAGGGCCTCCAGGAGGTGTGCTAAAAAGAAAGATGGACAGGTGATAAAATATGGTAGCAGCTGTCAAGAAAACAAATAACTCTCTAACGCTCGATAAAAAGGATACAGCATGAACGACCTCGAAGCATTCTACGGACCAAATGCAGGTTATGTGCTTGAACTATATGATCGATACCGCCAAAATCCGGCATCTGTTGATAGCGCCACGCGGGCCATTTTCGATACGTGGTCTCCCGATAGCCTTGCGGCGGGGGGAGCCGTTACTGAAACAGCACCTTATGCGGTCTCCAAGATTGTTGCCGCTTCCGCCCTTGCTCATGCCATACGCTCACGAGGGCACCTGGGCGCGCACCTTGATCCGCTGGGCAGCGAACCCCTGGGTGATCCTGCTCTTTTGACCGGGACATATGGCATTAGCGATGAAGACCTGGCGCAGCTCCCGCCGGATGTCGTTGGAGGGCATGCCGCCGAGGGTGCACGTAATGCGCTCGAGGCTATTGCTGCCCTGCGCGCCATGTATTCCGGCACGATCAGTTACGAGTTCGACCAGGTTAAAAGCCCGGTTGAACGTAACTGGTTGCGTGACGCGGTGGGGTTACAGTTATATCGCGAATCACCGGACCGGGCTTCCTACCAGGTATTATTAAAGCGGATCACCCAGGTTGAGGCGTTTGAGCGCTTCCTGCACCAGACCTACCCCGGCCAGAAACGCTTCTCGCTCGAGGGGACCGATGTACTGGTGCCGATGCTGGATGAAATCATCCGGGGCGCCATTGAATCCGGGACCGGCGAGGTGATTATAGGCATGGCGCATCGCGGGCGCTTGAACGTGCTCGCGCACGTGCTTGAGAAACCCTACGCCGCAATCCTCAGCGAGTTTGGGCACATGAAGCACGAGGA
>Ga0209180_10001127_pt1 | contig 13172 bp, 9 predicted proteins | sample CZO8metaG_3_FD_188355 | JGI IMG/M metagenome (GOLD analysis project Ga0209180, IMG submission 188355) | Vadose zone soil microbial communities from the Eel River Critical Zone Observatory, Northern California, USA - CZOApr15con2H2.8 metaG... | ecosystem: Environmental > Terrestrial > Soil >...
GCGAACGTCGAGGAAGTCACACATGCCATGGGACTGGATTCGCGCATTGGCGGAGAATTCCTCAATGCGGGCCTCGGCTATGGAGGTTTCTGTTTCCCGAAAGACGTGCAAGCTTTCATTCATCTCTCGGCGAAAGTCGGCGTGGACTTCGACATGCTGAAGGCCACCGAACGCGTCAACAAACTGCGCATCGACCGTTTTTTTGAAAAAATCCATCAGGCATTATGGGTGGTGAAAGGCAAGCACGTGGCGGTGCTCGGACTGGCCTTTAAGCCCAACACCGACGACATCCGCTTCGCTCCGGCGCTGGAAGTCATCAAGCGGCTGCTTGAGGAGGGTGCGGTCGTGAGCGCGACCGACCCCGAGGCGATGCCGCGTACCAAGGCGCTCTTTCCACAGCTGCACTATCATGAGGATCCGTACGACGCGTTGCGCGACGCAGATGCCGCGCTCATCTGCACCGAATGGAGTGTTTTCAAGACTTTGGATTGGGGACGCGCGGGCAACCTCATGGCCCGGCGCCTTGTGATTGACGGGCGGAACATCTACACGCCACAGGGCATGCGGGAGCTTGGTTTTGAGTATTACTCGTTCGGCAGGGAATAGTGCCTAGTGGCTGGCGAGTCGTAGCCGCGAGACACACTCCGAACTTCCCCTGCGGACTCCTAACGGGCAGCCACTTTCCCCTTCGCAAATTCTTGCTTGAAATACGCAAGGGTCAGCCCTAAACCTTCCTCCAACCCAATTTGGGGTTCCCACTTCAGGATGCGCTTCGCCTTGCTGATGTCCGGGCAGCGGCGTTTGGGGTCATCCTGCGGCAGGGGCTCAAATACGATCGCTGGCGCATTTTCAAAATGCTTTCGCACGTGTTCGGCAAACTCGAGAATCGTAATTTCCTGCGGATTACCGAGGTTCACCGGCAGATGTTCGTCCGATTGCATAAGCCGGCAGATACCGTCGATCAAATCGGAGACGTAGCAGAAACTTCGCGTTTGTTTTCCGTCGCCATATACGGTGAGGGGCTGTCCCGTCAGCGTCTGGTGTACAAAATTGGGAAGCGCCCGCCCGTCATTCAAGCGCATCCGTGGACCGTACGTATTGAAAATGCGCACGATTCGCGTGTCTACGCCGTGGAAGCGGTGATAGGCCATGGTCATCGCTTCGGCGTAGCGTTTCGCTTCGTCGTACACTCCGCGCGGACCGATTGGATTGACGTGACCCCAGTACTCCTCGTGCTGCGGCGAGATTTCCGGATCGCCATAGCATTCGCTCGTAGAAGCCAGCAAAAATTTGGCATTTTTCGCAAGCGTGAGCCCCAAAGCATTGTGCGTGCCGAGCGCACCGACTTTCATCGTCGGAATCGGCAGCTTCAGGTAGTCCACCGGGCTGGCTGGTGATGCAAAATGGAGTACGTAATCAACCGGCCCGGCCACGTCGATGTAATTGGAAACATCGGCGCGCGCGATCCGGAACTTCGGGTGTTTCATCAAATGCGCGATATTCGAATCCACGCCGGTGATGAGATTGTCCAGCGCCAGCACTTCCCAGTTTTCAGCAAGGAGTCTGTCGCAAAGATGCGATCCCAGAAATCCCGCCCCGCCGGTGACCACCGCACGCATGCATCCTCCGCGAAGAAGCGACAGTGTACCGTGACGGCCGCCGATTGACCACTTCGACGGCCCGCGATAGTATGCGCCGGGTCTTCAATGGCAAACACGGAAAATCCTGCCTCGATTCCTCGGAGGCGCTCCCTTTTCTTCCGCATTCTTCTCGCCGCTGGTTGCGCAGGTGTAATTCTCGTGTTCGTCCTTTTTTTCGGCGTGGGCCGCTGGCTGGTGGTCGAAGACCCGCTCGAAAAAGCCCGGGCAATCGCAGTGCTCAGCGGCCGGATGCCTTTGCGTGCCATCGAAGCAGCCAAACTCTACCGCCAGGGCTACGCGCCGGAAGTCTGGCTCACACATTCTTCGGAGCCGGGCGAAAGTCTCAAGCGCATGGGCATTTCTTTCGCTGGCGAGGACTATTACAACGCTCGCGTGTTGGTTCATGAAGGAGTACCGCCCGAGGCGATTCATGTCCTCGAACCTCCGGTTGTCAACACTGCAGACGAAATCAAGGTGCTAGCTGCTGCGCTGGCGCCCGAGAAGGACCGCACGGTGATTCTTGTTACCACCAAGCCCCATACCCGGCGCGTGCGGCTACTCTGGCGAAAGCTTACTGCTGGCCAAGGCAGGGTCATCGTGCGCGCCTCTTCCGACGACTCCTTCGATCCGAAGCATTGGTGGAGAACCACGAATGATGCGCTGGATGTGCTGCGCGAAGTCCTTGGCCTGGTGAATGCCTGGGCCGGCTTGCCCTTGCATGCTTCTCAATGAGCGGAGTGTTTTTCTTCGATGGTGAACATCGGAAGACTTTCAAAAAAAGAAGAACCGCTTGCGCCGCGCCGATGGCAATTCCTGTTCAACTTCTGGAACGTGCGGCAACTCCCGGCCCTCGAACGCCGCCAAGGGATTCTCCAGGAACAGGGCGCGGGCCTTTTCCTCGCCAAACCGGTCCAGCACAACGTCATAGGCAGGCTGAAGGCGCAGCGGCCGGGTCCGCGTGTTGTGCGCGTCGCTGGCCACGAAGTGGACGAGCCCCTCGCCGATCCATCGCAACGCGTCTTTCTGGGACGTTTGGCCAAAGCCTCCCGTAAGCGCACCTCCGGTGGCCTGCACGAAGCAACCCTGCCGCACCCACTTTCTCAAGCGTTCGGGGTGGGCACGCAAAATGCGGTTGCGCTCCGGGTGGGTGATCACGGGGCGCACCCTAGCGAGCTGAATTTCGTGCAGCGTTTTGTCCATCGAAGGCGGAATCGAAATCTCATTGAACTCCACAAGCAAATAATTCTTTTGATTGATGCAATAGGGAGAGCTATCCGCGCGCAACGATCCCAGATTTTCCGGATTCAGGTGAAAGTCGCAACCCGTGGCAATTTTCAGGCCGTCGCGAAACTTAGCCTGCAATTCATCCCGAATCCGGCGCACCTGGGCGTAATCGAACAAATATGTGCTGTTGGAGTGCGGTGTCGCGACAAGATGGCTGATGCCGTCGGCAATCGCCGATTCGGCCATCATCATTGATTCATCCATCGTATCGGGGCCGTCATCGAGCCCCGGCAGAATGTGGCAATGCAAATCGACCATTTGCGTGATCCGTCCCTTAGCGCCACCAGGCGCCGAACGCTTGCCAGGCGCCAAGTGCAAACAACATTCCCGCGAAAATCTGGCGCATCCGCCGCGGCTTGATCTTTTTTGCCAAGACTCCCCCTGCGATGCCACCCAAAAACACTCCCGGAATCAGCAGCAGTCCCGTCTTCCAAGAGACGAATCCTTGTTTTGCGTAAGCCATCAGCGCCAGCACCCCAGTAGGCGGGATCAGCGCAATCAAGCTCGTTCCCTGCGCCCGGTGCTGGCTAAAGGCAAACAGCAAACCCAGGAGCGGCACGAGAAGAACGCCGCCGCCGATCCCGAACATCCCCGAAGCGACTCCACAAACGGACGCGACAGCGAGAATTCCGGCGCTGCGTCCAATCCCCTCAGTCATTGGCGTTTTCCCCTGCTCCTGCGGCTGCAACGGCCTCCAGCCGCGCTCTTCTCCACAGCAGGAGTGCTGCCAGCATGAGGAAACACCCGAATAATCCCTTTAGATGGCGGGATGGCAGGGGAAGCGCAACTAAGCTGCCAGCGTACGCGCCCACCAGCATCCCCAGCGCGCATAGAATCCCTGCTTTCAAATCGACCTGGCCCTGTTTCCAATACTCCTGTAAGGCTCCCAGCCCGGTAGGAGGCAACAAGATGAATAGTGAAGTGCCCTGCGCCAGATGCTGGTCCACATGCAGCAGGTAAACCATGGCCGGCACGAGTACCACGCCGCCGCCGATGCCCAGGAGGCCCACCAGCACGCCGACGACAAGTCCCAGCAAAAGAATGATCGATATCATGTGATCGGGCTGCGTTGTACCTATCGCCGCAATGGAGCTGGCCAAGCTCTTCCTATCTTCCCCTGTCCCGCCGCTCGCGGCAACCTCGCTTGAATAAGCGGTAACTCGGAAGAATGCCGGCTTTTTTTGTTTGCGCGGAACCTGCTATATTTACATGTCTTTTCACGCCCGCCCTGTGGTCTGCTGGCCCCGACCGGGTCGGGGTCACGGATGAGGGCGCATCCCCGAAAACACGACTACGTGGACCCCGGCCAGATCGAGGTCACAGAGAACGAGGAGCGCAACGCAACCCATGCCAATTGACCGGAAACCCGAATTCTTCAAAGGCTATCAGCTCAAAGTCGGAATCATCGGCTGCGGGTATGTGGGCTTGCCGCTGGCGCTGCGATTTGCCGAAGCGGGACATAAAGTAACGGGGTTTGACACTGACGCCACCAAAGTGAACATGCTCAATGCGGGCAAATCCTATATCGAACATATTCCCCAGAATAAAATTCAGCAGTTCGTCAACAGCAAGCATTTCAGCGCGACCACGGATTTCGCTAAATTGAAGGACGTCGACGCCATCATCATCTGCGTGCCCACGCCGCTCGATGAGCGCCGCGAGCCCGATCTGAGCTACGTCGAACAGACCGCCATTTCCATTTATCCCCACCTCCAAAGGGGGCAGCTCGTGGTGCTCGAATCGACGACTTACCCCGGCACCACTGAAGAACTCGTACTCCCGATCCTGGAGAAAAGCGGTCTGCGTTGTCCCATCGGTTCCGGCCCGGAAAATGAAAACGTCGCGTGCGATTTCTATCTGGCGTTCTCCCCGGAACGTGAAGACCCCGGAAATAGGCAGTTCGGCCTGGCCCAGATTCCCAAGGTCGTTGGCGGCCTGAATCCGCCGAGCGGCCGCGCTGCGCAGTCGCTCTACACGCAGGTCGTTGCGCGCGTTGTTCCCGTCAGCTCCACGCGCGCTGCGGAAATGGCCAAGCTGCTGGAAAATATCTTCCGCTGCGTGAACATCGCGCTCGTCAACGAACTAAAAATGCTCAGCCTGCGCATGAATATTGACATTTGGGAAGTCATCGACGCCGCCGCGACCAAACCATTCGGCTACATGCCTTTCTATCCCGGCCCGGGCCTCGGTGGCCACTGCATCCCAGTCGACCCGTATTATCTTTCCTGGAAGGCTCGCGAATTTGACTTCGCGACGCGTTTCATCGAGCTTGCGGGCGAAGTGAATACCGCGATGCCCTATCACGTCGTGGACGCTGTCGCGAATTCGCTCAATGAACACAAGAAGAGCATGAAGGGCTCCAAGGTTCTCGTGCTTGGTGTGGCTTACAAGAAGGACGTGGATGATTTGCGCGAATCGCCCACGCTGAAGATCATGCAGCTCCTGAAGCAGCGCGGCGCCCTGCTCGATTACAACGACCCCTATTTCCCGCAGCTCCACAAAATGCGGCACTACGATTATGCGAACATGAAGTCCGTGCCGCTCTCTCCTCAGACGCTCGGGAGTTACGATGCCGTGGTTATTGCCACGGATCATTCGAGCTATGATTATGTGGCGATCGTGGATGCGGCGAAGCTGGTCATCGACACGCGCAACGCCACGCGCCGCGTCACGCGCCAGCGCGAAAAGATCGTGCTTTGCTAGACGGCAATGGCCTCTTCTGCTGAAGAGATTCGCCGCCAGCTCGAGGAAAGCGCTCGCGTCAAGCCGGATTTGCCCTAAAATCTCAAGTACTACTTGAGGTACTCACGAAAGTTACAGACGTGCAAGGCTTTGTTTCGGCCCAAGCCTCGCAGCGTCGCCTTTCGACTTTGGATTCCTTAGTTCGCTTTCAGCAGCTCCACGCGCGCCGTCGCGAACGGCATCGTCGCTTCGAGAAGCACCGGCGTCTGCGCCGCGTTGTTCGCGAGGTACAAGAGGAAGGAGGCATCCTTCATCTCGACGCCATTGTCGAAAACCCGAATGGCGATCTTTGCCGCGGGATAATTTCCCGCCGGGACCGTGACACTTGCCGAAGCGCCCACCCGCCTTGCGCGCACGTCGTACAGCTTGTGCCCGTCGTAGACCGGGCTGCGCACTTCCGGTGTTTTTGCCCAATCGACATTCCGCAGATACTGCATCATCCCCAGAGGATCGCGCGTCCCGGGCAGCACGCGCGCTGCGGTCGCGTCCGCGGGCGCTGGCTCGTTCCCCGATGCCGTCATGCGCTGGACGGAATCCACCTTCTGACCGCGCTCGTTCAGGTGCATTTCATACTGCAGACTCGTCATTGTCACGGCATCGCTGTAAGAATCAAACTGGTCATCAAGCTCAAAAACCATTCGCAATGCATTCTCCGTGTGCGCGAACGCCTGCAGATGCCATGTGCTTTTTCCGAGAAAATTGCCCCGCCCGGCAACTCGGAGCCTCAAATTCGCTACATTGTTCAGCTTGGACACATTTGCCGTGTAATCCAGAACCTCACCCGCCCGCAGCGGCAACCCTGCGTCAGCGGGGGGAGGAGTCTTTTTCGACTTTGCGTGCGAGGGTGACCTGGCTGCCGCGTCAGTTCCCGGCTTATTCGCGGGTAGCGCCTCGCGAAAGCCTGGTGGCTCTGACGCAATCACCTCCGGGACAGGGTGTTCGCCTCTCGCGCGTACCAGGAAAAATGCTCCCGCAGCGCAACCCAGCGCCGCTAGCGCCGTGATCCCAATTGTCACCTTGCGGGTCATGCTCTTTGTGTGACGGTGCCGCGAATCGGCCGTTTGCCCGCCGCGCTTCCGTCGTACAATATCTATCCGTGCGCGGAAATCATCCGGTCTCTTCGCCGACTCCCCGCGAACTACGAGCGTATCAAAACGCGGGCCAGGCGTCTTTTCCCGGCTTGTGCTTATTGCTGCGGCGGGCAACCTGCCGGCCGCAAATCAGATGGTCGGCCGCTGGGCGGTCGCAGTAGCTAGGAGGATTTCTTGAATGCGGTACCTTGTCACGGGCGGCGCCGGCTTCATCGGCTCGAACACGGTGGACGAACTCGTCAGCCGCGGCCATAGCGTCGTCGTTCTTGATGACCTCTCATCGGGCAAGGAAGACAACCTCGCCGAAATCCGCAACAAGATTACTCTCATCAAAGGCAGCATCACGGACATCGAGGTCGTGCGGAAGGCCATGCACGAAGCCGAGTATGTCCTGCACCTGGCTGCCCGCACTTCCGTGCCGCGCTCGGTGAAAGACCCCATTGAGACGAACCGCATCAACGTCGATGGGACGCTCAACGTTTTGGTCGCGGCCAAGGAAATGAAAGTTAAGCGCGTGGTCTTGGCCGCTTCGTCTTCCGCTTATGGCGAGACGCCCACTCTGCCCAAAGCCGAAACCATGCAGCCGCAACCCATTTCTCCTTACGGTGTCACCAAGTATGTCGGCGAGCTGTACGGACAAGCTTTTGGCCGATGTTACGGCCTCGAAAACGTCGCGCTCCGCTATTTCAACATTTTTGGGCCGCGGCAGGATCCCAGCTCGCCGTATTCGGGCGTGCTCGCCAAATTCTGCGCCGCCTTCCTCGAGGAAACCCAGCCGGTTGTTTTCGGCGACGGTGAACAGACGCGCGACTTCACCTTCGTCGACAATGCCGTCCTGGCCAATCTTTTGGCCTGCGAAGCGCCCAATGTTTCGGGAAGAGTCTTCAACGTCGGCACCGGCGGACGTGTCTCTCTCAATCAAGTTCTGCTGACTCTCGCAAGGATTACCGGCAAGACCCTGGAAGCGAAGTACGACCCGCCGCGAGAGGGGGACATCCGCGACTCCCAGGCAGACATCTCCCGAGCGCGGGAATTTCTCGGGTATCGTCCGCAGGTCGGTTTTGAAGAAGGCTTGACGCTCACCTTTGAGTGGTACCGCTCCACGCAGGCGAAAACCCAAGCGAAGTCAGAAACGTGAGCGGTGATTCGCGCCCAGTGACTGACGAAGAGTTACGTCCCCCGTCGTCGCCGCACTGGTCATCAATGTTGTCTGCGCACAATTTAGTTTTCTGTACAAACTAGAAATAAGCTCGTCCGCAGTCTCACGTTTACGCTGGATTTCCTCCGTACCGTGTATCGAAAGATTTGAACTGAATTCCTGGACCGGCCAGCCTCGGCTATTCGGCTTGCCGCGGGACACACGCGTTTTTGCCCTTGGACACAGGCGGCACCGAATAGTCACTCGGCCGCAGGCGGAACTTGTGTCGCGCTTGGAACAGTCCCGCGCTATTGCTCAAAGTATGCTTCACCACCGCGCCCGCCGCGCGGTTGCGGCGGTGCAAGCACGATGTGCGGAATTCCCGCTTCATTCATTTTCTTATTCAGCGCGGGCAGTTCCTCGTCCGCGATTTTCTTAACCTGCCCCGACGCGCCATTGACCAGCGGCGTCAACTCCGCCAGTTTTTCCTTCTGTTGTCCGCCGGGAGCAGCCGCGAAACTGTCCAGGCTGTCGAGCAGGTTCTGCACTTGATTGGGCAACGGGTCCGGCTTCCATTCGAACGGCGGCCCTGCGTTCCCCAGCCCCCCGCGTTCGCGGATAAACTTCTCCGCGACGGCATCCACTTTTTTCTGCAGCTCATCGGCGGCCTTGACGATCTCATCGGGGATTTTCGCCGTGCTGGGTTTTCCGGCATCCTTTTTCCACTGCTCGCGGGCCGTCTTCAAAGCCGTCTGTATTCCTTCAATCGTTTTCCTGTCCTTATCCGTTGTCTTGGCCATCGCGTAAAGCTGATCGATGGCCTCGCGCCGCGCCGCCCGGTCAGCGGCTGAGATTACGATCCGCGTATCTTCTTCCACCGTGACCTTTTGCGTGGCTTCTTTATCGCCGGCCTTGATCTTAATGGTGTATTCAGCGGGCTCGACCAGCGGGCCGCGCGGCCCAAACCCGAATCCAGCAGCGATGGCTTCCAGTTGTTCCGGTGTGGGCTCGGCCGGCGGGTTCTCGCGCAAATCCCAGCTGGTGCGGTTTACGCCTACCGCACCCGGCCCGTCGAATTCACGAATCACTTTGCCGTCTTTATCGAGAACGGTGATCTTTGCCTTGCCTTCTTTCTTCGCGGCCACCTCGTCCTTCGGTTTGTCTTCCGCGGAGTCTTTCTTGTCCTTATCGTCTTTGTCTTTTTTCGGTGCTTCCGCCGGTACAGCTTCCTTCAAGTAGTAGCTCAAAAGCGCGCCGTACGCGGGATTTTTGGCGGTGAACATTTTCTGCCCCGCGCTCCACCGGCGGTTCCGTACGAACCAAGTTGTCGCTGTGCGCGGCGGGAAGAAGGTCAGTCGTGAACCAGCCACATTCGCATCCATTTTTTCGATGGGCGTCAAATCGTCAAAAATCCAGACGGATCGCCCGTGCGTGGCCAGCACTAGGTCGTTTTCCCGAGCCTGAATTTCGATGTCGTCCACGGGCACAGTCGGAAAGTTATTTTTCAACGCCATCCAATTCGCTCCGCGATCCCAGGACGCCCACAACCCGAACTCCGCCCCGGCAAACAAGAGGTTTGTATTCCGCGGATGCTCGCGCATCACGTGCACACTGCCCGCCGAATCCGGTATTCCGTTGCGGATCGCTTTCCAGCTCTCGCCGTAATCGTTTGTCGCAAAAATGTACACGTTGTAGTCGTCTCCGCGATGCCCATCGAATGTCACGAAGGCCACGCCGTCCCCGGTCTTCGATGCCACCACGCGGCTCACATACGTGCCCTTCGGCACGCCCGGCACCTTTGGCGCCACGTTTTTCCACGTCTTTCCGCCGTCGCGCGTGACTTGCAGGTTGCCGTCATCGGTCCCCACCCACAACACATTCGGCGTAAGGGGCGATTCGCTGAACGTCGTGATGGTCGGATACTCCTGCACGCCGTCGTGCCGCGAGAGCGTGTTTTTGTCCGGCGTTTTCCCAAAGATTTGCAGCTTGTTGCGATCCACTCCGGTTGTCAGGTCGCCCCCCAGCCGGATCCAGTTGTCGCCGCCGTCTGTGGATTTGAAAAGATAGTTCCCGCCGTAATAAACCGTCGTGTGGTTGTGCGCGGAAACCGCCACCGGCGAATTCCATTGGAACCGGTAGTGTGGCTCGCCCGCCTTTGCTTCCGGGCGGATGGAGCGCTGCTGACCGGTGCGCATGTCGCGCCGGTCGATATATCCGTCCTGCGACTCGGTGTAAACGATCCACGGCTCCACATTGTCGATCGCGGCGTAAAAGCCGTCGCCGCCGTGAATCACCTGCCAGTCTTCGTTCACAATGCCGTCGCGGGTCAGGGTTTGGCTCGGGCCGCACCAGCTCCCGTTGTCCTGCAATCCGCCGCAAATGTGATAGGGCTTCTCATTGTCGAGGGCAACTTCATAAAACTGTCCGATGGCGATGGTGTTGAGGAAGTCCCACGTCTTTCCGGCGTCATAGCTCCAGTGAATGCCGCCATCCGAACCCGTAATCATGTGATTCGAATCCGCGGGATCGATCCACATAGCGTGATAATCGCCGTGAATTCCCCTCACGCGCTGCGTCGAAAAAGTCTTTCCCCCATCCTCGGAGTAAAACATTTGCGCGCCCAGCGCCCAGACTCGCAGGTCATTGTTTGGATCGATCCGCACCTGGCTGTAATACGACGGCCGCGGATTGGTATCGCTCATCTTTTTCCATGTCTCGCCCTTGTCCTCACTGCGGTAAATGCCGCCCTTCTCGTGCTGGATGAGCGCATAAACGATGTTCGAATCCTTGCGATAAACATCCAGCCCAATGCGCCCAGTGTCTCCGCCGTTCTCGTACGGCAGTCCCTTCGTCAATTTCTTCCAGGTCGCGCCGCCATCCGTGGTTTTATAGATGGCGCTGTCCGGTCCACCGCCATTGAAACCATAGGGCGTCCGCCGCCGCTCGTACGCCGCGGCATACAAAGTGTTCGGACTTTCCGGATCCATCGCGATGTCACTCACGCCGGTGTCGTCATTGATTTTCAACACCTGCGACCAGGTCTTCCCTCCATCCGATGTTTTGTAAACCCCGCGCTCCGGATTCGGTCCCCACAAATGTCCCAGCGCCGCCACATACACCACTTCCGGGTTCTTCGGATGAATCACAATGCGTCCGATGTGGTGCGTCGCCTCCAGCCCCGTCTTCTTCCAGATCTTCCCGCCATCGAGCGACTTATACGCTCCATCGCCCCAGGACGAGCTTTGCCGGTTGTTGGGCTCGCCTGTTCCCACCCACACGACGGAGGAATCCGACGGCGCAATCGCAATGTCGCCAATCGTGGACACGCTCTCCTTGTCGAACACGGACTCCCAGGTCGTTCCGTTGTTCGTCGTCTTCCAGACGCCGCCTGACGCCGTGCCCACATACACGATGTTCGGGTTGCTCTCCACCACGGCAAAGTCATCGATGCGCCCGCCCATCGTTGCCGGTCCGATTTCGCGGAATTCCAAGTTCTTGAATTTATCGGCAGGATTCGGCTGGTCGCCGGGCCCCGCGAGCGTGTTCATCGCAAACGAGCCAAAAAAGGCGAAACAGGCAAAAATCGCCTGGAGAGCACTCCACCTATGCTTCATTTCTATCCCCCTGTGCGCAAGGTCCGGCATGTTACTCCTGCCGGCCCGCATGACGCATCATATGTTTTTGAAAGGGCAAACGAACCCCGTGCAAAGACAGACGCGCAATTCCCTCGTCAAGTTTCACGGTGCTGACGCCGGTACGCTCGTTCGTCTCTCCGCCGCTATTCCCGGTTTGCGCTCCTCAACTACACATCCCTTTGACCGCATGCTAGGCTATCCAACTGTTTTCATTGACTGCATGCTCCGCGCGAATGGTCATTCCCGTGCACGGATTCTTTTCACGCCCCGTCTTTTTCTTCTTCTGGCGGCGCTTTTTGCTGCGTTTGGCGGCCCATGCGCCGGCATCGTTTCCGCTCAGCAAGTTCGTTTTCCTGCGCGCAAGGGAGGAGTCGCGAATTTGGAAGCAAAAACGCAGAGCCGCAAGGGTGACGTAACCACAGCCGATGGCGACGTGGACATTCAGTACGCGGACACGCGTCTTCGCGCCGACCATGTCGAATACAACGGCAAGACTTACGAAGCCGTGGCTACCGGCCATGTGCACCTCGATTACAACAATGAACATATCGACGCCGACGAAGCGCATTACAACGTCAGCACCGGCCACGGGCTCTTTCACAACGTTCGCGGCAACGTCAAAATCGAACGGCGGCCGAATCCGGACGTGCTGGTTACCGATAATCCGCTCTACTTCGAAGCGCGTGACGTCGAACGCTTTGCCGGGGACGTTTACCTGGTCCACCGCGCCTGGATCACCATCTGCGATCCCGAACATCCCAAGTGGCAGTTCTATGCGCCGCACGCGCGCATTCGTCTCGACAAAACCGCCGCGCTCATCAACGCCAACTTTCGCCTGTTCCGTGTCCCGTTAATTTGGCTTCCTTACGCTACCGCACCCACGGGACGAAAGGTCCGCCAATCCGGTTTCCTCATTCCTGATATCGGCCAGAGCTCCCGCAAGGGCTTCATTGTTGGCGACGCTTTTTATTGGGCTCCCACGCCGTGGATGGACACCACTTTCGGAGCGCAGTTCATGAGCCGCCGCGGCATTCTCGAACGTGGATCATTTCGCGCCAAGCCGTTTGAGAACACTTCGATCCAATACACCTTCCTCGGCGTTGACGACCGCGGTCTTCTAAACTCCAGCGGTATTCGTAATCCTCAGGGCGGCGAGCAGCAGCGCCTCGAAATCCAATCCTTGCTTCCCGGAGGCTGGCGCTTCGTCACGGACTACAACCACCTCTCCTCGCTTACCTTCCGCCTGGCCTTCGCCGACACCTTCGGCGAAGCCATCAACTCGGAAGTGCGCAGCGCCGTCTTCCTCACCAACAATTTCCGCGGCTTCAGCCTCAATCTCGCGGGCTTGAACGACAAGAGTTTTCTGACCTTGCCGGTAGCGGCAACTTCGACGACTCCGGCCATAGCGGCCACCAGCGTCACTCTCCGCGATCTGCCGGAAGCGCGTTTCGGTTCCGTCGAACAATCGCCGTGGAAGAGTGCGCCTCTCTATTTCTCGTTCGACAGTTTTGCTGGCGCCGCCCACCGCTCCGACTCGATGGCGGCCACGCCAACGTTCACGCCAGTCCATACGCCAAGCTACGTGTCCCGCACGGAGTTTGCTCCGCGCGTCACCGTCCCGGTGCACTTCGGCCCCTGGCTC
>Ga0209180_10001133_pt1 | contig 13134 bp, 10 predicted proteins | sample CZO8metaG_3_FD_188355 | JGI IMG/M metagenome (GOLD analysis project Ga0209180, IMG submission 188355) | Vadose zone soil microbial communities from the Eel River Critical Zone Observatory, Northern California, USA - CZOApr15con2H2.8 metaG... | ecosystem: Environmental > Terrestrial > Soil >...
CGGGTGTTGGTTACGTTTAGGACCTGCCCAGTTTTCGGCGACACAAAGAAAATGTCCCATTGTTCATCGCCGTCATAATCCGACATGTAGGCGATCCACTTGCCGTCGGGGGACCAGGCGGGCGCGGTTTGGCGCTGATCGCTGACCGTAAGTTGCATCGGCCAGCCGCCCTCGGACGGCACCGTCCAGAGATTGTTGCGTCCGCTCATGTTGCTGACGAACACGATGGTCTTGCCGTCCGGAGACCAATCGGCGCCACCCACCTGCCGCGTCATGTAGAGCTTCTCGATGGAAAGGTTCTTCTCCACCTGCGCGTTGGGTTTGGAGGTGATTTGCTTAGGATCGGTAATGGCCTGGGGAGCAGGCAAGGTCTGCGGTGCAGCGACGGTAGTCATTGCTATGACTATAGCGAACAGGGAAAGAGTGCGCATGAGGGCCTCGGGTGGGGCGGGAACAGAAGAGTGTAACAGTTGGCTGGGCCCGCGTTGCATCATCGCGGGCGACGAGACCAGACTGTCCTCGTGAACAGGTTTTTTCTAGATTGTTGGTGACATCGCGATTTTACGACAGCTAGGCACGCGGCGATTCTTCGATACGCGCAGCGAGTGTATTCTGTAGGTGTTCTAAGATGAACCGCTCATCTTTCTTGCCGAGCAAACGACCAAACTTAGGCAAGACAGTGCCAAAAAACACCATAGCGGGCGGAACGACCAGGCCGACCCATTTATCCCCGCTCATGTGATGGCTCCCTGTCACAATGTCAATGACTGTCATAGTGAAAATCGGTGTTCCCATTAGGACTACTGCGCCAAGCCACAACCGCATGAACCATCTTGCCCAACCGGGCGAATCGAAGTAGCCCTCTATTCTGGTTCCTCCCCCAGGCTCCGGCTCAAATCGTGCATAAAAGTGTCCAGCGAAGTCGTTCCGGCTATACCGGCGTTTTTGTAAGCGGAACGTGTTCCCAGTCACCGCTCCGAGCAATGGACGATTGCCTCGATAGCCCGACAATGAGAATAGCGTCCGGCGTTCTTCATCTATTGAACGCTGTAGCACATCAGCCACCGAGCTTGGTGCGAGAGCGGAATGGAGCACGTATTTGATTCGACCCATAGTGGGGCAGTCTATCCGACTTGAGGAAATCAGGAGTCGAGGTTCTTTGTTGACGTATCAGGCGATTTCACCAGCTATCCAAATTCATACAACTAATTCTCGCCCGCAAGGCTCTTATTGAACTGGGTTCTCGCCCAGCCTGCGCCCGCAGGCTATCTGACGATTGAGGTGCCCTCGATGAGGTTGTTCCGCGTTGCTTTCCTAGTTTTGATCGCCATTTCGATAGTGCACCTGACCGAAGCGCAGCAGTCGCTCGGGTCGATTCCTCAGGGTCTTGAGTCCTTGCGGCATCTGGCGTCCTCGAAAACCGAGTTCACGCTCGACCACTCCATGCTGGTATTTGCGTCCAAGCTCGACCCGGAAAACGAGGACTTGCGCCGCGTGATTGCGGGCGTGAGCGGAGTCTCGGTCCATAGCTTCCACTTTCCGGAGCCCTGGATGTATGACCCGGAGGCTTTGAGTTCCGTGAAAGAGGAGTACCACGCGGCGGGCTGGAAACATTTGGTGAACAACCATGAGAAGGACGGAGGCCAAGGCATGACCGATGTCTGGATCCGCTTTGAGAATAACGCGGTCAGCAACATCGCGATTCTCGTTGCCCGGGCGACTGAGGTCAACCTAGTCGCGGTTTCCGGTTCCATCAGTCCGCTTGACCTCTCCCATCTTGGCGGGCACTTTGGTATCCCGAAAATTGAAGTCGGAGTGCTGGTGCCCAATAACCAACATCCGTAGCGGGGCCGACCGGTAGCGGGGCCGACCGGCGAGGTTTTGCAGTCGGGAGATCAACTGTCTACGGGGCCCGTTGAAGTCCTTGGTATTCTTAAGGAAGTCAACAGCTTTTAACCGCGAAGGACGCGAAGTATCCGCAAAGGTCGCAAAGCACCCCACCCCGCAATCTAATCACTAACCCTTAAACCCCTTCTTGCATTATCCTTTCCCCGCCCATGAACTTCACTATCCTCGACTGGACGGCGATCGCCGGCTACCTGCTCATCACCTTGGTCCTCGGGTTGTATTTCAGAAGTCGCTCCGGCAAGAGCATGGACGACTACTTTGTTTCCGGCCGCAGCGTGAGCTGGTGGCTGGCTGGGACCTCGATGGTCGCGACTACGTTCGCTGCCGACACACCGCTGGTCGTCACCGGCCTTGTCTACACGCAGGGCGTTTCCGGCAACTGGCTGTGGTGGGCCTTCCTGCTCTCAGGGATGATGACTGTGTTTCTGTTCGCGCGGCTGTGGCGGCGGTCCGGCCTGCTCACCGATGTGCAGTTTGCGGAGATGCGTTACTCGGGAAAACCGGCGGCATTTCTGCGCGGGTTTCGCGCGATCTATCTGGGCCTGCTGATGAACTGCCTGATCCTGGGCTGGGTCACTAAAGCGATGACCAGCATCGTCGCCGTGACTCTGGGACTCAGCGACAGTCGTGCGCTCGCCGTCTGCGTCTTCTTTCTGATTCCGTTTACTGGGCTGTACGTCGCACTCGGCGGATTGTGGGGGGTGCTGTGGACGGACCTGTTCCAGTTCGTGCTCAAGATGAGCATCGTGATCGCGGTGGCTTACTTCGCAGTGATGGCATGTGGCGGAATGAGCAGTCTGCTGGCGCGTCTTGCGGAAATGCGTGCCGCGGCGGGTCCGAACGCGGGCGACGCTACATCGTTCTTTCCAGACTTTTCAAAGCCACTCGACACAGAGCTGCTTTGGACTCTGCCTGCACTCACTTTCCTCGTGAATCTTGGCCTGCAATGGTGGGCGTTTTGGTATCCCGGAGCGGAACCGGGCGGCGGCGGCTACATCGCGCAGCGCATCTTTAGTGCCAAGGACGAACGCCACGGCGTACTCTCTGTTCTTTGGTTCAACATCGCGCATTATGCCGTGCGCCCGTGGCCCTGGATTTTGACAGCGTTGTCAGTCATTGTGCTTTATCCCAAGCTGGAACATCCCGAAACAGGGTACATGATGGTCGTCACACAACATGTGCCACCTGCGTTGCGAGGGATTGTCGTCGCCGGATTCATGGCGGCCTTCATGTCGACCTTCGCGACCCAATTGAATTGGGGGGCTTCCTACCTGGTCGCGGACTTCTACCGCCGCTTTCTCAAGAAGGATGGTACCGACGCGCATTATGTGACGATGTCGCGTGTTGCGACCGTGCTGCTTGTGATTGTGGCGGCATGGGTCTCGGCGCAACTGGCATCCATCCGTTCGGGATGGGAGTTCGTTCTGGAAGTGGGTGCCGGCACTGGAGGAGTTTACCTGCTGCGCTGGTACTGGTGGCGGATCAACGCCTGGAGCGAGATTTCGGCAATGGCTACCGCGCTCGTTTCGTCCGTGGCGCTACGCTGGTGGGCGCCGTTCGCAGGGAAGCAGCCCGTCGTCTTCGCCAAGACGGCGCTGACTACCACGGCGATTACTACAATCGTCTGGGTGCTGGTCACCTACCTGACGTCACCCGAACCTGAAGCGCTGCTCGTGCAGTTCTACAGGAAAGTCCGTCCTCACGTTACTGGCTGGGCTGCGATTGCACGCCTGGCGCCGGACATCACGCCCACTCGCGATCTGGGACGAAACCTGCTGTCCTGGGTGCTGGGATGCGCCATGGTCTATTCAGCGCTGTTCGGCGGAGGCTGGCTGCTCCTTGGACCGCGCGGAACGGGCGTGGTATTTCTGGCTATCGCGGTCGGGTGTGGCTGGGCACTCTCCAGGGATCTCTCGAAGCGCAGCTTGTCAAACTAGCGGCAAGACCCTAGAGAATCGTCACGGGATACGGCCTTCTGCTGAGCCGCTAGTGAGCGATTTGACACATTCGTGACAATCCATTCGCATCTAAGATTTAAGAGTCAACTATGCGGATCCGCCGACCAGTTCGATTTGTCACACGAAACGACGTTGGTCGATTCCGACTGATCATGGCGCTGTTTCTAGCCATTGGTGTGGCACACGCCACCGAAACGACGACACCAACAGGTCTGGACCGCGGATTTAGCCGGCTCTATGACCTTGATTTTCGCGGCGCGCAAGAGGAATTTCAGTCCTGGGAGCAGCAGAATCCGGACAATCCCATGGGGCCGGTCGGCGAGGCTGCGGGCATTCTCTTTTCGGAATTCAACCGACTGGGCGTTCTGGAAGCTCAGTTCTACGAGAATGATTCGGCTTTCGCGGCGCGCAAGAAGTATCAGCCGGATGCGGAGCAGCGCGGGCGCTTCGAACAGCAGCTTACGCGCGCCGAGACTCTCGGTAAGTCGCGTTTGGCGCGTGATTCGCGCGACCACGACGCTCTGCTGGGCCTGAGTCTGGCCAGCGGCTTGCGTGCCGATTACGCCGCTCTTATCGAGAAACGTAGTCTGTCATCTTTGCATTACACCAAGGAGTCGTCGGCTTGGGCCGATCAGTTGCTGGCGTCACATCCGACCTGCTACGACGGCTACCTTGCCGGGGGAATCAGCCGCTACCTCGTAGGGTCCATGTCAGCGCCGGTGCGTTGGCTGCTGCGCATGGGAGGAGTCTCGGGCGACAAGGCTCGAGGCATTTCCGAGCTTCAGACCACAGCCGCAAAGGGCCAGCTGCTGGCTCCTTTTGCCCGTATCCTGCTCGCGATCGCTTACGTCCGCGACAAGGATAAGCCGCGCGCTCGCGAGACCCTGCTCGCGCTGCAGAAAGATTTTCCGAACAACCATCTTTTTCCGCGCGAACTGGCTCGTCTCGAAAAACCGAATTCCCGCTAAGTACTTGGTGCTTCAAGCGCGTTCACCAGAAATTCACCACTCTGTAACCTTCCTTTAATACTCACACCATAGAACGGAATTGAATTCCAATTGAGGAGGACCATCGAGTGATACGCCGCATAGCGTTGTTGCTAGGGTGTGTGGTACTGGCGCTGCCGCTCCTGGCGGAAACCACGACGCTGAACGGGGCGGGCGCGACCTTCCCCTATCCCATGTACTCCAAGTGGTTCAGCGAATACAACAAACTGCACCCCGACGTGCAGATTAACTACCAGTCGATCGGTAGCGGCGGCGGTATCCGCCAGGTTCTCGCCGGCACGGTTGAGTTCGGAGCCAGCGACGGACCGATGACCGACGAACAACTGTCGCAGGCCAAAGTCAAAATCCTGCATATCCCCACCGTGCTGGGCGCGGATGTCCCTGCGTACAACGTTCCTGGTGTGAGTGGAGAAATCAAGTTCACGCCGGAAGTCCTCGCCAACATCTTTCTGGGCAAGATCACCGCCTGGAACGATCCCGCCATCGCGAAAGCAAACCCCGGCATCAATTTTCCGAACCAGCCGATCATCGTCGTCCACCGCTCGGACGGCAGCGGTACAACCTATATCTTCACGGACTATCTCTCGAAGGTGAGCAAGGAATGGGAAACAACCGTGGGGAAGGGAACCTCGGTGAAGTGGCCAATCGGTCTCGGCGGCAAAGGCAACGAGGGTGTAGCCGGTCAGATCCGGCAGTTGCAAGGGTCGATCGGGTATGTTGAGTTGATCTACGCCGTGCAAAACAACATTTCGTACGGGTCGGTGAGGAATGCCGCTGGCACTTTCGTGAGGGCTTCGCTGGACGGAGTTACCGAGGCGGCGGCTTCCGTCAAGACAATGCCGGCAGATTTCCGCGTCTCCATAACAAATGCGCCCGGCAAAACGGCCTATCCCATCTCCAGCTTCACCTGGCTGCTGATTCCGGTGCAGGCCAAAGACCCGAAGAATGGAAAAATCCTGGCCGACTTCCTGAACTGGATGGTGAATGACGGTCAGAAGATGACCGCTCAACTCGCCTACGCACCCCTGCCCGACGCCGTGGCGGAGAAGGTGAAAGCCACCATCAAGCAAGTGCACTAGAGAGCCGATGACCATTGACATGCTCGTCTCGCTATGTCGGCCCGCTGCGGATTGGAAGTACGCTGGGAAAGAGCAGAAAACCTTTGCGCACTTGGAACGTCACCCGTCAGGATGGTTCTTGCTTCCCGCGCAGATACGCCGACTTGCGGTCCTGGGCAGCGGCGCTCGGCTGGCAAGGGAATTGCTAAGAAATACAAGTTAGTCTACTAGACTAGTAGGGATTATGGGGTATCTCGCAAAAGGAGACAAAATGAAAGCGGTTCTCAAGGTAGGCGCTATCGTGCTACTGGCCTCGTCGTTGCTGGGACAGACGGCGGCAACACCCAGGAAAGCGGCGCGGAAATCCGCAGCCGCGGCCTCAGCTTCCGATGTGCAGGCTTTGAAGGAAGCCGTGGCGGCGCAGCAGCAACAGCTCCAGGCGTTGCAGCAGCAGTTGCAGCAAACCAACCAGCAACTGCAGCAAACCTCGCAGCAGTTCCAGCAGACCCAGCAGCAGCTTCAACAGGTGCAGCAGGCCGCCTCGGACGCCCAGCAGAAAGCCGCATCGCTCGAGTCCTCCTTCGCTCAAAAAGACGCGGTCGACAAGCTGAGCTCACAATTTGCCGACGTCCAGACCACGCTCACCAACAGCGCCGTCTCTACTCAGGACGAGCAGAAGCGCGTCTCGGCCCTCGAGAGCACGCTTGGCCGCTTCCGCTGGACCGGTGACGTCCGGGTACGCGGCGAAGATTTCTTCCAGACCTATAGCGGATGCACCGCTTGTGCCGATCGCAACCGAGCACGCATTCGCGTGCGTTTCGGATTCGAAGGCAAGCTGAACGATGATTTCACCGCCGGGGTAGCGCTGGCGACAGGCTCGCTGGGCGATCCCACCACCACCAACGAGAGCCTCACGAATTTCTTCGACCGCAAGACCATCGGCCTCGATAAGGGATACATCACCTACAACCCGGTGGCCCACAAGTGGCTCTCGCTGACGGGCGGAAAATTTGCCTACCAGTGGCAGCGTACGCAGGTCACGGGCGATCCGGACACCAACCCCGAAGGCTTCAGCGAGAGGTTCTCCAAGGATTTCACCAGCATTCCGATTGTGAAGAACCTGAACCTCAACCTGATGCAGTTGTTTTACAACGAAGCCAGCGGCACGGGCGGACTGTATCACGGCCACGATTCTTTCGCGGTGGGAGGCCAGGTCGGGGGCAAGCTGGAGCTGACGAAATTCTGGACGATGACACCGTCCTTCCTGGTGATGAACTGGCGTTATCCGGACGCCATTCTGAACGCCAGTTTCTTTGCTACTCAGGCAACCACCACCAACAATCTCAATATCGTGATTCCCGGCTCGGATCCCCCAGTCGTGGCACAATTCCCCGTCCCCGGCGAAGGACCTGGTTGCGCGGCCAGCAGCGGGGGGCTGCAGACTTCCCAAGCTTGCATATTCGCGGCTAACGGCATGACCAACTCGACATATGCAGATGCGGCCGGACACATGCACTTCCTCTCGGGTTTCCTGTATGCCGACTTGATCCTGAACAACACGTTCAAGACGAAATGGTCGCGTCTGCCGGTCAACCTGCTCGTCGAATATGAAAACAACCTGAACGCCTCCGAGCATCCCTTTGACTTTACCGTTAAGGGCGCAGTCGCCGACCCCGGGGCCGCAGTCAGAACGGATTTAGGTAAGCAGTCCCACGTTTACTATGCCGATATCAGCATCGGTCAGCAGAAGAACCGGGGCGACATCCAGGTGGGCTATGCATGGCTGCGCCACGAGCAGGATGCAACGATCGCTTCCTTCAACGAAAGCGATCAGAGGGCTCCGTCGAACATCCTGCAGCACCGCATTTACGCGTTGTTGCGGATTCGCCAGAACACCACCGCGGCGTTCACGTGGTGGCACGGTCGCACGCTGGACCCGTTCTTGCAGAACGCGACCTTGGCGTCCGGACTGCAGGTCAGCGATCCTACCAAGGCGCACTACCTGGCCCCGGGCCAATCCGAGCCTTGGCTGAACCGCTTGCAGTTTGACTTGATCTATACCTTCTAGTTTTGCAGTAATCGATCGCGACTGGAAGCGCTACATAGGCGCCGGCCAAAAGCCGGAGCCTCTTTCTGTCTTGTTATACTGGTGGTGGATGTATGCGCCGAGGACTGCTGGTCGCGCTGCTACTGTTGAGCCTGGGCGCAGGGTCGTACGCGGTGGAAAGCGGCGAACTGACGATGACCATCGTCCGCGCCGAGCAGAAAACACGCGACCGGGTGGTCGCGTGGGTCAATGACACTCCGATCTATCAAGAGGATCCCTATTTTGAAGTCGCAGTTCGCGCCGGGGACAAACTGCTCGAGGCCGAGTACGAACCGGTGAGCCAGTGGGAAACTCTCCCCGTGTTCTGGAAACCCGGAGTGGAAGTCCAGGGACGAGTGCGAGGACACAGTCTGTTTTTGAAGCGTCCCAATGGCGCCGAGATTCGCTTTGTAATTCTGAAAAGGACCGCAGTATCCGCAAAGCAGAAGCAGTAATATCCCATCGCAACTTTATGGTTCGCCCAGGTCTCGACAGCCCGACTGCTTTCATCAATCGCGAAGCATCCTGGCTGAATTTCAATTGGCGCGTGCTGGAAGAGGCTCAGGACGCGCTCAATCCGTTGCTGGAACGCCTGAAGTTCCTGGCGATCTCGGCCAGCAATCTCGACGAGTTCTTCGAAGTGCGCGTGGGCGGGCTGCTGCAGCAGCTTGAAGACGGCTATAACGCCACCACTCCCGACGGCCTGACGATGGTCGAGGAGCGGGAGCTGCTCAACCGGTTGACCCACGAGTTTGTCGATGAACAGTACTCCTGTTGGAATCAGCAACTGCGGCCGAAGCTGGCGGAGCAGGGCATTCGCGTCCTGAGTATCGACCAGCTGGACGACGACGTGCTCGCCTACGTCGACGAATATTGCGAACGCGAACTGGATCCGCTGCTGACTCCGGTGACCGTGGATCCCGCACATCCGTTTCCACGCGTCATCAACAAGGCGCTCTGCGTGGCGCTGCTGTTGCGCCGCCGGCGGCGTTCTTCGCTTATGTACACCGGTGTCGTGACGGTTCCAAGGGCGCTGCCTCGGCTGGTTCGGCTGCCGAGCCAGGGTACGATCGATTTCATTTTCCTCGCGGACCTGGTTACCTATCATGCGGCCCGCATGTATCACGGATACGACATTGTTTCCTCGTCAGCCTTTCGCGTCACCCGCAACAGCAATCTCTATTTGCAGGAAGAGGAGTCGCGCAACCTGCTGGAATCAGTGCGCGCCGAATTGCACAACCGGCGCAAGGGTGACGCCGTCCGCATGGAGATCGAGTCCGACGCAGACCCGGAAATCATTGAACGTCTGCGCACGGTGTTCGAACTCGATCGCTGGCAAGTCTTCCCCGTAAATGGTCCCGTAAATCTTTCGCGACTGTTCAATGTTTACGAGCAGGCGGCGCGCCCAGAACTAAAATTCCGCGCCTTCGCGCCGCGTGAACTGCGCCTGACGGCGAAATCCAAAGACCTGTTCGAAGAACTGCGCCGGCACGACATTCTTCTCCATCACCCTTTCGACTCATACGACGCGGTCGTGTCTTTCATCCAATCAGCGGCCGAAGATGAGCGCGTGCTTTCGATCAAACAGACGTTATATCGAACCAGCGAACATTCCCTCATTGTCCCGTCTTTGATGTCGGCAGCTGCGCACAAGGAAGTTACTGCGGTAGTGGAACTGAAAGCGCGTTTTGACGAGGATTCCAATATTCGGTGGGCGCGCGATCTTGAGGACTCCGGTGTTCAGGTCTTTCACGGTCTTGTGAGTCTGAAAACCCATTGCAAGCTTTCGTTGCTGGTGCGTCGCGATCCCGACGGCGTAGCTCGCAGCTATGCCCACCTGGGCACAGGGAACTACAACGCCACAACGGCGCGCATTTACACCGATCTGAGTCTTCTGACCGCCGATCCAGCAATCACCAGCGCGGTCCATGACGTGTTCAGCTTCCTCACGGCCTATGCGGAACATCCGCACTACGGTCCGCTGCTGGTGGCGCCGTTGGATTTGGCTGAGAAGTGCATTGCGCTGATTGAGCGTGAGGCTGAGCATGCCCGCGCAGGACGTCCGGCCCGAATCATCGCGAAAATGAATTCGCTGCTCGACAAGAACATTGTGCAGGCTCTGTACCGCGCATCGCAGGCGGGCGTGGAAATCGACCTTCTCGTGCGCGGCATTTGCTCGCTGCGACCTGGGATTCGCGGCCTCAGCGATCGGATTCGCGTGCGCAGCATCGTCGGACGTTTCCTGGAGCACAGCCGGATCTATCATTTCGAAAACGGCGGAGAGCCAGAAGTCTACTTGGGCAGCGCCGACTGGATGCCGCGCAACCTGCATGAGCGCGTCGAAGTCTTGTTCCCGCTAAAGAGCCCGCTGCTGCGGGACCGCGTGCAGCACGAAATTCTGGCAGCCTATCTGGCCGACAATGTGAAAGCCCGATTTTTGCAGAAAGACGGCCGCTATCTGCGGTCCTGGCAATCGCCTCGCGGCCGCAGCCGAAAACCCCCAAGTGGACGCGCCGCTTTCAGCGCCCAGGATTTTTTGATCGCACTGGCGGAAGGGAAGCAGACTCCAGAAGCAATTCCTCCGGCCGTGCACAAGCGCGCTTCAGGAGTTCTAATAGAGAAGGGATAGTTGCCGCAGAATGTTCATCTACTTTTTACGTCATGCCAGCGCCGGGCAACGCCTCACCAGTGCAAAGAACGACGAAAAGCGCGGACTCGACAAAGAGGGCATCGAGCAATGCGGCTATATCGGTCGTGGGCTCGCCGCTCTCGGGGTGCAGGTCGAGGTTATTCTCTCCAGCCCTCTTAAACGTTCCACTCAAACTGCGTCCCTGGTTGGAAATGAGATGGGGCACGAAGGAAAGCTGCTGTTGGAGAATGCCTTACGTCCGGAGTCCACCTTCTCCGATTTCCAGAAAATGCTCGGCAAGTATGCTCGCCTGGATTCCATCCTGCTGGTTGGGCACAATCCTAACCTCCAAGAATTTCTAGGACGGGTAATCAGCGAAAGCGGGTGCGAGGCTGCCATCGACCTGAAAAAGGGTGCGGTTGCGAAGGTGGAGACGAGGCGCCGTTCAGGGTCGCTGAGTTGGTGCCTTACTCCGCGGATCCTGCGCACGCTTCATGCCGCGGCCGCCGAGAGCGCGCGCCCGAAGACTTCCCGAAAATAATCGCGTTCCTTTTCGATCGCCCACAGCTCCAGGTCCACACTTGCCTTGCGGCGCGGGATCAACTTCATGGCAACACTTCCGCTGCGCGCGGAGACGGAAAGGCGCGTCACCGAATCACTTCTTCCCAGGTTTACGGCGCGCGCGAGGCGCAGCAGTACCGATGCCTTCAGAACATGTTCTTTCTCTGCGGTGGTCAAGGGATCCATAGGGGCGTCGCCCGGAGTGGGTCGCGACTTGCCGAGATAGCGCGCGATGGCCGCAATAATGCGCCTTTGTTGCGGTGTATATCCCAGAATTTCGGAGTTGGAGATGATGTAGTAGGCGTGCCGGTGACGTCCGTTGCGATTCACGTAGTCGCCAACCTCGTACAGCATGGCCGCAGCCGAAAGCCACTCCCGATACTCGGCAGGCAATTGGTGGACCGACTTCAGCGCCGAGAAAAGCAGCAGAGCAGCTTCGCGCACCCGCACCGCATGAGGCAATTCCACGCGGTAATGTTCCACCGCGCGCTTGATCGACTCCGACCGTTCCGATTCGATGGCTCGGCCGGAGCGCGTGCTATGGTCGTACTCCGCCGCCATCTGCGCCAGGATGCCATCGCGCAATCCCAGCGGTGAGTAGCGGAAGCCCGCGAGATGGCAGCGGTCCAACAGTTCCCCATAGACCACCGCGCCGGCACAGATAATCTCCGCGCGACGCGGACCAATCCCAGGAACCTTGCGCCGTTGGTCCAGCGGCATACGAGTGATTTGCTTGACGACGCGATGCATCATTTCACGTGTGACTTTGGCGCCCGATTTTTCCTTTCGCTTGCGCGACAGGTGACTGGAGACTGCCGCCAACGCGGCCGCAGTGCCCGACGTTGCAATGACCGCCCGGACCTGCGCTGACTTGATCCGATCCTGAATGCGTCCCATCTCTCGTCCCACAAATCCACGCATCCGTTCCAGTTCGCCCTTGCGCGGCGGATCGTGGGCCAGGAATTCATTCGTGAGACGCACCGCGCCAAGCGGCAAACTAACTGTTTCGATAATTTGCCCTTTTCGCGAGAGCGTAAGCTCACAGCTGCCACCGCCCAGGTCCACCAGCAACACAGGATTAGCATTCACCCTGCTGTTGGAAATAATGCCCAGGTGAATCAGACGGGCTTCTTCCAGTCCGGAGATGATTTCAACGGTCCACCCGGTAGTTGAGCGCACCCACTCCAGAAAGGCGCGCGAGTTGCGAGCGTCGCGCAAGGCCGCGGTGGCGACTACTCGCACTGTGTCGGTGCCCCATTCCTGGGTGGCACGATGGAAGCGGCGCAGCACATCCACAGTCTTCGACATCGCTTCGGGCGACAACAGGCCACCGCTGAACACGCCTTCACCCAGCCGCGTGACCTCGCGGTCTTCGTGGACTTCCTTCAGGCGACCGCCCTGCAAGCGGGCAATCTTCAGGCGAACGGAGTTCGAGCCGATATCTACGGCGGCAAGCGTAGGCATAGAGGTTCGAGGACCACTCATCTTACAACCGGCCTGCGCTGCGACAGTTCAAATTCCAAGGAAATCGCGCGGTCACTCCAGAGCGCTGGACATTCGGACGCGGCCTTCCGTATGGTTGGCCCCGACGGTACTGTCCTAAAGCCATGTCGCGGCGAATTAGGACAGTACCGTCCCGGCCTTTTAACCGTCCTTTAACAACCTTTTGTTAGCTTTAAACGGAATGTCCCATCAAGCCCTGCCCCGGCCACATTTCGACGCTCCTGAACCGGATGGGGCTACGAGAGCTTCCCTGAAAGTCGAAGCTAAGCAGGCGCCGCTGTTGCAGGGAACAGTCAGCGAAATTCCCGACGCGCTTTTCGGCTGGACCATGCGCCTTTGCGGGTTTGCGGTCGTTGGCCTGCTCGCCTTGATTGTTTACGAACTCGTCGCCCGATCGCAGCTTTCCTGGCACCAATTTGGCTGG
>Ga0209180_10001134_pt1 | contig 13129 bp, 10 predicted proteins | sample CZO8metaG_3_FD_188355 | JGI IMG/M metagenome (GOLD analysis project Ga0209180, IMG submission 188355) | Vadose zone soil microbial communities from the Eel River Critical Zone Observatory, Northern California, USA - CZOApr15con2H2.8 metaG... | ecosystem: Environmental > Terrestrial > Soil >...
ATCGTCGAGTTTTTCTGCGCGGCGTAGCCCTTCCATTGTTCAACGAACACTCGCGCACCAAACAATTCCGCGATCTCGACCGTGCGATCGGTCGAGCCCGAGTCCACGATGATGATCTCGCCCTTGCCATCCGACACCAGAGGCTGGACGCTCATCAGCGTGCGCCCAATATTCGCTTCTTCGTTATGAGTGATGATGACTACTGAGAGCGTCACGGGGAGAGGATACTCGTCGTTAGTCGCTGGTCGCTAGTCGTTAGGCGGCTACCCGGCCATTGTGGTTTAAAAAAAACGACCCGGATTAATCCGGGTCGTTTCCTCTGGCGCTTCGAGCTACTGTTGCGGTTGCGGAGGCGGTTGTTGTGCCGGCGGTTGCACGGGCGTCTGCTGCTCCGGCGGCCGCGGCGCCACGTAGGGCACGTTCGGCATCCGCGTTACTTGTCCGCGCTCGGCATCGGCCATCAGGATGCCCAGCCGGTCGAGCGTCGCTCCGGTGGCGCGGTCGAGTTCCACCCGCGCCTTTTCATAAGCGGAATTGGCGGATACCAGGTTCGACTGCGCCTGTGTCAGATCGCGCTCGTTTTGCAGGACGAGAGTAGTCGTCGACGCGCCCAGCCCGTACTTCTTTTGTTCCGCGTCGAGCGACTGTTTGCCCAGTTCGACCGCGGCCCGCGCCGCTTCGACGCTGGCACGATTCTGCTGCACTGAGAACTGCGCGTTGCGGACCTCGATGCGGATCTGGTTTTCCTGCTGCTGCAAACGCATCTGCGCCTGGCGATATTCCAGTTGGGAACGCACTTGGTCAGCCTGAGCTGCGCGGTTGCGTAGCGGAATATTCAACTGGAGCCCAACGCCCTTACTGGGTGCGGTCGAGTCGATAAGTTGGTTCAAGGTGCCGCCGTAGCCAGTGGAAAAATCGGGCGGCACGCAAGTTTTGTTTGCAATACAGGCGGGGCTAGGATCTCCGCCGAGACCGCTGCCTCCGTAGTACGCAAACAGGTTCAGGGTCGGTAGCAGAGCATTCTTGGCTGAACGCGTGCTGATGTCGCGATTCGTCAAGTCAATGCGGGATTCGGCGAGCTCGGCGCGATGCGCCAAAGCCTCATTCACCAAATCTTGTGTCGGAACGACGGGTTCGTTTTCCGGGACGGCCATGGTGTCGGTCGGGATTACCTCGGCGTCCGCTAGTACCGGATCGACGAGAGTGCGGCTCAAGGCGTTCTTTACCAGCAGTTGCTGCAACTGCAGGTTGGTTTGAGCGACGATCAGCGATTGCTGATTTGTCGCCACTACACTGCGGGCACGGACTACCTCAATTGGAGCGAGGGTTCCGATCTCGACCTGCTTCTGATTGTCCGAGAGCGTCTTGTTGGCGAGCGTGAGCGAGTCTTGTTGCACCTTCACGTTTTCGTAGGCGTTGACCAGATCCCAATAGATGTTCTGGATCTGATTGACCGTCGTAATAACCTGCAAGCGAAATGCGACATCAGAGATCTCCCGATTGTTCTTGGCGATCCTGATAAACCTCGTGTTGGGCAGCAGTCCGAAGCCCGAGAGCAAAGGTTGGGAAACGGTGGCTCGGAAGTTTGATTTCAACTGCGGGCTTCGAGTCTGAAAGCCTGACGTCGAAGTATCGTGGGTATTGTTGAAGCCGACCGAAAGGTTCGTGCCCCAGTGGAAGCCTTGCTGGTAGCCGAAGTCCCAGGTTGCTGTGTGGCTGTCGACGAAAGGATCGCCGATCACCGGTGAAACGCCTGTGAGAACGCGTGTTTGATCTAATTGCAGCGTGCCGGTCAAAATGGGATCAAAAGTAGGTACCGCCGCACCAACGCCCGAGGTCGAGGTCACCAGTCCCGACGTTCCCGCACCTGCGCCGCCAGAGCCGGTCGTGGTACCGCCGGCGCCGCCGCCGGTGGAAGTACTTCCGACGCCCGCGCCGGTGCCGCCGGGAGTGCCCTGAACTAGGCCAGTATTTACACCTCTCGTGGCCTGACCCGCCTTCGCCCGCCAGATGTCGGTGTCGGCGATGTTCAGGTTGTAGCGCGCAATGGCGATGTCCAAGTTGTTCTCGAGTGCCAGAGCGATTGCGTCGTTCATTGAGATGTACAGTTTGCCGTCGCGCATGAGTTGCTCAAAGCGCCCGGTATTGGCCAGGCTCGGGGGAGCCACCGTTCGCGGGGTGTAGGGGCCGATCGGGCTTGGAAAATGCGATTGCGGCTGCGAGTAGTCCTTGAGCACAAAGGGCTGCGCGGCTGACGGCGCTGGTTTCTGCGTCTGCGCCGAGGGCGCGTTGGGCATCTGGGAGGCGTCCTGCGCCCATCCGGCAGGAACCATTACGCCGGCAAGAAAAAGGGCGGCCGCCCGCCGGCAAGCGGAAATCAGAATAGAACGTTGCATTCGTTTCATCTCCATTAATCGGGCGAGGAACTGACGAGGTTGTCAGGACGTTTCTTGGTACGTAGAACGTGGGGCAAGAGTTCCTTGCAATCCACGAAGAAGCTCTGTTTCATTGATCCTTCGACTTCATTCAATACAAGTGAAATAGTATAGCTGAGGCGCTCCGCGCCCTTCAGCGGTCGTACGCGTAAAACTTTGTAAACACTATGGATGATCGTCGTGCGCCGCCGGACTCGGAAAAGATCGTGCGCAATCTCAAACTGATCCTTTCCTACGACGGGTCCGAGTTCGCGGGCTGGCAGGTGCAACCGGAACGAGCCACGATCCAGGGCACACTCGCCTCAGCCATTGGACGGTTGACGGGAGAAAATGTACTGCCCCAGGGATCGGGCCGCACCGACGCCGGCGTGCATGCCCTTGCGCAGGTGGCGACGTTCCAGACGTCATCGTCGATCCCGACCGAAAACTGGATCAAAGCGCTGAACGACATTCTGCCTGCCTCCATTCGTGTTCTCGGGGTGACCGAAGCCGCGCCAGACTTCCATGCGCGCAAGTCCGCTCATGCGAAGACCTATCGCTACCGCATGTATCGGGGTGCAATCTGCCCGCCGTTTCTCGCGCGCTATGTTTGGCATTACCCGTTTCCGCTGGACGAACCTGCGATGACGCAAACGGCCACGCTCGTGGTCGGCGAGCATGACTTCACTTCCTTCGCGGCGGTCGATCGGGAGCGCTCGGCTGCCGTCGAAAACCTTAACTACGGGGCGCACGGGGGAACGCGGAGCAAGCCTCAGGAGAGTAATGTGCGAATAGTCTTTTCTTCTGCCTGGACGCGGGAAGGCGACGATTTTATCTACACCATCCGCGGGAGTGGATTCCTCCACCATATGGTGCGCAATTTTGTCGGAACGTATTTGCTAGTGGGGAAGGGTACGCTGACCTTGGAAGATTTTCGTCGCGTTCTCGCCGCTCACGATCGTTCCGCCGCCGGCCCCACCGCGCCTGCCAGCGGGCTGTATCTGGTTAGTGTGGAGTACGCGGCGGCTGGCGATTAGCAGTTGGTACTTGGCCGGAATGCAACCTGCGGAGGACTCGGAGCGCGGCCCCTGAAGGGGCATCGACAACGTTATTTCGGAATCGCTGAAGCGATTCCCTGATACGAACCTAGGCTGGATGCGAGGCTACGCTACCGGCCCAAAAGCCAAGTGCCAATTGCGAAGTGCTGTTCTACACTGTCCTTGCGCGATGCCGACTGACCTCCAACTCGCCGTCTCCCGCATCGCCTCGGTCAACCCGGCGACCGGGGAGGTGCTGGGCGAACTGGACTGCGCCGGGCCAACAGAAGTCCGCGCTGCCGTGGCTCGTGCGCGCGCTGCGCAGCCGGACTGGAACGCCTGGGGCATCCGCAACCGCGTGAAGGTGTTGCGCCGCTTCCAGCAGATTCTTCTGGCACGAAAAATCGACGTCGCCCGCCTTATTACTCAGGAGGCTGGCAAACCGTACGTCGAATCTCTGCTGACTGAAGTCCTGGTCGTGCTCGACGCGGCGCGCTTCCTGATCGAGAGCGCCTATTCCGTACTGCGCGAGGAAAAGCTGCAGTACGGCAATCTCGCCGTCAACGCCAAATCGGGACGCGTTCTGCACGAGCCCTACGGCGTGATCGGTATCATCTCGCCCTGGAACTATCCCTTCTCGATTCCCGCGACCGAAGTCATGGCGGCGCTGGTGGCGGGCAACACGGTGGTGCTCAAGCCCTCTGAGTTCACGCCGCTGATTGCTTTCGAGTTGCAGTCTTTGCTACGCGCGGCGGGGGTCCCGAACGACGTTTTTCACGTCCTGCCGGGTGAAGGCGCTGCCGGGGCGGCGCTGGTCAAGAGCGACATCGACAAACTGGTCTTCACCGGAAGCGTTGCCACCGGCCGCCGGATCGCGCAAGTCGCAGCCGAACGCTTGCTCCCGGTAGTGCTCGAACTTGGCGGCAAGGATCCGATGCTGGTGCTTGACGATGCCGACCTCGACGTGGCTTCGAGCGCGGCGGTCTGGGGTGCTTTCGTCAATGCAGGACAGGCGTGTCTTTCGGTCGAGCGTTGCTACGTCCAAGAGAAGCTGTATGCACGCTTTGTAGAAGCCTGCGCGGAGAAAGCCCGCAAATTGCGCGTGGGAAATGGGATGGATGCGGCCACCGAGATCGGTCCCATGATCAGCGAACAGCAGGTGCGAGTGGTTGAGTCACAGGTGGAAGATGCGCGGGCGCATGGCGCTCGTGTTCTGGTGGGCGGTGTACGGCTGCGCGATCTGGGCCCGACCTTCTTCGCTCCCACGGTGCTGGCTGACGTGGATCAGAGCATGCGTGTGATGCGCGAAGAAACGTTCGGCCCCGTGCTACCGATTGCGTCCTTTCGCGACGACGCCGAAGCCGTCCGCCTGGCTAACGATTCTGAGTACGGCCTAGCCGCGAGCGTGTGGACCGGCGATCGCGTCCGCGGCGAAGCGCTCGCGCGCCAGATCCAGGCCGGCACGGTGATGGTGAACGACGTTCTTTCCTGCTTCACCATCAGCGAAGCTCCGCATGGCGGCGTGAAGTCAAGTGGCCTGGGCCGCACTCACGGACGCTGGGGCCTGGAAGAAATGGTGCGGGTCAAGCACCTCGATATCGACCTGCTGCCGCGCGTGAAAAAGCCCTGGTGGTTCGGCTACGGCGGCGAACTCGGGCCTCAGATGGAAGCGTTCCTTGACATGATTTTCGCGCCCGCCCTGCGGCAGAGAATGCGGGCGGCGCTACGCTCCTGCGGCGCATTGTGGCGCAGGAAGCTGTAATGCTTTTCTTCCCCGGAAAAGGTGCCGGGCGCCTTCTCTCTTGCCGGGGCTGAGACGCGGCACGCCGCGTCTCTACACATTGGTCCTGGGCAAATTTAATCCGCCGCTGCCGTGGTGCCGGAATTCGTCTTAGCGGTTTCCGCCTGGCGCATCCGCAACGCCCGGTTCGATGGCAACCCCGCATCCCGAATCTTGTAGAGCAGCGCCCGATAACTGATGCTCAACGTCCGCGCCGCCTGCTTGCGGTTCCAGTGATGCTGTTGCAGTACCTTCAAGATCACTTTGCGCTCCAGCTCGCGCACCGCCTGACGGGTCAGCTTCTTGAGCGAGATGGGACCGTCGAACGAAATCTCTGGATTGAAGAAGTCAGGCTCGCGCGCCACCAAGTCGTTAGTGATGACCTCTTCATGGCCCAGGATCACGTAGCGCTTGATCAGATTTTCCAGTTCCCGGATATTTCCAGGCCAGTGATACTTCTGTAAGACACCCATGACTTCGTTCGACAGAGGCCGGGCGCGGCAGTTGTACTTGCGGTTGTAGTACTCCAGAAAGTAGCTGGCCAGATCCTCGATGTCGCCGCGGCGTTCCCGCAGCGCCGGCATGCGCAGATTCACGACGTTGATTCTGTAATAGAGATCCTGACGGAAGGTGCCGGCCTCAATCTCTGATTCCAGGTTGCGGTTGGTAGCGCAGACCACTCGCACTTCGACTTTCTTGTCTTCCTGGGCGCCGATCCGGCAGAATTGCCCGTCCTGCAACAGCTGCAGCAATTTCGATTGCAGCGACAGGTCAAGCTCTGAAATTTCATCGAGAAACAGCGTTCCACGGTGAGCCAGTTCAACCCGGCCGGGTTTCGTCCCGAAGGCGCCTGTGAAAGCGCCTTTTTCGTAGCCGAACAGTTCGCTTTCCAGCAGGGTGCCCGGAATGGCGGGACAGTTCACCTTGACCAGCGGACCATTTTTCCACGGAGAAAGCCCGTGGATCAGGCGCGCGATGATGTCCTTCCCTGTGCCGCTCTCGCCGTGAATCAGGACGGGAACGTTGGCAGCCGCTACCTTTGCCAGCTGGGAGCGGACCGCCAGCATCGGCTCGGAATGGCCGAAGATGATGTTCTCCGGGGGAATTTCGCCGAGGGACTGCGCCAGCGAGCCGAACTGAAGTGTACTCATAAACCAGGAGCCTCGAAGGGTGGAATACCACCCGCGTGCACTAAAAGTGCATCCCGAGGACCAAACCGCCGGCAGGGCTCAGGAACCGCGTAGGAATCACGCTAAGCTATCATTTGTCTGTAGGTTAGGGATCGCGGGCTTGGGTCAAAGTGAGTTGCCGCAAGAGGCAGCAAAGCTCGTCCGGGGGGTGGAACGAGAGGGCAAAACATTTCACACCGCAGAACGGGCTTTCCTCAAACTGGAGCGAGGAATGGCGGTAGCGTCGGTGTTCAGAGGACGCCCGAACTTCAAGCCCAGCAGGTGATAATCGTTCAAATGGCTAACCCAAACCGTCCGTGCCCGAATGGCTCGGGAAGAAGAGCGAACGCCGTGTGCCGGACCAATTGGAGCACTGGGAATCTCCAGTGAAACCGGGCTAGACTTGGGCAAAGAGCGCCGGACGACGACCAAAGCTCCCCCGGCAGAAATATTCACCGCGGTGGCAAATTCCAGCGATTCCTTGCCGTTCTCGTCCCGACTGCGGACGAAGACCGGTATTGCGAGGCGGAGCCGCGCCCACTTGCGTTGTTCTTTTCGAGGGGAGTTCGTACGCAATTGCTGCCGTCCAAAACAAGGATAAACGCATAGAGGTGCCGCAGATTGGGGGCCAAACCTCGGAGCATCGCGAAGGGGGTTCGAATCCCGCGAAACCTCGCTACCATTAGGGGAATTACCGTAGTTACCCCCTGTCTACCAGATTTGGAATTCCCCAGCTCAACCTGCCCAAAAGTGCAACGTTTTTCGCTTAGTACCCCATCAGGAGCGTTTCCAATTGACAGTCCTAAGCTCCTGACATAGGATGGTTTCACTCTCGTTCTGGCGGTAGCATTGTTCCCTCCCCTTATTGTTCATTAAACTTGGTTCCCTGATGGCCGCAACGCCTGACAAAAGTCTTGGTACGCCCTTTGGGGGGGCGCGTCCGGAAGATCGTATCCCCCCGACCGCTGCGAGTCCGGTCGTAACAGACGACGCTTCGGCGGACCTGATGCGCGAGTTCGAGCAGTTGCGTGATCGTTTCCGGCGCACTACCAACGCACTGACCTCGGCTGCTCATGACCTGAAGACTCCTTTAGCGATCCTGAACGGTTACACGGAATTGCTGCAAAGCGAGAAGCTGGGACCGCTAAATGAACGGCAGCGCGAAGTGTTGCTTGACATGTCTTCCAATGGACAACGCTTGCAGCACTTCATCCAGGATTTTCTGACCTTCAGTGTGCTTGAGACCGGTGAGCTGCGGATGCAGTACGAGCTCGGCGACATTAACGTCTCGCTGTCCGAGGTCTGCCGCCTCTGGTCCCCTCGTTTTCAGGAGCGCGGTCTTGCCCTCTATTTCCTGGCCAACGAAAAAATCAGTCCGCTTCCTTTTGACTCAGCCAAGATCCAGCGCGTGATTTCCAATCTCCTCGAGAACGCCTCAAAGTTCACACCTCAGGGCGGCACAGTCTGGCTGCACGCGGAGCCTTACGTGTGGGAGCGGCGCACCGTCAGCAAGCCGACATCAGGAGAGCGCCGCCGTCAGACAACTGGCGCCCCCAACGCTGTCAAAGTAAGCGTGTCGGATACCGGGCCGGGCATCACCCCCGAGTACCATCAGGAAATTTTTGATGATTTCTTCCGCCTGCCCGGCAGCGAGGCTTCCGAAGGCATGGGCCTGGGACTGGCCATCGCTCGCCGCCTTGTGCAGGGTATGGGTGGAAAAATCTGGGTGGAAAGCGAGCCGGGAGCCGGCTGCAAGTTTTCGTTCCTGATCCCGCTCAAACCAATCCTAAGCAGTTCGTCACGAGGGTCGAGCAAATGAGCGAAGCCAACATCCTGCTGGTGGACGACGAACCGGGGATGCTGCGGTACATCCGGACGCTGCTGGAAGTGGACGACTACAAAGTCGAAACCGCCACGAACGGTGAGGAAGCAGTGGCGCGCGTGCAGAAGGGGCCGCAGCCCGACTTGGTGCTGCTCGACCTCCTCATGCCTGGGATCGATGGATTGCAGACCCTCGAGCAACTGCGCCAAATCAAGCCCGGATTGAAGGTCGTCATGCTCTCTTGCGTGAACGACACTCGCAAGGTCGTCCAAGCCATGCGGCTGGGCGCCCACAACTACCTCACCAAACCGTTCCAGAAAGCTGAGCTCGACGCCGTGATTGATCAGTGCATCGGCGAGACCAAGGGCGAGAGTTACGCGGGCGAAGTCGAAGAGCTGTGCGACGACGTATTCTTCGTCGCGGCCAGCCCGGCTATGAAGAAGATCCGCTCGCAGGCAGCGCTCGTCGCCAACGTCGACATCCCGGTACTGCTATTAGGAGAAAGTGGCACCGGCAAGGAAGTGCTCGGGCGCCTGATTCACAAGCTCTCCCAGCGTGCCCATCGCACGTTTCTCAAAGTAAATTGTGCGGCGGTACCTGCGGACCTGCTTGAGAGCGAATTGTTCGGTTATGAGGCGGGCGCCTTTACCGGCGCCACTCATCCCAAGCCCGGCAAGTTTGAACTCTGCAACAAGGGCACCATCCTGCTGGACGAAATCGGCGAGATGCCGCCGCTGCTTCAGGCCAAGCTGCTGCACGTGTTGCAGGATCAGCAATTCTCCCGTCTGGGCAGCCGCTCCGTGATCAAGGTGGACGTGCGCATCCTGGCCGCCACCAATATCAATATTCCAGAAGCTCTTGCCACCAAGCGTCTGCGCGAGGACCTCTACTACCGCCTCAATGCCTTCACCATGTCGCTGCCGCCGCTGCGGGAGCGCAAAGAAGAGATTCCGATCCTGCTGAAGCATTTCATGGCGCGCATGTCGGAACTCTATGCGCGTGCCCCGTTACCGCTTTCGCCGGCGATGATGGAGGCGTGCCTGAAGCATCCCTGGCCGGGCAACCTGCGCGAATTAAGCAATTTCGTAAAGCGTTACCTGGTGCTGGGAGACGAAATCCTGGCGGTTGCGGAACTGCAGCCTAAGCCCGATGGGGGTGGAGGTGTGCGCGTGGATCCAGCCGGCAAAGCCGCGGTGGCCGGCGTCGACGCTGGTGGCGGTTTAAAGTCGCTGGCACGCAACGCCAAAGACGAAGCCGAGGCGGAAGCCATTTCCCGCGCTCTGGAAGAGACCAACTGGAACCGCAAACAGGCGGCGGTGCTTCTGAAGATCAGCTACAAAGCCCTGCTCTACAAGATCCGCCAGTACGGGATAGCCCAAAGCCGCAGTACGCACAGATTGTCCGCAGGGGCTTAACCTCAGCCCACTGATACCGCGCGGGGGCTCGGTAGCGAGCCGGAGAAATCCCGCGACACCAAGCGAGGAAAAGCGAAGTGCTAATTGCCAAATGCTAAGTGCTGCTTTTCTGGTGCGGATGAGAGGACTTGAACCTCCACGACCTTGCGGCCACTAGGTCCTGAACCTAGCGCGTCTGCCAGTTCCGCCACATCCGCATATAGGGAAAACAAAACTGCAGCGGGCCCTTCTTCAGGGGGACTACACTAATATCTACTGGCCGCCCGCAGACTGTCAAACCTGCGACGTCGCTGAAGGGCGAGGAACTGAAGCGCGGAGTCCGCCGCCCGGCGCGCTATCACCAGCCGTCCGAGGCAAACGCAATCATGGGAACGGACAACAAAATCCCCCAGGAAATAGCCCGCGAGCTGCGCGCCCTTGCCCACGATCTCAGCAATTCCCTCGAAACCATTTTGCAGGCCGCCTATCTCGTGTCTCAGTCCGAGCTCCCCGAAAACACCCGGCGCTGGATGGAAATGATGGACCAAGCCTCCCAGGAAGCGGTCGCGATTAACCGCAAACTTCGAGAGATCCTCCGCTCCCAAAGCTAGAGCGTGTGCGCAACTTCGTAGAGACGCGACTCGCCGTGTCTTGGGTACGAGTTGCGATTGCGAGGATTTATTTCGGTGGACGCGGCACGCCGCGTCTCTACGATGGCATGTCCCTAGCCCAGCTTCGCATCCATCGTAATCTTTGCGTTTAAGACCTTCGACACCGGACACCCAGCCTTCGCATTCTGCGCCGCCGTGTTGAACGCCTCCGCGCTCGCACCCGGAATCTTGGCTACAACGTCGAGATGCACCGCCGTGATAGTCCAGCCCGGCTCCAGTTTCTCCATGGTGAGCGTGGCCGAAGTGGAAATGCTCTCGGGCGTCAGATTCGCGCCGCCCAGTTGCGCCGAAAGCGCCATCGAAAAACATGCTGCATGCGCCGCTGCTATCAATTCTTCTGGATTTGTTCCCGGAGCATTCTCAAACCGCGTGGTGAACGAATACGGCGTGTTCGAAAGAACTCCGCTCGCTGACGATACCGTCCCTTTTCCGTCCTTCAGTCCACCCTTCCAGACCGCACTGGCTTTGCGTTGCATTCCAATCTCCTCAACTCAAGATGACCCTTTGAGACTCCACCATTGTAAAAGGGCCAGCGATTTTCAGCATTACGATGCTCACCTCCTCGGAAGTAACTGAGTCTTGAACGTAGCGCCGCCGTCCCGGCGGCTGTCCGGCGGGCGTCCTCGCCCGCCGCGCCGAGGGCGAGGACGCCCTCGGGACAGCCGGCAAGATGCCGGCGCTACCTGTAGGCGCATTGGTCGAGAGATGTGACGCCCAAGTTACTCCGGTCTCGTCCGGGGTAATCTTTTCGACTGCAGGCACGCCTCCTATACTTTTCCGGTGACTACAAATCCCGACAGGCGCATGGAGCAAGCCGCGACGCGACCGGAGATCGATCCGCTCTCTCCAGAAAGCACCAGCTCTCGTCGCTGGTTTGCGGTGGCCGCCGTAGCGGCCGGCATCCTGCTGGGAGCGCTTTTTATGAGTGCCGGCACCGCGCGCGCCGCCTGGCAGGAGATCGCTCAGCTTCTGAGCCTGCAAGGGAAGCCGGAGCCGGCATCGGCCAACGTCCTCTCGGAACATGAAATTGAAGGCCTCGACCAGATGACGCCACAGAATCAGGCGCAGCTTCTGCTCGGACGTTCCATCAATCACTACCACGGGGCCAACGATCAGATCGTGGAGCGCGTCGATCGCTGGCGGGGAAGAATCAAGCTCGACCAAAGCCTGAATTCGTTGTTCATGACTGCGCTCAACTCGGACGATCTCCGCGTGCGTGCCGCCGCCATCGAGATCGACCTCGCCTGCCGCAATCTCGAAAAGAGCGCGGCCACGGTGGACCGCCTCGAGCATGACGCACGCTTCGGAGATCAGGGCCCGCGCGCAAATGCGCTATGGGATATCGCGCTGCTCGGCAATCGTGGCATTGAACCGGAGCGCGCCGCGCAGATCGTGCTTGCTTCCATCCACGATCAAAACGTCAACATCCGCTACTGGGCTGTGGAAGGACTAGCGTATCTCGGCACCGACGAAAGCATTGCTCCGCTCTTGCAGGTTTTCCACGACGACCCGTCGCCGATGATCAGAGAGCGGGCCGCTTGCGGGCTGGCGCAATCGGGCATGCTGAGCGAAAAGCAGCGCCGCAGTGCGGTGCCTCAGTTGCTCGACTTCGCGGACGATGCGGCTCTGGATCCGGACACGCACAAGTGGGTCTTCCAGGCGCTACGCGACATCACCGGACGAAATCTTCCGCACGACCCTGCTGCCTGGAGAAGTTGGTACAACTCCAACGACGGACGCTGGGCTCCCGTCACACGAGACAGCCAGTAGCGGCAATTCGATTGGTAGAGACGTGGCGTGAGGCGCCTCTTTTCACACCGGGTGCGGCCGCTGTCCGCGGAGACGCGGCGTGCCGCGTCTCTACCCCAGGACATTACCTCAGTAGAAGTCTGAACAACTCAGGTAGAGACCGCACTTCTTGCATACCACCTTGCAGCGGTGGCTTTCTAACTGCGCCGAACAATTAGGACAGAAGCCGGAGACGTCAGTGCTAGGACTCTTGCCGAGATTGGTGAGAGCCTCCTCACCAGGAGGTTCTGGCGTGGTGGGAGGAGTCGCATTCATATCCCTCTTTTAGCACAGGAATGCCCCACCAGGGAAGATGAACAGTGGGGGCGGCCGGTCCTTGTACCTAGACAACAACACTCCGAAGTCTTACTGTCTACCGAGGGCGCGGTACCCAAGTGGTAAGGGAGAGGTCTGCAAAACCTTTATACGTCGGTTCGATTCCGACCCGCGCCTCCAGAATTTTCTTGCTTCTAAAGATACGTCTCCTCAACTCGAACGGCGCGCTCGGGCAATTTCAGCTGGGAAGAATCCAGCGACCTCGCGAAACAAGGACAAGTTGGAACGCAGAACAATCGCAGGATTCAGATAGTTCGCCGGCGCAATCACGGCTTTCTCCAGAAGGTGGTCGAGTACGATTCTGATTGCATCGCGTCCTTGTCGATAGGGATCCTGATACACCGAAGCGCCAATCGTTCCGTTTTCGATAAACGGGACCATTTGCTGAAACAGATCGGTGGTGATAAGACGAAGTTGCCGGCCGCGTCCATGTTCATGGACGGCGCGGCACACGGGAAGGCAGTTGACGGTATTCACGTAGATGCCGCAAAGACGCTTTTCACGAGCGAGTAACTCGCAGGTTTTTTGATAACTCTCTTCTTCCGACTCGTGGGCTTCGAGGACCGCAACGACCTGGCCTGCTGCGGAGTATGCGGCGAAGCCCGCCTGAAAGCCCTCCGTTTTTTTGCGGTGATCCTCGGTGGCGAGCATGCCGGTGATGATGGCCACCTCCGCTTGAGGGGGGACGAACTTTGCCATGAGCTCGGCTGCCAGGCGG
>Ga0209180_10001136_pt1 | contig 13111 bp, 8 predicted proteins | sample CZO8metaG_3_FD_188355 | JGI IMG/M metagenome (GOLD analysis project Ga0209180, IMG submission 188355) | Vadose zone soil microbial communities from the Eel River Critical Zone Observatory, Northern California, USA - CZOApr15con2H2.8 metaG... | ecosystem: Environmental > Terrestrial > Soil >...
GCACGTTGACCGAACAGCTGCACCATCTGGTGGAGATTGGCCTGGAGTATCTCAGCCTGGATCGACCCACCGATACACTGTCTGGAGGTGAATCGCAGCGGGTCAAAATGGTCAAGCATCTGAACGGCAGCCTGGTAGATGTCATGTACCTCTTTGACGAGCCAAGCATCGGACTGCACCCGCGCGATGTCCATCATCTGAACGAACTCTTGGAACAATTGCGCGACAAAGGGAACACGGTCATTGTAGTAGAGCACGATCCTGATGTGATTAAGAGGGCCGATTACATCGTCGATATGGGACCATATGCCGGGAGCGAAGGAGGCAAGATTGTCTATGAAGGCGATTTCACCGGTCTGCTCCAAGCCGATACGCTGACCGGCAACCATTTGCTGCGTAAGAGGCCGCTTAAGGAGAGCTTTCGCCAGGCGACCGGGGCTCTGCCAATCGTCCACGCTACGGTGAATAATTTGCAGGATGTCAGCGTGAATATTCCCACTGGCGTGCTGACGGTCATCACTGGCGTGGCTGGTTCAGGCAAAAGTTCGTTAATCACTGAAGCCTTTCTCAGTCAGCACCAGGAAGCAGTGGTAATCGATCAAGAAGCTATAGGCACATCCAGCCGTTCTAATCCCGCGACTTATACTGGCATCATGGATGACGTGCGCAAGGCTTTTGCAGCAGCCAACAATGCCGATGCCAGCCTGTTTAGTTTTAACTCAAAGGGTGCCTGTCCCAACTGTCAGGGACTCGGTGTCACCTACACTGACCTCGGCTTCCTTGAGGGAGTCAAGCTGCCTTGCGAAGTGTGCGGAGGGAAACGCTTTAAGGACGAGGTATTGGCCTACACATTGAACGGGAAATCCATTGCTGATGTTTTGAACATGACCGTTCACCAGGCACTGGCGTTTTTGAAGATGAAAGAAGTGCAGTCAAAGCTCCAGGCTTTGAGCGACGTGGGTCTGGACTACCTGACCCTCGGCCAGCCCATGAGCACCCTCTCTGGCGGAGAATGCCAGCGGATTAAACTAGCCAGCGAACTTCACAAGCAGGGCAGTATCTATGTCATGGATGAGCCAACGACCGGGCTGCACCTGTCGGATATTGGTCGCCTGCTCACCATCATGAACCGGCTGGTCGATGGCGGGAACACCGTGATTGTGATTGAGCATCATCTAGATGTGATTCGCAACGCCGACTGGATCATTGATATGGGTCCAGAAGGCGGCAATAAGGGCGGCAAGGTCAACTTCGAGGGGACACCACGAGAACTACTCGGCGCCAAGCATTCGCTGACGAGCCAGTATTTGGGATAGATGCTGGCTGACGCTACTGGGGAGCAGAGCTTAATTGACGTGAGTTCTGGATAAGCCAAGCTGATCAAGCAGCCAGAAGAGCGTGTTCGTCGAGATGCAGACCTGGTTTTTTGTGCCTCTTGGCTGTAGGCTCGGAAAGATTCTACCAGAGTAATGGCAAAATTTACACCTAACGATACCATGTGTACATCTATGTATGTATAAACGATGGCGAACATGTCCTATAGTGGTATCTCCTGGATGGGCGGATGAACATTCCTGGTAGAACAAGGCTCACAGAAGCGCAAAAAGCCTCGTGCAAAGTCCTGGTGGCTTTTTGCGCATGTTTGTCATCGTGATACCCCTTGTTTGCCTCAAACAGTTTCAGGGGGAAGGCAGTCGATGCACACGACCACTTTGCCAAATGCTCGATTCTCTTCCATCATTCGCTGTGCTTCTCGAATGTCCTCGAAGCGAAACACTGCGGCTGGTTTGGCTTTGTAACGACCTGCGGCTACTTGATCAACAATAGCCTGGAGTGGAACATCCGACTAAGGAAAGTCTGGTGTCCCGAACACAAAACTGCCAAAGAAGCTGAAGTGGACTCCGCTCGGCATCTGTGACAACGGATCGAAGGAGGCTATAGGAGCAAGTCCACCGAGAAAGCCTGCCTGGCATACGCGTCCCCCTCGTCGGACTATGGAAAGGGAATCCAGGAGCGTACTGTTGCCAACGAGATTAAGCACAGCATCGATCCGTTTCCGGTCAGGGATGTGTGCTGAAAGGTCCGGGCTTTCGATCTCAACACGTTGTGCTCCTAGCGCTTCCAACTTCTGAAAGCGTTCCCTGTTACGGGTGGTTGCTGAGAGGGCTTCTCTCTACAGCTATCCATTGCCAACGCATTGAGGTGTGTGCAAAACGCTGGTTTATTACCGGCTAATTTGCGGCTGGTGACACATTCCTTTTTACCATTTGCTGGAAGACCACACTCATGCCTTTTCGCCAGCGCTTTTAGAGGCATAATACCCATCACCTCTCTCCCCGTATTTCAAGGCTGTTCGCCTTTGGTTATAACAATGTGAAATTCCACTCGCGGAATTGCCTTCAATCACACAGATCACTACCAGCAAGCCAGAGACAAGCCCATGAAAGTTCTTTGGTTACAGAAGCCTCACTATCAAAGCAGCTATTGCGCCCTCATACTTTTGTGGTGAGAAACCGGATGATATGCTCAGCGATTACCTCTCCATCTTCCTCAAGCGCAAAGTGACCGGTATCCAAGAGATGCACCTCGCAGTGTGGCAGATCTTGCTTGAACGCCTCTGCGCCACCTGGGCCAAAGATCGGATCATTCTTGCCCCATACGGCCAGGAGCGGAGGTTGGTAGTGCCGGAAATACGTATGCCATTGGGGATAGCGCTGCGGATTGGTACGATAGTCCTCGAAGAGGGCTAACTGAATATCCACATTGCCTGGCCGATCCAGTCCGAGTTGATCAAATGTCCAGGCATCAGGACTGATATGGTCTTTCTTGCGCACCCCAGTAGTGTATTGCCAGACGGTGCTCTCTCGTGTCAACAGGCTCCGTATGGGTTTCTCTGTTTCAGCGTTGCGATGAGACCAGAACGGCCACGCTGCATCCCAGAAAGAGGTGAAGCCCTCACTATAGGCATTGCCATTCTGGCTGATAATGGCCTCGATCCGCTCAGGATGTTTGACTGCCAGACGAAATCCCACGGGAGCTCCATAATCCTGGACATAGAGACTGAAGCGCTTGAGTTGGAGGGCGTCGAGGACCTTTTCCACGATCTCTTCCAGATGATCGAAGGTATAGGCGAACTGCTCGACACTCGGACTCTCACTATAGCCATACCCCGGATAATCGGGCGCGACCACATGAAAGCGCTCGCCTAGAACGGGAAGAAGGTTCCGAAACATATGGGACGAAGATGGAAACCCGTGCAGCAAGACGAGCGTCTGCACATGCTGTTCTCCTGCCTCACGATAAAACATCTGAAGGTTATCGACCTTTATAGTTCGATAAGAAACGGTTGTCATGGTTCTACCCCTTTTCGATGGAAAGACATCGGCAATGCGTCCATGCCAGGTGCTCTAATAGTCCACACTACCCATAACGTGCCGCAGATGATGAGGGACGCGACGGGGCTCCAGAAGGCGATCAAGAGAGCGACCAGATAGCAAGGGAAACCGAGACATGATTGTCTCCAGACGACTCTTACCTCATCTGATTGTTCTCTTGTTTTGATTCACGCTGTTTCACCTTCGGCAACGAGCATATTACTTTCCGCTCACTCTACCTAGCACGTAGAGGGACAAAGAAAAGTTCACTCAGCTTGTAGACTGGCTCCTGTTCTTAAAAGTGGAGTCCCAACATTTTTTCCCGACCTTCCCTTCATATTCTGCTCAGACTCAAGACAGAAGAGTCAGGACAGAACAGCCCTTCTGTCCTGAGTAAGAGGGAACAAGCGAGATATCTTTGAGCGTGCAGGGAGAAAAAAATGTTCACCTGTGTGTTACAATGAGGACACAAAACTCAGGACAGAAATTTTTGGCAGGAGAATGAGCGAGTTTGTGGCGGGTCTCCCAGGAAGCAGTGGCCAATTTCACCCCAGGAACCTGACCAGGACTGCCGTTGGCGCATACCTGGACAAACTGCTGGAAGAAGCCTATAGCACGACGCATCAGGAGCGGGTGAAAGTGGTCATCAATGGCTTTGCACAGTGGCTGATCGCCGAGGGGGAATTGCGTGCCAATCCAACCTGTGGCATCACGATTCCTGCTCAGGCGCTGCTCGCGCCACGAGAACTCTCCAAAGATCAGCGTATCGTGCTCAGGAACCTGATTGAGCGTGCGACCGACGGTGGAGATCTGCGCGGCGCGGCTATGTTTGCCCTGGGCTACTGGGCCGGCTGCCGGGTCAGCGATGTGTCCCATTTACTCCTGCAAAATGCGTCGGTGGGGCCAAAGATGGGCAAACTCACCGTGGGGTACAAGCAGGGCAAGTATCGTGATATTCTTCTGCTCAACCTGGCACGCAATCCACTCTATACATATCTCCAGCAAGGGAAGCGCGAGCGGTCCAGCGCCTATGTGTTCACCTCTCAGCGCGAGACAACGCCTGCTCCCGAGGACGACCTGGATGGCTGGCGATTGAGCGAGAAAGGGATTCATCAGTGGTTCGGGGCGCTGAAACGCACGGCGACGACGGAAGAGTGGCCGTACATTCAGGATGTCACGTTCCATGATTTGCGACACGACTTTGCTCACCGTGCGAAGCAAGCTGGGCTAGAGGATGGGGAACTGGCAGTCTACCTGGGGCATATCACCAAGCGCGGCACACCCTCCATCCAGACAACCGCGCGCTATACCCAGCCAAGTATGGATCAGGTCAAAGAGAAACTCACAAAGATGAAAGGATAAGATCCCTCGTGTTCAGAGGTTGTCGAGGCTGTTCAAGAAAGCTGAAGATGAGAAAGCACTGGTTCAACGCGTAAATCTCCATCAGATACCTTCTGGCGGGGATTCTTTCTTCCTGGAATATAACAAATTGCTTTGTGATAGATTTTTGCAGAGATCCTAGTCCTACCTCTAATTCTCAGCACCGTTTTTCTTTGTCCTTCTCCTTGTTGGCCCATCAGAGTGGGGATTGACGATCCTGCTCAAAACGGTGGGGCAGGACGTTTGCCCTCTAGTTTTTTCTCTGTTATACTATGGCGTGTTGGGAGGAACGTATGCAGAGTTGGGAAGAACGTAGGAAACGAGAAAAAGGTTCAATGCCCAGGACACCTCTTCACACGCTCATCTGGTCCCAGGATCACGCATGGTATGAACTGTTTTCCTTCAGCCAAGTCTTTGTCCCAGGAGATGAAGAAGCAGGCAGGCCTGGCTTGAGGTCCACGACTCCTTCGCCTTCCAGGGGCGCCAGGGACGCCTCAATGTTTATAAAGAGGCTCGGCCACGCGGAGGGCAGTACTGGTATGCCTACCACACTACTAGCAAGCGAACACACAAACGCTATCTCGGACGCACGGCAAAGGTAACTTTTGCGTGTTTAGAAGAGGTTGCAGAGGTACTCACACGGGGAGAACAGTTCCATCAGACAGAACAGTCGTTTGTCGATACGACCAGGCTTTCTTTCCCCCACCCGGCGCGGCCAGAGAGGCAGACACCCGTTCCTCCTGCCCAGGGTCCGGAACAGATGCAGCCAGCCTCCATTCTGCTTCCTAAATTGCGCCCTCCTCGTTTGCCTTCTTTGTGCATCTCGCGTCAACGCCTGCTTGCGCGTATGGAGGAGAGCCGCCAGGGCAAGCTGACCTTTGTTCTTGCCCCCGCAGGCTCCGGCAAAACCACCCTGGTGCGCCAATGGATTGAGACACAGGGCCAGGACACGCAGGTAGCGTGGCTTTCCCTTGATCCAGAGGACGATGATCCGATCCGCTTCTGGCACTATGTGCTGACCGCCTGCGAGCACTTTGAGGGCAAGCCCGGCCAGGAGGCGCTCAAGCTTCTCTCAACCAACCAGTCCTTGTTTACACCGCTGGTCCTGAAACAGGTCCTCACCTCCTTCCTGAATGACGCCGCTCGGCAAGTATCGCGCTTGCTGCTCGTCCTTGACGATTATCATGTCATTACCTCTTCGCAGATCCATGAGTCGCTGGCCTATCTCGTCGATCATCTTCCGCCTACGCTGCACCTAGTCATCCTCAGCAGGAGCGAACCCGCGCTGCCGCTGGCTCGCTGGCGTGCCCGTGATGACCTTCAGGAGCTTCATGCTGCTGATCTGCGCTTTTCACCGGAGGAAATGGCCGCCTTCTTGCGCCAGGCGTTGCCTGTTCCGCTCCCGAGAGAGCAGCTTCAATCTCTTGAAGCGCGTCTCGAAGGCTGGCCGACCGGCTTGCGCCTCCTGGCGCTGGCCCTCCAGGGGAAAAGCGAGCGTCAGGAGATTGAGCAGGCGCTTGCCGGATTCAGCGGCAGTCATCGCTATCTGCTCGACTACTTTGCCCTCGAAGTGCTCTCATCTCTGCCTGAAGCGCGGCAGACCTTTTTGCTACAAACCAGCCTGCTCGGCCGTGTGACGGCCTCGCTTTGCGATACGGTCACCGGAGAACGGGACAGCGAGCAGATACTCAGGGAGATGGAGCGCTCCGGCCTCTTCCTGCAAGCGCTGGGAGGCGAGCCGCCCTGGTATCGCTATCATGCTCTCTTTGTCGAGGCGCTCCAGGCCCGAAAGAGGCTCGGTGAAGAAGAGCTGCGCCTCTGCCTCTTTCGGACCTGCGCCTGGTATGAGCAACAGGACATGTTCGCCGAAGGGATCGAGGCGGCGCTGGCAGCGGGTGAATGGGAACGGGCGGCAAGCATGATGGAACGCGTGCTCACCGTCCAGACCCATCCGGCTATGCAGGAACGCGTGACGCTGCTGCGTTGGGTAGAGATGTTGCCGGATCCGGTCTTAGAGGCCCACCCCGCACTATGCGTCAACTATGCCGCAGCGCTCCTGTTCACCCTCGATCGCCGTTCTCCGGCCACAATGGCCCTCATCGAGGAGCCACTGAACAGAGCTGAGCGCGCCTATGAACGGGCGGAAGCATGGGGAAAACTGGGCGAAGCGCTCTCCTGTCATGCCGAGGTTGCGCGCTGGCATGGAGACGTCCCCCGGGCGCAGAGCCTTGCCCGGCGAGCACTCACCCTCCCGCCGGAGCCGCCGATGCGTTGGCGAGGTGCCAGCATTCTGACCGTCGTCGCGAGCGAGATGCGGAAAGGTCGGCCAGAGGAGGCCCGACGATTGATTCTGGAGGGGCAGAAACTCATGGAGACGCTCCCTATCCCTGGCTATAGCGTGCATGGAGCCACCTTGATGCTGGGCGAAATCTGTTGGCGGCAGGGCAGGCTGCACCAGGCAGAACAGTACTATCGCCAGTTGCTCGGCACCGCGAAAGAGAACCCGGTCGATCAGATGGCGGCACTGTTTGGCTTGGCGAAGGTTTTCTATGAGTGGAACCACCTGGCGGAGGCAGAGCAGAGCGCCGCGCAGGTGCTTGAGATGGGGAAAGTTCATCTTGATGAGCTAGGGAAATACTTTGTGGAGGTGGGTTTTCTTTTCCCGGCTTCGCTTCTCCAGGCGCGATTGTCCCAGGCCCGAGGTAAGTATGTGCAGGCGCAAGAGTCATTGCAAAAACTGCTGGCCTTTGCGCAGGAGCACCAGTTGACCGCTCTCTCCAAAATGGCTCTCACGCAACAGGTTGAGCTTTCTCTGGCCGCAGGCCTGCTGACCTCGGTCGAGGACTGGCAGGCGACCTCGAACCCTCCCGATGATGCGGACTCCGCCATGCAGCAGGAACAGGACGCCCTGCTGCGCGCTCGCCTCCTGATCGCGCGAGGGGAAATCACGGAGGCACTCCACCTCCTGGGACACTGGCAAGAGGAGGCGCGTACCTGGAAGCGTCTGCGCAGTGAACTGGAGATCCACGTGCTCCTCTCGCTGGCCTACGCTGCCGGTTCGCGCCCTGCCCAGGCCGGTCAGGCGCTCAAAGAAGCCTTGACCCTTGCTCAGCCAGAGGGCTTCCAGCGTCTCTTCCTGGAGAAGGGGGAGCCGCTTTCCACCCCGCTTCGTACCCTGTTCCTCGATCTGCGCGAGGAGCCGCTTGTGGGCTATGCGCGAGGCTTGCTCCTGGCGTTTGCCAGCCTGAAAGGCGAGCAACAGGTAGCTCCTCACGCGAGTTCGGCGCTGTTGCTGGAACCCTTGACAGAAGCCGAGCAGCGCGTGCTTGGTCTGCTTGCCAGAGGCCGCACCAACCCGGAGATTGCGGCAGCCCTGGTGGTCTCGATCAATACGGTCAAGACGCAAGTGCAGAGCATTTACCGCAAACTGGGCGTCAAGAGCCGCTGGGAAGCGAGTGAGGCCGCGCACCGCCTGGACCTTCTCTAGGACTTGCTTTTTCTCCTCTCACCTTTTGAGTGCGGGGGTGCTTTGCGTCGTCAGCCCCGCAAGATCACCCGCTCAATCACTCTACAGAAGGATGAGTTGTTCCCCAGACATGCCCTATACTCCATGCATACCGTACAGAAAGGCAAGTCGCTGGAGGCCGAATGCCCCGGCGTTCATGGAAAGGAAAAGGAAATGTCGCCTATCACGTTAACCGATTTTGTCGAGACAACATCCAAGAAGTTCAACATTCCAGGCGTTGCCGTTGGGGTATGGGCGGACGGCAAGGAGATCTCTGCCTGCCACGGCGTGACAAGCGTCGACAACCCACTGCCCGTCGATCAGGACACGCTCTTTCTTCTGGCCTCGGTCACGAAGAACTTTACGGCGACCACGCTCATGCGCCTGGTCGCAGAGGGGAAGGTCGAGCTGAACGCGCCGGTCCGCCGCTATATTCCTGAGCTTCGGCTCAAGGACGAGCAGACCGCGGACAGGGTCACGGTGTTGAACCTGCTCAACCACACCTCTGGGCTCGACTGGAGAGTCATCGCCACCGATGAAGGGGACGACGCCCTGGAGCGCTATGTGGCGAAGATAGCTGAGTTGAAACTGATCGCGCCGCTTGGGACACGGGTCTCCTACAGTCAGGCAGGGTACAACCTGGTCGGGCGGATCATCGAAAAGGTCACGGGCCAGACGTTCGATCAGGCCGTTGCTTCGCTCGTATTCGAGCCGCTGGGGCTCTCGCACAGTTTCTTCGCGCGCGATGACATCATGACCCGGCGGTTCGCTGTCGGGCACAACCGCGGCAAGGACGGGACACTGTCCATTGCGCGGCCGTGGGTGTATTCGCGCGGCGACGCCCCTGGCGCGGGCATCGCATCCTCGGTGGCAGACCAGTTGCGCTGGGCTCGCTTCCATCTTGGGGATGGCCGCTCAGAAAGCGGTGCCTGGGTGCTCCCCACAACCGTGCTGCAGCAGATGAAGGAACCCACGGCTGAGTTGCGTGCGAGCAGCCTCGGTGACGCCATTGGCATCGGCTGGTTCCTGCGCGACGTGGACGGCGTGCACACCGTCGGGCACGCCGGGTCAGCCAATGGCCAGTTCGCCGAGCTGCTCATCGTCCCTGAGCGCAACTTCGCTGTCGTGTCGCTGTCCAACGCCAGCCCGGATGGCATCCCCTTCAATCAGGCGGTCGTCCGCTGGGCGCTTGAGAACTATCTGGGACTCGTCGACCGCGACCCAGAGCCCATCCCGTTTGATGCGGCACGGACCCAGGAGATTGCCGGGAAATACGAGAACGAGATGATGACGTTCACCATTGACACGGTTGGGGCCAGGCTCAGGCTCGAGGTTCGGATAAAGCCGGAGATCCGTGCGGCAGCCGAGCAGGAACCGCCCCAGGACCACGCGCCGTTCGATTTCGGACTGCTGCCAGGCAACAAAGACGAGTACATCATCACCAGCGGCGCTCTCACGGGGCAACGCGGCTTCTTCACCCGCGACAAGAGTGATGCGGTCGTGGGAGTAGACCTCGCTGGCCGGTTATTCAGCCGGGTTCCGATCGTCTCTGAGTAAGTCCGGTATGCGGATCGGATATCCTGAGGAAAATGGAATCGTGATCCTCTCTTCATACTTGTCATGCTGCACAGCAAAGCCTGTACTGCTGTAATGCAAAAGCTAGGGTGCAGCAATGCAAAGGCCACATTTTTCTTCTGTCGCTGCATTGCAAAGCCAAAAGTTACAATTGCGCCTTGGAGCAGCGCAGCGGTGGACAGATCAAGCCACTCCACCGAGCGCTCTCGGCTGATTCTTCTTCAAAACCCGTCCTACAGCTTCTTTCAGGCGCGCCTCGCTGCGTTCTCCAAATCCCGACAGCTTGCGAATACGCTGCTGCTGCGCCGCCCACCACAACTTCTCCGGCGTATCGATTCCTAGCTCTTCATATAGCCGAATGGCTGTATGCGGGCCAACGTGCTCGATTGCCATCAACGAGCGGGCCTGCGCTGGCAGGGTCTGCATGCATAGGTCGTTATAGAACGTCATTGTGCCGGTCTGAACTAGCTCGACAATGCGCGTATACAACCGCTGGCCCAGCCCGGGTACAGGCAATGGCTCCCTGCGCGCAAGAATCTCGGCTGCTGGCTCCTGTAAATCCAGCACCCCACGCGCAGCGTTGCGATATGCTTGAATGCGATAGGGGTTACTATTTTGAAACTCCAGCAGATTCGCAATGCTGGAAAGCACCTCTGCAATCTGGCGATTCGTCACTACCGGCCGGGTACCCTCCTCAGGCTCCATCCCCGGTAGAGCAGCCTGCCTGGGCTGCTTGCCTCGCTTCATTGGCGCGGGAGGAAGAATATGTATTGTTTGTGTGAGCTGCATTATACTCATGCAAAACAGCTCCTTTCCTTCACGGACATATCATTGGACGTCTATTTACTCAGGTCACTCTAAAAAGTTTTAGCTCTTCATTAGTGTAAAAAGTACATTGAATTGATGTTCTAATTATATCATATAACAAAATGTATGTCAAAACCCCAATCAGTGAACTATTCTCAATGTATGAGGCAAAAGCGGAAATAGATAGAAGAAAAGCACAGGCATCATACCGTAGGGGCGAGGGCGGTGCGGTGGGGTGTGGGGCCTTTATGACCGCCCGCTCTTGGGCTGCTCCCATCGATTGCCCACTGATGGAACAAGGGCTACACGGGCATACCTGCCCCCAGACAGGATGCCACAAGGACTCACCCTAACCAACCCAACCGTCCTCGCTCTCACGGAATCCTGGGCTGGCGTCTTCGGTTGATAGCTATTGGAGGAGGAAAAGGGTAGCCCCTACATCCTGTTGCCTCATCGGCTTAGCCCTTGAAGCGCTTGAAAGTCCAGCGTAGCGGGGTAAGCATGGTGTATAAGACGGTACGGATCGCCGAATTGTGCCAGACGTTCCAGAATTGTGCCCACTGCACCTTCGGATCCACGCACACTAACCGCTTCTCCACTTGCCCTTCCACGCCGAAGTGTTCCGCCAGCGACTTGAGTGTGTGCTGCCAGAATTTATCCTCAGATTTAGAAGCTCCTAGACGGAAGCCAATTTCATATACGGGGTCGCTGGCGCGCACAAGGAGCTGAACCTGGGCCACCGTGCAGCCATCCTCTTCATAGGCGCTGAAGGTAATCCAGCCTGCAAACATATGACCCTGCGGGTTCATGAATGTGAATGATTCGTCGTCGGCATAGAGCACAAACACTCCTGTGGAGATCGGCACACCCACGGGCACGTCGCCTGGAATCAACATGTTGATGAGCGCCACCTCGCCGGGGGCAATGCCCGTCTTCGGCGCATAGAAGCGGTTCCATTTAAGCCAGAATTTTGAAAACTCTTCTTTCCAGGTCCGGATAACCTCTTCCGGCTTCACAGAAGCGCCTTGCAGGCGAATGCGAAACGTTTTCTGCCACAACTGCCCGAAACCCTGCAAGGGACTCATAGCCTCTCGTCCCTCGACATTGAGGTTCAATGCCCCGCTAGGTGCATTTAATACTTTCAAGCGCGGGATTTGCCGCGCCCAGTAGGCAGCATCGCGCGGTTGCTCTTTCCCAGTAACGTCAGGTGAAGTAGTCATTGAGTATTTCCCTTTCCTCTTGCCAGCGTATTCATGTGACTGCTGTTAATCCAAGTGTAGCATGTGCACCGTTACCGCACCGTTACGTAAAGCGTTACAGCGAAATGATCATTGCTTTGGGTTACGCAATCGCTGCCGTCATGAAGAAAAAAGATATATGCAGGCAGCCGCTATCAGCGCAGCCGGCTTACCACAGACCCTCCTGCTTGTCTGCCGAGAACTATCCCCGGCAGCACCCCCAGCGCGCCCAATCCCTCGATAGCAACTCCTGGAGCTTTGCTGCCCAGCACGTGCAGCGCCGGTATCATATCTGATGCCACTTCCAGGTCAACAGCCCAGGTGAAGACCGGCTTCTTGCCCACCAGTTCTGGTAACCAGTGACGTGCTTTATCTGCCAGCCGTTTGTAGTAAGCCGCGTCATGCTGTGTAATACCGGCGCGCCCGTAGCGTCCACCGCTGACCGTTAGACGGCCATTTCCTGGCCGGAAGTCTGCATACGTATACGGCGAGGCATCCCAGAACAGGGGAAAGCTATCGGACAGGTCTGCCGCGAATGCGAGCGCGAAAATCCGCGCGCTGGGCCGTGCCGTTGGACCGACGGCACTGATAAGACCCCGCGCCTTGATTTCTCCTCCATGCGCGAGTGTTAGCTGCCAGCGATACTGATCGGATCCCTTGTTGATCTCCTTGTAAGCCGTAACGTGCGCCTGCCCTGCAATGCTCACACCTTCTGCTCGTGTACGCTTTGCCAGGTATGCCAGCAGCGTCAGTGGATGTATCCGCCCCTCGTCAGGTAGCCACATCCCCTGCACCACCGGTTGCGTGTTGAGTCGTCCTCCCGTCGCTTCAGCTACCTGTCCTGGCGTCCATAGTTCCGCGCGAAGGCCCGCCTGCTGCCGTGCCCGTACCTCATGTGCCAGGTAGTGTGCCGCATTTTTACTTTCCGCGAGACTGATGGCTCCCGTCAAGCGCGCAGAGAGAAAAGTCCCTGGCCGCGCCGCCTCATCTACCAGCGAGAGCAGGACCTTTGTCGTTTCAGGCCAGAATGCAGCCTCTGTACTACCGGGGGATAGATCGGCAATACCCATATTGATACCTGCGCTCAAAATGCCCGCGTTCCTCCCTGTAGCGCCATGCCCCAAACGCCTCTCGCGTTCCAGTACCAGTACGCTGGCCCCTGCCTCTCGTGCGCTCAATGCAGCGCTGAGCCCGGCTACGCCTCCTCCGACTACAACGACATCGAAGACCTC
>Ga0209180_10001137_pt1 | contig 13109 bp, 15 predicted proteins | sample CZO8metaG_3_FD_188355 | JGI IMG/M metagenome (GOLD analysis project Ga0209180, IMG submission 188355) | Vadose zone soil microbial communities from the Eel River Critical Zone Observatory, Northern California, USA - CZOApr15con2H2.8 metaG... | ecosystem: Environmental > Terrestrial > Soil >...
AGCGCGATCTCGGCGTTGTTAATCTTGATTCCTCTCCGAGTGGCTTGGAACACGAATCCTGGCATCATGCATGCTCCGACAGCGGAGAGAACGTGCTCGTGGGCGCTGGCGGCGGTGTCTGTTGCGCCGAGGCCTTCAGGCTCGTCGAAGCTGGCAATGTGGTTCCGCATGTACGCTTTGGCTCTTAGTCCGCCTTGCCATTCGACCCGTGAACGCCATGGCCCGTTGACTGCCTTGGCAGCTTCGGGTTTTGTTCCTATCTCGTTGACGAATGCTTCAAGCTTTGAAACTGTGAGACCGTTCAGTTCTTTCTCCTCGACTTTCTGCATAGTCCGGAACATATGACGTATGTTATATTAGCGTTGCTGAGCTGGGTTTAGGCCGGAATACCAACCTCGACCTTTCTCAGCATCTTCGCAGCCTCGCTGATCGATTGAAGCTTTGCGAATGCAACACGAGAATCGTTCATTGGCCGTTCTGCAAAGGTTCCGAAGCCGCAATCTGGGTTAAGGAATATTTTTGACGGATCGAAGATCTTCAAGGCTTCACGGACCCGTTTCTCGATTGCTTCCGGCCGCTCAATCTCTGAACTTCTAGGGTTGACAACTCCGAGCCCGAGCTCTTTCTCGTCACCGTACTCTCTGAACACCTCGAGTTCTCCGGCTCGTGGAGTCGCGAATTCCAGCACCAGCTGATCCAACTTCATGTCAATGAGGTACGGAAGTAAGGGGCCATAGTTGCCTTTGAGAAGCACGTCCTCCTTTCGACTCCAGTTTCCTCTGCAGACATGAACCCCGAGTTTCACCCCCGAAATCCCTTGAATGGTACGATTCATCAGTTCCAACGCGTACGACAATTCTTCCGTGGGATCTTTTCGCGAGGCCAGCGCGGCACACATGAAAGACTCTGCGCCCTCAGCACCATACACCATCTGAGTCAGAATTGGCTCATCAAGCTGAATGAAATCAGCCCCCGCATCACGCAACGCAATGATCTCATTGCGCAGGATCTTACTCACTTCAACCCCTAGGTCCTCAACATTCGGATACACGTTGTCGGAGAGCCCTGGGAACCAGCTGGATTTTGTCAACATATAGGGTCCAGGCAGCGGGACCTTCGTATCCCGTTTGGTGTGAGCTTTCAGAAACTGCAGCTCGTCAGCGGCCAGCCCGCTCTTCGCCCTGACTGGGCCTGTAGCAACGGGACTCTTCATCGCAAACGCGGGCACATCCAGAGCTCGAAGACTCTCTTCGAATCTCGCCCGATCCTTTACATGATTGAGAAGCTGAGCGACCGTCATCAGTTGGACACCTTCCAATTTCTCAACGACGAATGAGTAGAAGTTGTCTCGCCGCTGTTCTCCGTCGCTTACAATGTCCACACCAGCATCTTCCTGGTACTTTACAGAAGCCAGAACAGCATCATCTGCAGAAGCGTTGAATTCCTCGAATGAGAGGTCGCCGGCTTGACGTTTTCTTAGTGAAGCTATCAGCCAAGGCGGCCTCGGCCAGCTTCCTACTACTGTCACCGGGAAGAGGGAGGTGTCGCTCATGGGGGCAAAACAATCATCGTCATAATTAGACTTAGCTATCTAGGGACGCGGTTGTCGGCTCATTATGGGATCGTACAGACCCTACTAGCATTTGGTTTTCATTAATCAGCTTAAACAGGCCGTTGAACCAACTCCTGGAGGATCTGAGCTTTGAGTGCCAAGATTGATCTTGAAGGCCCTGCGCTGACCATCGCTGAAGTAGCGAGTGGAAATGAGATTGTTCGAAATGTCTACTGGCTAAAGTCGTTCATCCGTATCATCCTAGGCATTGTCTGGTTGATCGATGGCTATCTCAAGTTTCAACCGGGGTTGGTCGATTCTTTCCCGGACCTGATTAAATCGGCTGGTCAGCCTGCGTGGCTTCAGCCGTGGTTCAATTTCTGGTACAATGTCACGATCGGAAACGCCGCACCGTTTGTCTACGGGATTGGGATATTGGAAGTCTCCCTTGGAATGGCACTTGTTTTAGGGGTTCTGAGGAAGCTTGCGTACATTGGCGGGGTCCTGCTGAGCCTTCTGATCTGGGCGGTTCCCGAAGGCTTTGGGGGACCCTACGGGCCGGGCTCGACGGATATCGGAACGGGAATCGTGTACAGTTTCGTCTTCTTATCGCTAATCATGATAAACGCGATGTCCGGCCCGAGCAAGTATTCGTTGGACTATTTCATCGAACGTAGACTGCCATCCTGGAAACGTGCAGCCGAATTTGGTGAGATATCGAAGAGATAGAGAGGAAATGAAAGTAACGTCGCAGTGCGTCAAGCGCTGAAGCAATTCCCTTTCTTTCCAAGGTCAATTCAAACGGCTCCACTCAATGATGCCCGAGTGCAAAACTTTCCGTGAAGGCCTAGCGACTTTGGCGTTCAGTTACAGCCTAAATTGCTAGCCATACAATTCGTCGTATCGTCTGAATTTCCAGTAGGCTGTGGATACGAGCCATGCTGCTAGGAAGATCCCTATTATCCCGAATCCCATGGTTTCGAAGTCGAGCCTCGCTAGCCAGTCCCAGTACGGACCGTTCAAGTTCAGTTCGCTAGCGATGACTTGTAGGAGTTCGACTCCGCCTATCGCAAAAGCTACAGCAACTGAAATCACCGTCACTGTGAGGTTGTAGTAGATTTTCCGGATCGGCCTGAGGAAAGCCCAGCCATAGGCGGCACGCATTGCTATGCCATCTGTTGTATCGGCGAGGACCATCCCGCATGTGAACAGGAAAGGGAGGAGCAGCACCATCCAGAGTGGGATGGGTGACGAGACTGCGAGCGCGATGGTTATTGCGAACAAGGCGATCTCGCTTGCGGTGTCGAAGCCGAGCCCGAATAGCACTCCGATTGGGTAGATCTGCCAGGGCTTCCTGACTATTTTGAAGAGGCCTCCGAAGTATCGGTTCAACAATCCCCGATTTTGTAGGAGACCCTCCAGCTCAGATTCGTTCAGATTCCCTTGCTTCATCGTCTTGAATGTCCGGTAGATGCCTAGCACGATTATCGCGTTGATGAATCCTATCAGGAAGAGGAAGACCCCTGACACGGTAGTCCCAATTATTGCTCCAGAGCTGTGGAGCACGGGTATCTGATTGACAACAGATTGGGTTGCGAGGACTAAAGCAACTATGACTCCAACAACAATCGTCGAATGGCCGAGAGAGAACCAAGTGCCTACAGTAAGTGGACGCTCTCCGTCTTGTAGAAGTTTCCGTGTCGTGTTGTCTATGGCGACAATGTGGTCAGCATCGACGCCGTGGCGCAGTCCAAAGGTGTACGCGAGAATCCCCAAAGCTGCTAAACGCGCAGATAATGCGCCCACTACTAGCGATGCTGCGAACCCGATGAGTGTAGCGATGCCGATTGCTGAATAGATTAGGAGCACCGAGAATTTCTCTCCTCGGGAAAGACCGAGCCCAGAAGTTTCCAGTGCATGTTCAGTCAATGGTGGGACCCGCTCCGTTGAAGAGTAGGATGGCTCATTGTTGAGCTTCGCAGAAGTATTCGGCTCACGAGGCGGATTCGGATAATATAAAATTTCATCTTGGTAATACTTTTCTTGGAGTTCGAAGTTCCCAGTAATACCAAGTTGAGGTATGACTGACTAATGACTGACTTAACAACCAGAATCAGTATGTCCCTCCCTCCGGGGCTCCTTGAGGCCTTTGACAGGGTTTCTCACCAGAGCGGGTACGCCGACAGATCGAAGGCTTTGCAGGCAGCTATGCGAGCCTTCATCTCGGATTTCGAAGCGGGAGTCAAGAAGGGAAACGTTGTCGGGTCGATCGTCATGGTCTACGATCATGAGACAAAAGGTACTGACGAGGCAATTACAGAGACATCGCATCATCATAGACAATCAATACTCTCCTCGCTCCACGCGCACATCGACGAGGCACACTGTCTATGCGCCTTGCTGGTCCGAGGGAAGGTGCCAGACATTGCGAGTCTGGAGGGCGAACTGAAGCGAGAGAAGGGAATAATGCAAGTCAAGTCATCGTATCTAGAGACAGAATCCATCTAGACGGTGCTTCTGGAATCGAAGACCCCTTGCCATGTGAGAGATAACCGCATTCCTACCGTCTAGTTTCTTACTCCCCGGACCTTTTTCGAGTAACACGACCCTTTAGTCAACATGACCGCATCCCAACCTCGAAGCAGAAAACGATGTCTGCTTTCGAATTATGCAAGAAGCGGACAACGTCTTTGGAGGCCTCGTTTTTTCAAACCAAGCAAAAGATCGCTTTCTTAGCAGCTGTAACGACGTTATTCATCTCCGTTGCAAGCTTCTCAGTCCACGCCTCAGGCCCTTTTGGTGAAACATACTCATTTTCGCAGTCTGCCTCTCGAATCCAGGAGACAAATAGCCCTGGTATCACCTTCGTCCTCAACGTGACGACTCCCCTTCCACCGACAACCTATCAATTTTCATGGGCGGTGACGGACCCAACGGGCGCGATAGCAACGACGACTACAGCGGTCAACGCTGCGCCCGCCACATTTGCAACAAGCGTCACCTATCCCACCGATTTCGGTATGAACATCACATATGTTGGCGAATACAATATCACAGTCAGCCAAACGATTCCCCCTCCAACTACACGAGCCGCGACAAGCCTCTTCCAAGTTGGTCTCACGGACGCCAAGGAATACCAGCGTACCCAAGCGGTCTCAATGATCGCTCAAGGCTACAAGAGCGCCGAAAACATCACCATCTCAATAAGATCCCCCACAGGTAACGCGCCCGGCTTCCCTACAACCAGACTGGCCAACTCGCTTGGCGTACTCGCATACACCTGGACCAGCATTCCGCCCTCCGTGCCTATCGGAAATTATACAGTGACACTGACAGGGTCGAGAACACCTAAGACCAGTTTTCCTGATACCCAGACCTTTCTAGTCGATCCCGCGAACGTAACCATCACGCAGCTCTCACTTAGCCAAAGCTTGCTACAAAGGTCGCAGACCGAGACCTTCCGCTTCTCGGCGACTTACCCGAATGCGGCCCAAGCCAAGACCGGCTCCGCGATAATAAGAATAATTGAAGCAGATGGCTTCACTGAGCACGATATAACATCGACGTACAAAACCTCGGTTGGACAATTCCAGGGAAACTTCCAGATCCCGCTTAGCAGCGACATTGGGGTCTGGGTGGCAAGCATCGATGTGGGAGGTTACAACGACGGATATGGGAACATTGGGCCTTCATCGAGTGTGAACAGAGGTTTCGCTGTGTCGACTGCGGTTCTTGCTGTTTCTGCTAGCACGCCAAACAGCAACTATACGACAGGCAGCATCATTGTGATAAACGCAATTGTCGTAACGCCGGGGGGAGACAACTTCACCAGCGGAACCGTGATAGCTACTGCTCATCATTCCTCTGTTCAGATTGGCAGCCCACTCCTGTTATCGTATGATCTGACCCATGGAAAGTGGGTCGGCAGCTACACCGTGAATTCAACATCCCCAACGGGAATTTGGATCATTCAGGTCAATGCAACGGATGCTTTCGGCAACTCAGGATATGGTTCGACTTCACTGGTTACTCTTCCGCCTTCTCAGCAGCCACCGCTCTCCCCAACGAGTTCAGCATTCAACTATCTCTGGATTGTAGTCATCGCGTTGGTGGCAGCTTTAGCTATTCTCGCCTCGTTCATCGTCTATCGGCGTGGAAGAATAATGCGGAGAGTGTTGAAGGTTGATCTCGAGGCGATTCATGAAGAAGCCAAGAAGGTCGAGAATAACGAATTCTTCAAGAGTGTCCAAGAACAACTAAAGGATCAAAGAAAGAATCCTTCGGACACTACCGATTCTAAGTAACAGGGATCTTTCACACGTCTCGCAGGCAACAGTGACCGAAAATTGTTCAGATTAGCTTTAGAGTTCCGAGAGATCGTCCTTAGAGTTGTTCGCCGAGCCGAGATAGCTGTAGACTCCGGTCTTCAGAACCTTCAACGAAAGCAGAGCGCACTTTAGTCTGACCGCGCTGAGCTGTCCGCCGATCAGGGAGAGTATCTCTTCCTTGGAGATATTCCGGACCTCGTCGAGCTTCTTCCCTTTGACAAGCTCCGTCAGCATTGATGCTGAGGCCTGGCTGATCGCGCATCCTTGCCCGTTGAATCTTACATCGCTAACGTTGCTGTTCTTGTCTAGCTCCAATTGCATCTCTATGATGTCGCCGCAGAGGGGGTTGGAGTCCTTGGCGCTAATCTGTGGATGATCTAGGGTTCCCTTGTTTCTGGGGTGGCGGTAGTAGTCGAGTATGATCTCGGAATAGACTGAGCTCAAATTTTGAAGATTCTTCCTGCTCGCTCTATGGAGCCGACGAGACGATCGACCTCCTCTTCAGTATTGTATAGGTATACGCTTGCTCGGGTGGTTGCAGCGACTCCGAGCTTCTTCATGAGAGGTTGGGCGCAGTGATGTCCTGACCGGACGGCTATTCCATCCTCGTCCAGCATAGACGCCATATCGTGTGCGTGAACGTCTGCAAGGTTGAAACTGACAACTCCTCCCCGAGTCTCGGGATCCGTAGGCCCGTACGTCTTCAAGCCCTTCACTCCTCCCAATGATTCTAGTGCGTACTTCGTAATTTCCCTGTCGTGATCCCTAACGTTCCGCAGACCCAGTTTTGTCAAGTAATCGGCTGCGGTTCCAAGCCCGATCGCCCCGGCTATGTCGGTGGTTCCGGCTTCGAACTTGAAAGGTGGGTCTTTGAATGAGGCTTCGTAGAGGTGGACCTCTTTGATCATTTCTCCGCCACTCTGATAGGGCTCCATGTTTTGGAGAAGCTCTCGCTTTCCGTAGAGCACTCCTATTCCGGTGGGTCCGCACATTTTGTGGCCGGAGAAAGCGAGGAAGTCGCAATCTAGATCCTGAACGTCAATCGGCATATGCGGTACGGACTGTGCTCCATCTACCAGAACCTTGCATCCATATTTGTGGGCCTCGCGCGCTAGTTCTCGAATGGGATTGATTGTTCCGAGCACGTTGGAAACATGAGTTACCGCGAAGAGCTTGACTGTTCCTTCTTCTAGATGCTGATGAACATCTTGTCGGAGGAGTTGTCCCTCTTCTGAGATTCCAACATACTTGAGACTGGCTCCTTTTTCACGCGCCAGCTGTTGCCATGGAACAATGTTACTGTGATGCTCCATCTCTGTAAGCATGATACTGTCGCCGAGGCCGATGCTTGATCGTCCCCATGAATGGGCTGCGAGGTTAATGGCCTCCGTTGTTCCGCGTACGAAGATTATCTCGGACGGATCTCTGGCGTTGATGAGATGTGCGATTTTTCGCCGGGCGTCTTCGTAGGCTACGGTGGCTTCTTCGCTTATCCGGTAGACTCCTCTGTAGACGTTGGCGTTGTACTGGTTGTAGAATCTGTCTAGAGCTTCGATGACCTGAACTGGTTTTTGTGAGGTTGCAGCGTTGTCGAGATAGACTAGTGGTCTTCCGTTGATTTCTCGCTTGAGTATGGGAAAATCAGCTCTTATGCGCCCGACATCGTACCCGCTAGTTTTCTTGCTAGGGTGGACTTGGGCGGGGCGTTGCATGGATTGTCCTCTGACCGAGAGGACAGGAATATTCTCTGAGAAATCTTGGATGGGGTTTAGACGTGCTGGTGGTGCTCTTCTGGACTACGTGCACCGGTGGCTTGTTCTTTGCCCTTAGGTACGAAGCTGTGGCCGCATCCGCAGGTCAGGTAGCTCTCGGGGAAGTTGAACTTGAAGCCCCCTCCCATCTCAGTCTCAACATAGTCGATCTCGGCGTCTCCTAGAAGGTCGGCGCTCTTGGCGTCGGCTACAATGTTGACTCCATTCCTGTGTTCGATAACGTCGGCAGCGCCGGTTTTGTCGAGTTTGAGGCCGAACTGGTAGCCTGCGCAGCCTCCCGCTTTTACGAAGACGCGGAGGGCTAGGTTCTGGTCGTTGATCTGCTTGAGGTAGTCTTGGACTTTAGTTGCTGCCTTATCGGTTATGCTTATTGCCATACTTCTCTAATCTCCTAGATCCTATGCTCCTTTTTAACCTTGAAGGTACCCTGAATGCTTCTGTTCCTCAGTCCTCTACAAGTTCTCCTTCTTTATCCAATCGTAGCCCCTCTCCTCAAGCACATCTGCCAATTCTGGACCCCCGGACTTTACCATTCTACCATCTAAGAGAATGTGGACGTGGTCGGGTTTGATGTATCTTAGAATCCGTTGATAGTGAGTGATTATCATGACGCCCATCTCGGGTCCCACGAGCTTGTTTACTCCTTCGGCTACAATCTTGACGGAGTCAATGTCCAGTCCCGAGTCTGTCTCGTCTAGGACCGCAATCTTGGGTTGGAGGATTGCTAGTTGGAGTATTTCGCAGCGCTTCTTTTCTCCCCCAGAGAATCCTTCATTTAGATATCGTGTGGCAAAGGCTTCATCCATATCCAGGAGTTTCAGCTTCTCTTTCAGAAGCTTTCTGAACTCGAGGACCGACAGCATCTCTTGTCCCAGGTCGCCCTTCTTGCCCCCTTGTCTAACCGCGTTGTATGCGGTGCGGAGGAATGTGGCTAGGGATACGCCCGGCACTTCGTAAGGGTACTGAAAGGCTAGGAACAACCCCTTACGAGCTCTTACGTCCGGCGCAAGCTTCAGAATACTCTCGTGGTCGAAGAGAATATCTCCCTTAGTAACTATGTATTTCGGATGTCCCATTACGGTCGAGGCAAGGGTGCTCTTACCTGACCCGTTTGGACCCATGACGGCGTGAATCTCGCCCTGCTTGACCTGGAAGTCTACTCCTTTGAGAATCTCCTTGCCGTCGATCGTGGCGTGGAGGTCTTTGATGTCGAGCTGGCTCACGTTATGACTCATCTTAGATTCACGTCCGCTTCAATTTCCACTCTTTAGCTATTCTCTCGATTACGATCGGCGTATGACGTACGTCATATTTAAGGGCTCTAAACCCCCGAACCGAAACCCAGTCTTGGATCACCCGACACGAATTTTTTCCAGAAAAAAGATTTCAAGCGCGGCGTTGAAATCTTTTCGACCCGCCCGGGGGCCTATCCAGATCTCCAGAAACCCACCCCCCAAGCTGACTCGCAAACATCGGGATTCCTTGTGACGACTAGAGAACCGCTGGGGTTACGCCGGGATTATGGTATTGCCTGTGCTTAGTTCTATCCAACCGCCTAGTCGGTTGATCAAGAATGGCAATACAATTGACACCGACAAAGATCAAGGGGAGCAAGTACCTCCTCATCCCGAAGGATCTGGTACAGCTCTTAGAGATCGATGATGGAAGCGTGCTCAATCTGACGATTGAAGATACTGACAAGGGCCAGCGACTGGTCTATTCTCTCCGACAGAAATCTCGCAACGTGGTCGGAGACTAGTCACAGATAGTCATGAGGATGAGCACAACTGGCGCTCGCTCCCGAATTCTTCGTATTGCTGGGAATCAATGTCTTCCTGGCCGCGAGCATTATCACTGCTCTGCTTGATCGCCATCTACCGTCAATTCTTCAGTACCTATTCCAAGGCGCAGCAGGAGCGGGGTTGGGAGAGCTGGTTCTAAACCAGGAAGCCACCAGCGCGACTCGCGTTTGGGCTTCTATTGTATATCTAGCATTTGCCCTTTCCAGCTTGGTTGCCCTGAACATCCGACTTGCAATAGTTCGGCGCGGGATGAACATAGCTTCAATCTTCTCGCAGATGATGACAGTACCCGTCGTCATGATCTCAGCGCTCTTTCTCTCCTCTTTCCTAGAAAACGGCGGAGACCTAGTGTTCTCGCCAGCTTCCATACTTACCATCGCAGTCTCAGTGCTCGTGGCTGACCTAAGCATTTTCGGATTGCTACGCGAATACTCCAGGCATGGCAGCATCAGAAGTGGACTGGTCGCGTTTCCCCCGGGCGCAGCACCAGTATCGACCGGGAGTGCGGGGACTATTCTAGATTCTCATCGGCTCTCTGAGCAGGATATCACGTTGCCTCACCACTCTGCAGAGGGGGATGATTGGGAGGAATCTCCGACAAAGGAAAAAGAGTAGTGGTAAAGAGTGGAAAGCATCAAGCACATTCTGAATCTGAAGCCAAAGAGGCAGGGTCGGCTAGGGCTCTTGCTCGTTTCAACGTCATTCATTATCACTACGAGTCTACTCGCCTACAATAGGATCACGTATGAATTCCCTCTGGCAGTGGGCAACACGGGCCAATCCGCGTTAGGCCCCCCAACTTCAGCGGGAGTAGGCATCGTGTTCGCCATGATAGTCGTTGCAGCGATCTTGGTATTCGGCGCTATCCTCAGTATTTTCGGCTCATTGCGTAACGTGTCCAACCGCATTAGCGAAATTGTCGTACGAGAGCCTTCGCCCGAAGACTCGATTTACGGGTCTCAAAAGAAGGCAGAGTGGGAGGAGGCGTCAACGCAAGGCGAAACCAAGGCAACAGACGATGAGATCCTCAAAGCACTCTGGCATTCCAAGGATAAGAAACAGGCACAGCCGAATAGCTAATGGTGCGAGCAGAGTACTTCCGATAGACGACATAGTACTGCCTCCGGCTTCTCAAGGTAACATAGCTCAGAAGAGAGTCCACCGGTTGTCACGTGGACTCTCGGGAGAAGGAGCATTTGGGAGGTGAGCGAGAAAGAATGAATTTCCTCAAGATTGAATGGACAAAGAAGAGAGGCGTAATCGCTCTGTTGGCGACCGGTCTGATCGTCACAAGTTTCGTTCTCGGAGGCTATGTAGCCACTGGGAGCTGGAACCCTTGGGGCCACAGGCACTACTACCAGAATCTGGATGTCAACTTCGGCTACTGTGTGGCAGGATCGCAGAACTTCTGCAACACAGTCCACAATGTAATGTATAACACTGGAGTTGCCTGGATCGACCAAGCTATCCAAGGCACCACTGGCTCCGTGACCAACGGATGCTTCCCATCCGCAACCTGTGGTATGAGCTTCATAGCGCTATCAGGCAGTGCAGTGACATTGGCCGCCGGTGACTCATCATTCGGCGTAACCAGCGGTAACTGTGGAGCGGCTGGCACTGAAGGCGGTACTGAGATTACTGCTGCTAACGGTCTTCAGCGTGCCGCAGCCACAACGAACACTCTGCTATCAGGTGCGACTGGCGGCACGTCGGTCTTGCAAAAGACCTTCACCTCAACGGCTACCCAAACAGTGCAACTAGCTTGCCTGGTCAGCTTGGGTACCGCGAGCAGCGCAACTAGTATCCAGCTTGCCGCCGCGTCGTTCACATCGGTTACTCTGAACAACCTTGACACGATCCAGATAACCTGGACCCTGACCTGGACATGGAGCTAGACGCCCTGAAGGCTTAGTCGCCAGCTACCCGTTTTCTTTCGAGGGAGGCCTAAGCAACGCGAAGAGCACATTTCATTGGAATAGTCGTATTGGCAATAGTCCTGCCAAGTGTATTCCTCGTTTATTGGCTCGATCCCAACCGTGTGATCTGGAGTAAAGCCGGAACGGTCACTGCGGTCCATCAATCGATGAATATTAGCAATGATGCGAATTGGAACGCCTTCGTCTACATCTACGAGCAGAACGTCAACGGCTACCTAGTGAATACCGGTTACATTGCTCTAAATGGACCTGGTACTCTTAGTCATGGAAACTTTTGCTGGGATAGTGGAAACGGTACTTGCCTCAGTACTCCTCTTACCCTCGCGGCAAACCAGACTGTTACTGTTAAGGCTTTGAATAATGGAAACTTCATGCTTAAGAACCGTCAACTGTGAATGTGCCTAGACATTCATTCGCAAGCCTTCCACGGGTTTCCACGCGTGGAATCTAACAGACCCCTCCCCACCCCAACATGCCTCGTTGGCTAAGCGGTTGCTTTGTTTCATGGTTCCGAGCGGCTAACATCAAGTGTTACAACACGCGTATTCGCGCGTCCGTCTTTCGCTCTCAAAGAAGGGCAGTTTCCGATAGTGAGACTCGCATTAGTTACCCCGCTCAATGATTCGATAGTTCGGATTGCGTCCAAGTGTCCCGTTGATTTTGCGTTGAGCGTCGAGTGCGAGGCTCGGTGATCTAAACGGGTTCTTTCTGGGAGGGAAGTTGAAGCGCGAAACGTCTCGTTGATTGTAATGCTGATTCTTTCAATCGTCGTAGCAGTAAGTATCCCTGCTGGTCATTCGACTAACAACGTTCATACCCTCTTCACGAACGCTACGACTGTCGGAGCTTGTGGAACACTGTGTAAAGGATTGTCAACGACTTCTGGAACCGCGTCGACTTCTACAGTAGAGACAGGTATTGCTATGGGTTCCAGCCCCACAAGGGACCCAAATGCTAATTCTGCGGTCACTGGAATCTGGAGCACTGGAACATTCTTCACTCTTGCCCCTTTGTCTACAAATAATGCGGCTGATACGATCATTGTGATGGTCGCGGCCTCTGGAACTGTGACGCAGAACCAGCCTTCTGCGGCTGGTATAACCTTCGATGCAGCTCCCAGGCTGACTTCAACTCCAGCATCTTGCACCGTGACGGGTTCGGAATGGATAGGTCACACAACTGGTACTCTCTCGTCTGTCATGATCACAATTAACCTAAGCGGGACCCCTTCGGGCGCGGCAGGCGAAGCGGTTGCGTTTGGTGGTTCTGAAGACCCCACTGGAACCTTCAGTCCCTTCGACCAGGCCTCCAGTTCTCCTACCCAAGCCCCTCGTTGTACAGGCGGAGGAACGACAACTCCGACAGCTACGGGCGCTACGACTTTGAATGCAGATGATACGATAGTCGCCCTCTTTTTCGACCAGAACTCCGACATTGAAACCGCTGGGACGGGATTTAATCTCGACTTTGCTTCTGCGGGGGCGTGTTGCAGTATTGCTGTGATGCACCAAAGCGTTTCTGTAACAGGTGCTACGGCTTGCAGTTTTGGAACCAAAACGAGCAGGTGGCTCGTCTTCTGCGATGCTCTTCAATCAGCAGTGAAATATTTCAAAGTTGAACCTGAAACTTCGTCATCCCTGACGGGGACTCCTTCAACTGCCGCGAACGGATTCTCTGGAACTGGTTGGGTCTTTGATACTTCGGGTATCCAGAATGGA
>Ga0209180_10001148_pt1 | contig 13051 bp, 13 predicted proteins | sample CZO8metaG_3_FD_188355 | JGI IMG/M metagenome (GOLD analysis project Ga0209180, IMG submission 188355) | Vadose zone soil microbial communities from the Eel River Critical Zone Observatory, Northern California, USA - CZOApr15con2H2.8 metaG... | ecosystem: Environmental > Terrestrial > Soil >...
AACCCCAGGAAGCCATCAATAGTAGAGTTTTTTGTACCAAACGCTCCTTACAGGGATAGGCAAGCATTCCTGGATAGCGGTTTGTTTGGCTGATAAGTATGGAGCGGGCATTTGTGAGGGCTAGGTGTGTATCCTGGTTGGTGACAACTTTCACGACCTTCACATCTCGACCATCCCTAAAAGCCGTCAGATTTTTAATATAAATGTCAGCACCATATACTGCATTTACTTCATAGGCGGCGATATTGCCCACTTTGCCGAGCTGAAGGGCATGGGACGGCACCGTGGCTATACCGTAACTTGGTGGGTTGGCCGGGGGAATAGTAACCGGGCTATCGGTTGCAACCTCAACGCCATTTTCCGAGGTGACAATAAAGCCCGAGGGTAGCTCCTGGGTGAGAATCGAGCCGTTATAAATAGTAAGTTCTCCACGGGCAGGCGACGCAGGAAATTCTTTTACTCCGGTCGGAATGATTTGAACTGACGCGGTAAAGACTCCCAACGGGAGGAAGACAGCCGGAATACGGATGGCAAGTCGTTCTTCCGGCTGCTGCGACGGGGACAGTGTGCAAAGCGCAAGGGGGGTAGAGAGAGCTAGCAAAGCGAGGAAAACAGGCCAAAGCGAGGGACGAGCTGCCTCTTCCCGGACAGCATATAGATGGATGGTTTCAAGCGGCTCTTCGTCCACGGTTTGCATCGCTTCCTCCTACTATTGCGGTTTGAACTCTGTCCCGTCATTGATATAGATGAACTGCTGATTGCCGACTTTGACCAGCATGTCTACCTTGCCGTCGTTGTTGACATCCTGGAACTCTGCGGTGACAGAGTCATATCAGGACTATCCCCGATAATCGCGGGGCCGTTATAGATACGGGCATGTGATGTATTGCCGCCAGGTATCTCGATAATCACTACCCTGCCGTTAAGGTTAAGGAAAATAAAATGGGTCGGATGGTCGGCACTATCATCATGTCCAACCACCTGGTCTACTTGGTAAGTCCGAGGAAAGCCATAAGTTGCATCCAACTGATGCTCGTTCCACCAATTGCCAAGCATCTGAAGGCTAATCCAAAGGGCAAGCATCGAGGCCATGCCAAATCCCACAAAAACCATCCAGTGAACTCTGTGCTTTGTAGGCGGCGGTTCCGGGTGAAAAACAATGCGGCGGTTGCCCTGCTGAATGGTATAGGGATGCTCCATAGAGTAGCGTATGGCACTCCGGGGGATATTTGTGGTATATTCATCGTCTTCTTCTGCAACCGGGTAATCCCGGGTGGTGGTGCGGGAAGCACGCTTCGGAATATCGCTTCTCATTAGAATGTCCTTCCCGCAATAAAATTTACTGCCTCTTCTTCGGTCATGAGTCCGTCCGTTACCCAGGCAGCCACTTTTTGAATTTCCGCGTTGTCGTCATGGCACGGGCAGGAAGGATCTGTAAAACAGAAAGGCATCTCCTCTGTATGCACTACATGTCAAGGGTCCGAAAAGAGATTGACAGGCGTACCCATCTATGGCATAATACATTCGCAGTCATACGGAGAGGTCGCATAGTGGCCTAGTGCGAGCGGTTGCTAACCGCTTGAGGGTAACACCTCCGTGGGTTCGACTCCCACCCTCTCCGCCTGTAGGGGCGTAGCTCAGTTGGTAGAGCGGCTGCCCTTGCTATATTTCGTAGTCTTCTGCCCAATTATACTTTACTCCACTCGCAACTGCTTCCTCATAAGAGACACGCCAGTTCTGTCTTCCGTTACTACGTATCACCCCTGCGTTCTTAAACCGAAGAGTCATAGACCCTGCTTGAGGGGCTTCGTTGACTGCAACTATATAGACTTTCCTATTGTCTGGAACGTATACCCCAAAGTATTCAGCCTTTCCCACGTACCCCCGTTTGCGGTGATTAGACCCCTTGGTATTAGTCGTCACAGAGACGGTGTTAAACTCGAAACAGGTTCCATCTTTCGCAATACGCCCTGTCTTGACCTGGATTCGCACAAGGTGCGTTTCCTGGTGAACAAAGAACCCAAAGCTACGGTATTCCTCGACCACATAATATGCCAAATCATATCCCAAGTGATCCGCCCAGGGGAGCAATACTTCAAATCCCAACTGCACCAAACGGTTCAATACAGCAGTGTGGGAAATCAAGCCTTGTTGCGACGTGTCCCTCGCCATATGTTTCTACTCCTCGTTTTTGACCTTCGTACAAAAATGTGAAATAACGCTTCCCGACCTAAACTATGCTTGTGCATTTGGTGAGTATCCCCGCGTTGAAATGCCATGATCTACCACATAAGTAACCATGACCGAAATGTTGCTCTTCGAGGACGATGAGAGATGTGGCTGTTTGTAGTCTCATATGGCTATCTCCTCTAGGTATATTTGAATATATCGATATATTGCAGTATACATAAGTTGATGGCTGGAAGTCAAGGTCAATTGACGTTTATTTCTTAATAGGTTATAATATCTAAAAACAAGGTAGGTTGCGTCTTGGAAGCACGTTTTTTGACAGTCGAGGACATAGCACGCGACTTAAGTGTTGCAGAAGATACCGTTCGTGGTTGGATACGCGAGAAAAAACTTCCTGCCTATCGAGTTGGGAAAGAATATAGAATTAAGATTGTCGATTATGAACGCTTCCTACAACAGCGCCGGACAGTCGATGGCGACCTCCAAGAGGGAGATTGACAACAGGTTAGGCTGTTGAGAAACTTTCTGACAAAGCTCATCAATGAGAGGCAATATATTCTGTGTTTCCAGTATATTCGGTTTGCACAGTGCTTACTCAACACTACTCATGTGTGTTTGCAAAAATTTGTGTTCTTCATCTAATGGCTGTAGGACTGCATTGATGAAGTTTTCAAGATATTCAGAGTGATTAATCTGCACGAAAAGTTGGGCATGCTTTTTCACAATGAAACGGCTATCTCTCAGTTGTTCGCCAAATTCTGGCCACTCCTCTACTGATGATGCCATAGAGAACATCAGTTTGGCATCAGAAGGCCAAAGCCATATGGCCCGTCGACGTAATACCCACGGCCGTCGGATATTTTTGTTTGCCAAAAAGCAGCAAATGATCGTTACACCCAACCTTTTAAGCTCTTCTACCACAGGCAAAGGATGTACTCGATCTATGACCTCTCCATCAGAAATGATGAGCAAGACAGGCCGAAGCCCCCTATTTTGCGGTAAGGGCAAATCACGTTTCAAGCGTTGTAACGTTCGAGTAAGAGCTTGGCCCATGGTACTTCCACCAAAAAGAGGCAACTCTTCCAGGGAAAGCTTTGCTTCTTTGTATCCTTGCAGTAAGGCAGACACATCTTTAATGGGAAGAGTCACCTCTTGATCCTTTGCAGATGCGACAATCGTTGCCAATACTGCCTTTACAAAGCGTTGCTTCGCAAAGTCTTCAGCCACCTGTTGTACATACGGCTCTGTCATACTCCAGACTGCCTGGTATGCACATTCGATCGTCCTACGTCTCAGTAAATCCCAGTTGGGTTTCACCTTTACCAGCCTTGCGGCCTGCTTATACTTGAAAAGATTTTTTTGCCAAGCGAAGTTGGCCTGGGGAGCAATAATCTTCCCGATCTTCTCGGTCAGTTCCTCATAGATAGCATTCAGCGCGTCCCAGCGTAGTGCCTGCCTTCGCTCCGCTTTGGATAGCCTTGCATCGTAAAGACGAATTAACTCGTGCGATTGATAGTCTAAAAATGGTCGTAGATTGTCTGTGATAATCTCATCAATTTCGTGCTGATGAGTATCTACAGCCTTCTTTGTCTCTGCAACAACCTTCTCGGAGAGGAGTATTGAGTAATGATTAGCATTGTTGCGAATAGCAGTCAGCTTTTTCTGTACCCATGCCTCGAAAAACCTGTTTATACGAGCCATTGCTATAGTAGGGCCGCGCAACATCCATAGGAGGCAGAAAACGAAAGGAGTTAAAAGGACCTTCATGGATTTTGACCGATTAAGCGCGTTACCGAGTCTTGCTTGCGTCCTATCAAGCCACAAGCAGATCGACTCACATCGGCGCTGAAATCTTGCTGCCTTCCTTCGCTGCTCAGCCTCGATAGCCTTCTCGCGCAATTCCTTTTCGATTAAGAAGCGTAACTGCTCCTTTGCATCTCCAGGCTTGCGACCTTTTGCCAGAATGCATTCTACCTCTCGCAACCAGATATCTTTCAGTTCTGGCTGCAATCGTTTGTAACGGCTCATCTTTTTCTTGAGAAGTTTTAAAGCCGCAAGAACATCGCACATCGGCTGTCCAGGGACGCAAAAGCCAAATCCGTAAACGAATAGCTTTAGTTGTGCGGAGTTCTCTGCCGTGGGACTTTCTAGTAATCTCTCGATATGCTCAATAGCTCTCTGGAAGGCTTTTGATAGATTCTCAATGCGCGAGTATTGGCCTCCATGATCATTTTTTAAATTTGCCTGCATTGAACCGGAGAGATCAACAACGACACCGAGCAGCGTTCCTTTTCTAGTCGCGGGCTGAGTGCTGTTCGATGGCACTCTCTGCCTGATCTCCTGGGGCATAGTTTTAGGCGTTCCTTTCTTGCATAAAACCGGAGAGGAGGACTTTTAGAAAACTATCAAGCGCTTCGGAATGGTTTATCTGGGCGAATAATCGGACTCCCTCCTGGGGATGCCAGCCCGTATCGGAGAGGTAGTCAAACATGGCGCGAGATAAATAGCAATCATTTCGTAGAACAGATGCCATACGAAACATACACTTTGCACCTTCAGACCACCGAGAATCTTCTCCCTCATAAAGTCGCTTAGCATTGAGAATATCCTGCTCGCCTAAGTAGCAGCATAGTGTCAGCACTCCCACCTCTTGGAGTTCAGCAATGATTGGCAAAGGGTCTCCATCAGTCGATACTCCATCAGATACGATGAGAAGAAGCACGGGCAGCACAAATGCTTTCTGTGCAAGCTCACCCTTGATACGATCACGGATAGTTGCGAGTACCTGACATAAAGGAGTAGTTCCCAGAAGGTCAAGCGTATATCTTTTTGAGGTGAGGTGCTCTTTATATTCATCCCAATGATCTGTAAGCTGAGCAACCGATGGAAGTGTTGGAAGGGAAGGTTGAGCGAGTAAGTCTCGCACAGTACCGCCAGGCTTTTTACTGAATCCGAGTAGGTGTGCTCTCTCTGTAAAACCAAACCCATAGGCGATGGTATGATAAAGCGGTAAGACCTTACGTGTATCGGGGTCCTTAACGAAAGCAGCTCCCAGATAAATGAAGCGATCTAAGACCGTCTGGATATTAGCCCATCGTTTCACCGTTTTTCCTGCATGATCGATGACCGAGTCGATCATCGTATCCGATACATCAAGAGCAAAGCAAAGAAGCGCTGGGTGCTCAACGGTCGGTTGGCCTTCTTCTATCACCATAGGCTGAGATGGGTTCAAGGGAATACTTTCTTCAGGTTGAGAAGGTGGAGGTTGCTGTACCGATTGATTAGTTTGCAGATGTTGAGCAGTCTTAGATTTTCGTGAAGATCGCGTTGACTTTTGTGATATTGACGGGGTATGAGGCCTATTTTCATATCTGCTTTGGACGATGGAAATGGTGATGGTTGCTAGGATTACTGGCGCTACTATCGCTCCCCAAAAGATTCCCCAGGAGAACTTCGGCAAATATGCAGGAGCAGTATTCGCAAGAAATTGATAGACAAACGCGACAATAATCTCTAAAGCAACCAGAACTGTTTTGCCAACCTTCACGATATTATTCTCCCCAGGCTGAAAAGAGAAGGCTTATCCTCTTAGCAGTCTTGCCTCTGTGTTACTCTCCCAATGTCCTTATTCTCTTTGCGGTCTATAATATGGTAAAGATGCGCTTAGTCATAAGCTTTATAAACATAAACGCAAGCTACACGTATAACCAAAATTGAAAGAGTCGCAGAAGTCATCAGGTTTTTGAAAAGCTTCGAATAACCTCATCAGCTTTCGTTTGCACATCAAAATCTGAGCGTATAGGTATACTGGAACTGCATACTGAAGGTTGAGTGGAGCGGTCAGATAGCGTGCATTCCCGCAAACCCTTGCATCTGTTGGTGCCGGGTGAGAGCGGAGGAGAAAGGAAGCGATGCAAGAGTATGGGCTGATGTCCAACTTTGGTGAATCGGAGAACTGATGAGTTAGTTCGATTTGAAGAAGCACGGATTTTGAGGCAAGTCTGATCGATAAGCTCATCCATTACCAAACCTGGACATGAGCCAAAACATATGACATTACGCTGCTTACAGATGCGCTACAACTTGATCAAGCAGCCCACGCATGATTCCTCCCCGATGCGCCACCGAAGCGGCATATCAGGAGGATAAGGATCATACATTGGCACAAGCATACGGTGGTGAATACCTCTGGGATTAGAAGCCCTTCGCCGTCATGATGCCCAACTTCGCCAGCGCTTGCAGCACCAATTGGATGCCAAAGGTCAGCAGGATGAACCCAAAAATCTTCTGGAGCACCTCCAGAACCGGCTTCGTGAGGTACTGCGCAACACATGTGGAGAGCAGCATCAGCCCCAAGTCAATGATCAGAACTGCTACCGCTATGCCAACAAAGATCAGCGCGGCAGTCAGGCTGGGTACGAACGCCGAGACACTAAAGAGCACCGCCACTGCCAACGGGGAGATCAGCGCTGGCACCGCCAGGGGTGAAATGGCGAGCCGCAGCGGCTCTTTGATGTGCGTCGGCGGAGCGAGATCGCTTGGCCCAGCCAACAGCATGGGAATCGCCAGGACGAAATAGGTCACACCGACTCCCATCAACAGCACCGCCAAGCTCAAGTGGAATCGCTGTACGACCCCACCGCCAAGGAGCATGAGCCCCACCGCTACGATGAAGCCGACCAGGACCGCCCGCCAAGCCAGTTGACGCTGCATAGCAGGGGGAAGAGCCCGGGCAATGGGCATGTAGCTCATGGTAATGCCGACCGGCCCCATCGCACTGAGCAAGAGGGCAAAAATCTCCTCCCATGTCATTCCGAACACGTTCATCTATGTTCACTCCCGTCTGTCTGCTGCCGACCAACAATGCAGCATGTTGACAGCTGTTTGGGTGAAGCGCAACGAGCCACCCCACCTCACAACATCCTTTGCGTATGTGGACTGTTCTGATGGCGGAAAAAAGCGTCCTTTTACAAAAAGAAATGCCTTGCAGGGCCACACAAGCGAAGACGCCTGCATCATTTTTCCGCCGCTTGTAGTGCTCACGGATGTAAAGGATCCCACTATTACCCTATGGCGGAGTGTCAAACGGGTAATGTTCAATTGGGAGAAGACATCCAGAGGGAAACGGCTGCAAGGTTTTCCAAAACAGCCGATACACGGGATGAACTGGTCCAAACCACGTTGATGCTCAGGGTGAGCCCTCTCCATCTCTCTGCTTCTGTCTTTTCGCCTTCACACGGCTTTGTGATAGTCATGGTGTAACCCGCCTAAGATGGGAATGCCGAACTTGCTATCGTGATCACAGATCAAATACTTCGGTGCTTCCTACAACTTTTTCATACACCCGTACATTGATGCGTCATAGCAATCTGGTGAACCATGTGCTATGCTCTCTGAAGAGACGAAAAGATGCTACCATGTTTGCAACCTCGCACCCTCAGAAGGACCATGGGAGCGAAGGAAGATCTATTATGTCTATTAGCTTGGATGATGTCGAAAAACTTCAGGCGGTCTATCCTGACTACCGCATCGAATTGAGAGAAGGAAAACTGATTGTTATGAGCCCGTCAGACAGCGCGTCTGGCGAAATCGGAGCCCGTTTCATTCGGCTCTTAGGTACCTGGCTTGATACCCATAACATCGGGCGAGTCCTGGATGCGAGCACGGGTTGTCGCCTGCCCAATGGCGATCTGCTCTCTCCCGATGTCTCCTTTGTCTCACGAGAGCGCCTCAAGCACAATCCCCGCACATACCTGTCCGTGGTACCTGAACTGATCGTCGAGATCAAATCGAGCCGAGACCGTCTGCGTGAGCTGGAAGAGAAGATCGCCCTCTTTTTACATCAAGGGGTGCAGGTCGGCCTGCTCATTGATCCTGATACCCATACCGTCTTGGTCTACCGCTCCAGTGGGCTGAGGAGCAATGCCGACGGTGAAGCATCCCTCCCTGCGGGAATACCCCTGCGAGATGGAGATATCCTAAGCATTCCTGAACTCTTTCCCGGCTGGGAAACTCCGATCACGAGCCTGTGGCCACCTATCTACGAGTAGCTGTAAACTGCTGTACTGGCTACTTAGCACGTCCGTTCCGGTTGCGCTCCGCAAGTCCCGGCGACCCTCAATAACACAGTGCTGGCTCTCATGGATTTTCTGCACGTTCCCAATGTTCCCAATCAGAGGCGTTTCTATCAGGCTCACCCTCACGAGGCCCTTCGTCTCTTACTTGTCAAGCTCTGACTTTCGAAAAGTCCTGCCTGCCCTCCAATCACTTATGGAAAGGGATGCTGTGGCAGCAGGAGAGCCAGCAAGACCGGAAACACAATCACAGTGCGGTGGTGCCAAGCGTCCATAGGGCCGAGTAGAAGGCAACGATGCGATCGACGTAGACTTTCCCCATCAATTTGTAGGCCCGAGCATGTGTTGCTCCTGGCACCAGCCAGGTCTGGACGTTGGCATCAGGCGCGCTCAGAGCAGCCGCGGCCAGGATATACATATTCGACGGGGGCGTATCGGTATGGTTTGAGTTATCATTCGCTCCGTGGATCAGAAAGATGGGGCGTGGAGCGATGCGAGCAATGACATCGACAGGGCGCACATTGTAGTAATCGACCCCGTATATTGCCTGTGCTGCAAGAAGCCCTCCCGGCGTGAACATCGCGGGCAGAAGGAATACTCTCCTGGTATTTTGTGACGTTTTCGTATTTAGAACGGATATTCCAAGTAGCCAGCACAACGGTGTACGTTTTCTTATGGTTCCCTCGCACCAGCCACGCACTCCTAAACCGAACGCTAGGATGCGAGAAACTCGACGATTGCTGAAGCAAATTGGGGCGTTAGCACGACGCTGAGATGATCTCCGGGAAGGAGCAAGGAACGGGCGTTGGGAATGGAGGAAGCGAGTACCTCGGGCCGGGCAGCGAAAGCGTCATTGTCCCCGGCGATGACCAGTGTCGGAGCGGTAATCTGGCGCAGGGGGATTTGCCTCGTGCGCACAGAACTCGCATGAGCGGCAAGCGCCTCACGGTCTGCTCCGACTCGATCGGCGAGGGAGCGGAACGCCACGGCCACCGGATTCGTGATGGTGCTGGGGTCCTGGGTTTGCAGAGCAGCGACGATAGCGGTTCTGGCGACCACCCGGGTATCTACTCCACCTAGCTCTACCACTCCAGCGCCAACCCCACCGACCACCAGGCGGCGAATGCGCTCGTCCTGGCTGGCGGCAATGAGCGAGACAATGGCTCCCATGGAATAACCGACTAGATCGACGCGAGACGCCCCGACACTATCGAAGAGGCGGCGGAGGTCCTGTACCATCTTCTCTTCACCGTAGAAGACGGGGTCATGCGGTTTGCCGGAGCCCCCATGTCCGCGTGCATCGAGCGCCACGACCTGGCGTCCGGCGTTCGTAAGCGCCGTCACTATCCCCGGAAGAACCCAGTTGACATTGGCATTGGCAATAAACCCGTGATGCAGTATCACGGGTGGCAATTCGCCAGCAGTTCCCCATGTGTGGTAAGCAATCTCGACGCCATCAAAAGAAGCGAATCGATCCATCTTGTCTGTCCTTTCTCGCGATGAATCACCATAGCAAGCTACCGTTATCGTATCATATGGCTGTTTGCTTTGCTTTGTCCTGGTGGATATCGGAAGAAGAGGTAAGATAGCCCCCGAACGTCAGAACCACTAAACGTCTAAACGTTTTGGCCTTGACAAATCCTTCCCGCTTTGCTATCATCATGGCACATCCGTAGGGGTGTAGCTCAATTGGCAGAGCGCTCGTCTCCAAAGTGCGCCCATGTGGTGCAATTGTTCTTGCTGTGTTAGTACAGCATCACTGAAGCGCGAGTGATTAAAGCGCGACCTGACCTGGACCCGAAAGGGAAAGGGGACAGCAGCATGGTTTGAAAAGTCTGGTTTGGCCCTGGTCACCCAGGACAAAAATCAGGCAGCTAGACCGGGTATGGTGAAAGCTGAATTGCCTGAACCCCAGCCGTTACTCGTTGTTCAGGATTGTCAATCGCGTTTTGGAGGATTGGCAAGCGCTTCTCCTGAGAGGAACGGCGAACGGGGCACCTAAACTCGGACCAGAACAAATGTACAACTTGGGGATCGCCTAAACATCGAAAAATGCATGGCGACAGAGTATCCATAGTACTCAAATGATCGGGGTAATGCCCGATACACGGGGAAGGGATACAGGAAGTCTAGCTCTCAAGGCGAAACTTCTGGAGAGCCGGATGCGCTGAAAGGTGCAAGTCCGGTTCGGGGCTACGAGAAGTTGCGGGTTCAAGTCCTGCCACCCCTGCCAAAACACCTGAACGTAGCTGTTCAGGTGTTTTTATTTTGCCCAGGTCAAGCTGATGTCCTCAACATTCAACATAATTTCCTTCTTCAGCACTACCCAGTGCATGATCCTCTGCCCACGTATGTTTTTGATAATTAAAAGGGGGCCATCTGTAGCAGAGATTATCCCCGCAAAGCCTGTGCTTCGCACTCTTTCCAACACTTCATGGTATAATCCGTGTGTGAAAAAGCTCATCATCATTTGTGGCATTTCCTTTGCTGGAAAGTCTACTCTAGGGAAAGCAATCGCTAAGCGGTTTGACTATGCGCAAGTCGATGTAGATGACATGAAATTCCAACTCTATGGACATGATAGTAAAGATGAGAATCTAAGTCATGCTGATTGGGTAAGAATTTATGATGAAACAGATAAACTACTTGAGAGCTATTTACAATCAGGGAAGACCGTGATTGATGCTTCACGCAACTTTAGAAAAAGTGAACGCCAATTGGCAAGACAAATTGCTACCAAACTCGAGGCAGGGGTGGTTACTATCTTTGTGGATACGCCAGAAGTTATTGCTCGTCAACGGTTGCTTGAAAACAGAAAAAAGAAAGCGAGACCTGATGTAACTGATAAAGATTTCGAAGAAATTCTTCAAGTATGGGAGCCACCTACCGCAGATGAAAATCCGTTAGTCTTCCATAATGGTGAAGACATTGATAACTGGATTTCAAAAAATATCTCAGCAATAAGTTAAAATAGCATTTCTTGTGATCCAGAGACAAGCAGGATGGACAGAATCTTGCGTCAATAGCAGGCAGTCATCTGGGAAATCGCCAAGTGCGAAGCGTGTTGTGCCAATTGCCACCGTAGAAAAACCCTTGAGAGAGGCAAGTGGTGGCGATTCGGACGAAGCTGATCTCATCGATTCCTCTCGCCCCTGCCAAAACTCCTGAACTTTGAAAGCTCAGGAGTTTTTCTTTTGGCCTCTTGCTATGCTTCCTCCTTCTGAGCTTCCAGACGGTTTGTAGTGTTGATCACTGAAGACACGAGCGTTGAAAGTCCCATTTCTGAAGCGAGGGTAGATGCTTGCTGCATGTGGAACTGCGCATTGGTCGTGTCCCCTTTCTTGAGGTAGATGTCCCAGAGTGCGAGGTGATCGAATGGCTGGTAAGGCCTGAAGCCGCCTGCTTCGCGGAAGGAAAGCGCTTGCAGAGCGTGGGTGAGCGCCTGATCCAGGTCTCCTCTGAATAAGGCGTCGAACGTCAGGTGACGATTGGGTTCGGCTTGTTCCAGGATGTGCCCATACTGCTCGGCGACCTGGATGGCCTTGATAAAGTGTTCCCGAGCCAACTCATTCTGCTGCCAGAACTGATACACCAGGCCGATGCCAAAGTGTGATTCGCTGATCCCTCGGGTATCGTGCAGCGCTTCCTGGAGCCCCAGGGCCTGTTGCTGATAAGCGAGGACTTCCTCATATTTCCCCTGGCCTTGCGTGCCGAAAGGCAGGGCGCCACTCTTCACGATGGCCACCGTGGTAGCGTTGCAGTGGGCCTGGCCGAGCAAACTCAAGGCGTCTGCGATGCCCTGCTGCGCCTTCGCCGCCTCGGCGATCTGTTGTGCCTGGAGGATGGTCGAAAACATGAGATCTGTGTCACCTCTGTTAATAAGGTGATCGACGGTGAGGACCTTTCCATACAGAAGCAAGAGCTTGAGGCGAGCTTGAGGCGCTACCTCGCCTGCTTCTATCATGTGCACAGACGTATGGAGCAAGCGCAGGGCGTCACCTAATCTGCCTAGAAAAAAGTACGAGTTGGCGATCTCACAGAGGGCATCAATGGCTGTTGTGTAGTGTCTGATCAATGTGTCGTTGGTAGATGCTGATGACGGCATAGTGTTCTCCTTATTGAAGCGAGTGTCAAATGGTCTGTCAGTTGCTTGCCTTTGCAACCTCGCCTATAATACTAGGGTTCGGTGGCACAACAATCAATAAGCAATACCTGTAGTGGTGTTGAGTATTGAACACGAGAGAGAAATTGTTGAGAAACGAGGGACAGGAGCAGAGGGTATGGTGACCCAGAAGAGGCGCGAAGATCGGCGTATCCAGCGAACGCGCCAACTGTTACAGCAGGCGTTCGTGGACGTGGTGCGAGAAAAGGGCAAGGCTCTGACGAGTCTCTGGGAGATGGAAAAGTGCTTTGCGGCGACGAGTATCCAGGAGATAACTGCGCGGGCCAATGTCAATCGAGGGACCTTTTACCTCCACTTTACGGATAAATATATGCTGGCAGATGCAGTTGTCCGTGAGCGGTTTCACCAGCAACTGGCAAGCGTCCTTCCTCCTGAACCTCGATGGGAGAGAAGGACTTTGCGTCTGCTCATTCAAGCTGTCTTGAACGCCCTCGAGGAGAAGTATCGCCACCAGCATCAGCCATCGCTCGTTCTTGCTCCGATGTTTGAACGGGCAGCTCATGAGGAATTGACCGAACTGCTCTTGACATGGCTCAAAGAGGCAAGGGGTAGAGAGAGGCGAAGGGGCGAGCCGTTAGAAACGATCGCCCGTGTTGTCAGTTGG